>OJFG01000567.1_pt1 | contig 10711 bp, 12 predicted proteins | sample 1594071 | NCBI WGS metagenome assembly OJFG01 (sample SAMN05416818, study PRJEB24817) | seawater metagenome | isolation source: Sea water | place: Canada:Atlantic | collected 2013-07 | reverse complement strand
TACGAGATCCTCTCTGGTCTCGTGGGCTCGGAGATGTGTATAAGAGACAGGGTTCCGGTAGGGCGCAACGCTTGCGACTTGCAGTCTCGATGGCTAGGTGCCGGATGAGACCACGAGCAACATCCGCATCCTCGAGCTGAAAGCGGTATTTCACCTCAAAGCTGCCGGGGTTGAGCCGTTGAGGTTCGAGAAGGATTCTCAGGTCATCGCCTCCATGGACTGGCCGTTGAAAGTCGGCTTCGCAATGCACCACTGGAAGGGCAACGGTTGGAACCTGACTGCTATTTCGACAGCCAGGAAAGATGGCGCCTGCGGCGATGCCGTAGCGCGCCAAGCTCTCTTCCCAGGCTTCGTGGCACCAGCGCAGCAGCTGATGAAAATGCATCACGCCGGCGGCATCGGTTTCCCCAAACCGCACATTGCGTTGGAGTTGAAGCCAGTGGTCGGAGGATGGCACGGTGATAGGCAAGGTGACGGAGAAGCGCAGTGGATGGGCTCAGCCTGTGGTTGGAAAGCCTGGCGAACCAACGACTCCGAAGCCATAGCTGAGCACCAGCCGTAGCAGCCAATACAGAGTGAAGGCTGAGGCGAGAATGCTCAGCGGTACAAGAGCGAAACGCACCGGGACGAGCCGGCGCTTACGCCAGGCCATGAAGCTCCAGCAAAGCAATGCTGCCGCCACCATCGGTCCAAACAGATGGAACTCCAAGGCACGGTGCAAATCACCGGTGAGAGCGGCTGAGGTGGCTCTTGTTAGATAACACCCCGGGCCGGGAATCCCTGTAAGGGCTCGAAAAGGGCAGCCCCAGCCAGGGGCTTGTGGGTAGTGCCCCTTAACCCAAAGGACACCGGTCAGGGCGCTTGGGATGAGGAACCCTGACTGGCGAAAGAGGCGTAGAACGGCGTTCAGAGCGCTCAGCGATCAACCGATCCCATGATCACGTCGATGGAGCCCAAAATCGCCATGATGTCGGCAACTTTGTGTCCCTTGAGGATGTGAGGAAGGATCTGAAGGTTGTTGCTGTCAGCGGCTCTGATCTTGAAGCGCCAAGGGGTGACGTCGTTGTTGCCCTGGATGAACACCCCGATTTCGCCTTTGCCTGATTCCAGGCGGGTGTACAGCTCGCCATTCGGGATCTTGAACGTAGGCGCCACTTTTTTGGCCACGTATTGATAGTCGAATCCGGCAAAGGGGCTGTCTTTGCCTTCCGCCATGCGGTGGGCTTCGAGATTCTCGGTGGGGCCGCCGGGGATCATGTCGCAGGCTTGGCGCAGGATTTTTAGCGATTGACGCATCTCTTCAATGCGCACGCGATAGCGAGCAAAGCAATCACCCTCCTTCTCGCAGACCACATCCCAATCGAAATCGTCGTAACACTCGTAGTGATCCACCTTGCGGAGATCCCAAGGCACACCGGAGGCCCGCAGCATTGGACCTGACAAGCTCCAATTAATCGCTTCTTCTCGGCCGATGACGCCAAGCCCTTCGATGCGGCGACGAAAAATTGGGTTGTTCGTGATCAGTTTTTCGTACTCATCGATTTTTGGACCAAACCAGTCACAAAAATCCCGGCATTTTTCCAACCAGCCCCAGGGCAAATCGGCGGCAACACCACCGATCCGGAAATAGTTGTTGTTGATCAGTCGCTGGCCTGTGGCCGCTTCCCAGAGGTCGTAAATCATCTCCCGTTCACGGAAGATGTAAAAGAACGGTGTTTGAGCACCAACATCAGCGAGGAAGGGGCCAAGCCAGAGCAAATGGTTGGCGATCCGGTTGAGCTCCAGCATCAACACCCTGATGTAGCTAGCCCTTTTGGGAACTGGGATGTTGGCGAGGCGCTCTGGAGCGTTCACCACGATGGCTTCATAAAACATGCCCGCGGCGTAGTCCATACGGCTCACGTAGGGCACGTACATCACGTTGGTGCGGTTCTCGGCGATCTTCTCCATGCCGCGATGGAGATAGCCGATCACCGGCTCGCAATCCACAACGTCTTCACCGTCCAGGGTGACGACGAGCCTCAGCACCCCATGCATAGAGGGGTGATGGGGGCCGAAGTTGACCACCATCGGCTCGGTGCGCGTTTCCAGCTGCGTCATGGTGAGCCGAGGTTCATTGCGTTATCGGGATCTTAGGAAGGACCGATGCCCGATCACTCGCTGTCTTCTGGTGTGGCCTTCAGCCACGTGCCCGTATTGGCTGAAACGCTGCTGCAGATTTTGTCTGAGCAGCCCCCATCCCTTTGGCAGAACACAGCTGTGATTGACGCCACTCTTGGCGGTGGCGGTCATAGCGAACTCATCCTGGAACGCTGTCCTGGTGTGCATTTGATCGGTTTGGATCAGGACCCCACAGCCAGGGCTGCTGCTGCTTCAAGGCTGGAACCCTTCCTGGAGCGTGTGCAGATCGTTCCGGTCAACTTTGCTGCGTTTGAACCACAGGAACCGGTGTCGCTGGTGCTGGCAGACCTTGGGGTGAGTAGTCCCCAATTGGATGTGGCTTCCAGAGGATTCAGCTTCCGGCTGGACGGGCCCTTAGATATGCGCATGAACCCAGCGGCTGGGGGTGAAACGGCAGCGGAGCTGATCGAGCGGCTGGATGTGAATGCCCTGGCTGACTTGATTTATGCCTTTGGCGAGGAACGCTTGTCTCGCAGGATTGCGCGACGGATCAAGGCGGATCTGGAGGCAGAAGGCGCCTATGCAGGCACGGCGGCGTTGGCCTACGCCGTTGCTGGTTGTTACCCCCCGAAAGCCAGGCGGGGAAGGATTCATCCCGCCACGCGCACCTTTCAGGCATTGCGGATTGCTGTGAACGATGAACTGGGAGTGCTGGACCGATTGCTTCAGATTGCGCCTGGATGGCTGAAGCCTGACGGTCTCCTCGCGATTATCAGTTTTCATTCGTTGGAAGATCGCCGGGTTAAAACCGCTTTCCTTCAAGAGGAGCGGCTCGAACGGGTGACGCGCAAACCGTTGATGGCGTCAGAACAGGAGCAGGCGGACAACCCGCGCAGCCGCAGCGCAAAACTCCGAATTGCCAGACGGAGGCCCGACACTGCTCGGTCTGAGCCATGAGTATCCCTTGGTCTTCCGATTGGTGGTGGTGGATTGCTCTGTTGGTGCAGCTGCTGGCGATTCCTGGCACGCTCTTGCCCCTGCTTCCAGGCTTGATCTGGCTTCCTGTAGGCGGATTGATTTGGACCGTTGCTGTCGGATGGCAACAGGCCTGGCCTGAGCTCGTTGTCGCTTTGGTGTTATTTGGTCTGGGCCTGGTTGCCGATCTGTTGGCATTGGGCCTGGCCTCGATGCGCCTTAAGGCCAGCCGTTGGTCAGCGGCAGGGGCGGGGGTGGGTCTGCTCTTAGGGGTGTTCGGCCTTCTTCCGGCCCTTCCTTTTGGAGGCCCATTGCTTGGGGCCTTATTTGGCCCCTGGCTTGGGGCTCTAGTGGTGGAGACCTGGGTCAAAAAAAAGCCACCCGTGAATTTCGGGTGGCTCAAAGCCTTACGCCAAGGAGCCGTTGTGGGCTTGGCGGTAGTGGCCGGACTGCTCGTGAGTCGTTTGGCTCAATTGGTCTTGGCACTGCTCGGTGTGGCGGCCTTTATCGGACTCAGCTCTCGCTGAGAAAACCGGTTTGGTCTGCTGTGCCAAACAGTTGGCGGTAGGCCGCTGTTGAGATGCAGATCACCAAGGGGCTAGCAACCAGGAGGCCCACTCCATTGAGTAGAAGTCCAATGCCCAGGATCACCACTTCCACGATCAGGAGCAAGAGCATCCACCCCCAGCTGGGATCCACGACGGCTCTGCCGCGCTGGATTTTTTGAAGGGGATTTCCCTCTCCCATGATCGCGATGAAGGGAAGGAACTTTTGGTTCACTCCCAAATACAGGAACACGATGCCAGCCACGAGGCCAGGAATCACGGCCAAGGCCTGATTGATCTGGAACAGGCCGGTGCCGATGGCAACGGCGATGAACACAATGATCGCAAGAACAACGGCCAGCACCAACTGGTTAATGAACAGGCGACCTGCCGCTTGGCCATCCCAGTGGGTGAGGTCTCCAAAGGAGGGCTTATGGCCACTAAGGGCCTTCCATGCTCCGCGAATCAGACCTGTGACCGCCCACAGGCTGATCACGGTGCTGCCAATCACGGAGACAATCATCAGCAGGACGGTGCCTGGATCGAAGCCTGACCCTGCAGAGGATCTGATAGTGGCTGCATGGCTCATCACCTGAAAGATCAGCCCTAACGCCCCCGACAGCAGGGTGAAAAGCACAAAAGGCAATGGGGCCTTGGTGAAGCCTGACCAGCCATCTTCAATTGCTTGCAGGACGTGGAGCCTGCTGCTCTCCGTGATGTCGCTCATTGCCAGATGTTGATTGAAAGGCTTGGCCGGAAAGTAGCGACACGCACCATTTATTTCATGCTTTATGACGCAATTGGTGGATGACGTCGTTAATGGCCTCCACAGCTTGGTCAATATCGTGCTCCGAGCTGCTGCGCCCCAAGCTGAGTCGCAGGGAGGCTTCGGCCTCTTGGCGGCTTCGCCCTAAGGCCATCAGCACATGGGACGGTTCACCGCGACTACAGGCCGAACCACTGCTACAGGCCACGCGGGATCGCAGGGCTCGATGCAGCTTGCTTCCGGAGACACCTGGAATGGTGATGTTGAGGTTGTGTGGCAGTCGAGCCGTGGCATGTCCATTGAGAAGCAGCGTTGGTTGCCTCTGCTTCAAGCCCTCCCAAAGTTGATTGCGCAAACCTTTGAGGCGTTGACTGCGGCTAGCGAGATCGACTCGTGCCAGCTCTGCCGCTTTGGCAAATCCGATGATCAACGGCACCGGCAAGGTGCCAGGTCTTAACCCCCGTTCTTGCCCTCCTCCCCATTGCAGCGGCTCCACCTCTAGATCTGGGTTGTAGATCAGGGCGCCGATCCCTTTCGGGCCGTTCAGTTTGTGGGCGCTCAGGCTGAGAAAATCGGCGCCAAGACGTTGGCTGTCCAGGGGGATGTGGCCGAAGGCTTGAGCGGCATCGCTATGCAGCGATACCCCCTGATCTCTGCAAATGGCCGCGAGTTCAGGGAGTGGTTGGATGACGCCGATTTCGTTATTGGCCAGCATCACACTCACCAATTGGGTGTCCTCCTTGATGGCGGCCTCAAGCTGTTTGGGGTCGAGGAGACCATCCGGCCCTGGTGCAAGCAGGCTGATGCGAAAGCCTTCACGCTGAAGCTGCCGCAGGGGGTCGAGAACAGCGTGATGTTCGCTGACCATGCTGATTAGATGCCCTGGTTGTCCCCTCTCGCGTGCCACGGCTCGTGCATGTCCGAGGAGGGCAATGTTGTTGGACTCTGTGGCCCCGCTGGTGAAGATCAGCTGTTCACTGGAACAGTTCAAGCAATCGCTTAATTGCTCTCGGGCCAATTGCACGGCGGCGGCAGCCGTCAGCCCCAGCCGATGCTGCCGGCTAGAAGGATTGCCCCACAGTTCACTCCACCAGGGCTCCATGGCCTTAATCACGTCCAGGTGACATGGGGTTGTGGCTTGATGGTCGAGGGCAATCGGTGCCGATTGAGTCAAGACGGTGTCGGAACTTGGCAGCATGGTGTGAGTCTGTCGTCCTATCTGATGCGTGCGGCTTATTGGATAACCAGCTTGAGTCTGCTTGCGATCAGTGCTGTGCAGCCAGGCTTGGCAGAGCCATCTCTGCGTGAGAAGGTCCTCGAACAGATGCGAGCGGCGCGGCCTGCCGATCTAGTTGTGCTCGAGACGCGTGAGCTTGGAGGTACGTCCCTTCTAGGGATTTTTGCCATCCGGGTGGATTCGGCTGATCCTGATTTAAGGAGTTACAAGCTTTGGAGGGAATCGCCTGAGAATCTGATCATCCCAACGGAATCGGTGCGTTGCAGTCGCACTGAGCCCATGCGTGTCACCCGCGATCAGTCCGCGATCTACTTAGATCGACTCAACCCTGGTGGTTCGATTACTTCGGCGAATCGGGAGCACCATTTGGTGTGGTGGGCTGCCTGCGAGCCAGAGCTTGCTGGTGAAGATCCCTCTCTGTTGACAGAAAAGGCCAAGGCGTTGGGCTTCTCCACCCTGCAGAACGAATCCCAAGAAATTTTGCGGTTGCCGATGCAATAGCGCCTCTAGATTTCAAGAAGATGTGTCAGGTCCATGACGGAGACCCCTAGCGAGGTTGTTCCCCCACGGCTACTACTCGTCGATGACGAGCCTGGTTTGCGCACCGCCGTTCAGGCCTATCTAGAGGATGAAGGGTTTGATGTCACAACGGCCGAGGACGGGGAAGAAGGATTCAGCAAAGCCCAGCAAATGCTGCCCGATGTCGTCATTAGCGACGTGATGATGCCTCGCCTCGATGGCTATGGCTTGCTTCGCAAGCTCCGCGAAGACGAGCGTTTGGGGGGAACGCCAGTGATTTTTCTGACCGCCAAAGGGATGACGGCGGATCGCACTCAGGGCTATCTCGCAGGCGTGGATGACTACATCCCCAAACCATTTGATCCTGATGAACTTGTTGCGAGGGTCCGAAATGTTGCACAGCGGCAGCAGCGGTTGTTGCAGGAGGCCGCTCGCTTCGCTGACACCGATATGGGCCAGATGGCCAAGCAGATCACAGAGATCCGTTCGCTCCTCGCCCAGGCCGATGCCCTACCCAATCAGGATCCGGTCCAACACAATTTCACGCCAAGGGAGGCAAGCGTGTTGCAGCTTGTGGCTGAGGGCCTGATGAATAAGGAGATCGCGCGCCAGCTCGAAACCTCGATTCGCAATGTGGAGAAATACGTGAGCAGGCTCTTCATCAAAACGGAAACGTCCAGCCGCACGGAGCTCGTGCGTTATGCCCTCCAACATCACCTTGTGACCTGATGGATGAGCCGGCGGGATGGCGGCCGGCTGCGTTGAACAACGGCTGGACGTACTCCGATCGGGTTCGAGCAGGGGAGCAGTCGTCTCGATTGAGTGATGTGCTGGCAAACCGCTATCGCCATTCCTCTTCGGCGACCTGGCAGCAGCGCTTGGCGAGAGGGGAAATCACCCTGAATGGTTTGGCTTGTCCCGATGACGTTGAGGTGAAAACTGGCGATTGGATTCGTTGGCAGCGCCCTCCCTGGGTGGAGGCTGCGGTTCCCGATCAATGGGAGGTCATTCACGATGACGGCGATCTGCTGGTCGTGAATAAGCCCTCAGGATTGCCGGTGATGCCAGGTGGCGGCTTCCTTTCCCACACGCTGACGTCCTTGTTGGAGCGGAGGAGCCGCTCTGTTGGAGAGGCCTTGGTGCCAAAGCCGATTCATCGCCTCGGCCGGTTCACGTCTGGCCTTCAGGTTTGCGCCCGTCGGCCCGAAACCCGGGCAGCGTTGTCGAAGCAATTTCGGCCTGACGGTGATTGCCGAAAAACGTACCTGGCCTTAACGCAGCGTATGGAGAGTCTTCAACAAGGTCAGACGCTTGTCATCCAAACCGATGTTGTGGAGAGGCAACATCCGTTGCTCGGTTGGATTTGGGGACCAGTGCCACCCACGCCTGAGCCAGTGCGTAAGCGCTTATCGGCTCACTCTTCAGTGCAACTGAGGGAGCGACGCGAGACGGGAGATCTTTTGGAAGTGCTGATCCATACAGGCCGCCCCCATCAGATCCGCATTCATCTCTCTCAACTTGGGTATCCCTTGCTCGGAGATCCCTTGTATCGAGCCGATCAGGGCCTGACGGCAACTGCAACGCCAGGAGATGGTGGGTATCAATTGCATGCTTGGCGTCTGGAGGGTTTGCGTTGGCCGCCAACCAAGCGGCTATCGCTCCATGCTCAGCCGCCCAAGCTGTTGGGAGTCCAAGACGGTGCTGGGCGTTGAAGCGACGATCAACCACTGAAGTGATTCGAACTGAGTGAAATCCGTTGACTGAGTTCAGCTCTTTTGGAATTCCACAAGGCGCGAGAAGTAAAAAGGTGCTTTATTCAAACTGCGACGAATCAACTTGAATCCACAGGATTCAGCAGCTTGCACAATTCCTGTTTCTTTCAGGGTGTAAGCGCGGGTGGTTTTGCTTGGGCCAGGAAACAGTTGGCCGATGCTTTTGAGCAATGCCAACAAAGGGGTGTAGGGAGCAAAGCTCACGATCAGCCTCTGCTCGGTGAGGCTGCAGAGGTGGCGCACCATCTCCTCCGCAGCTGGTTGTGGATAGTGAATGAACACATCCAGGCAGCAGACGGTGTGAAAGGAGCCGCTAAGACTTTCGAGATCACTGGCGAAGAAATGGAGCTTGCCCATCGTCAAGCCCGCCTCTTCTGCGCGGCGCTGAGCCTCGTGCGCCATCGCTTCAGAAATGTCACTGGCGTGGATGGATCCAGCCCCCATTTCTGCTAGCGGCAAGCTGAGGCTGCCCACTCCGCACCCTGCATCACAGAAGCTCACGTCGCTGAGCTCGCCACTCTCCTTGATCCAGCTCAACACCTCATCGACGGTCTTCTGGTGACCAATACGAATGTTGCGCTGCACCTTGTTGACATCATCTGTTTCGCTGTAGATGCGATTCCAGCGCTCGAACCCTGTGGTTTCGAAGTACCCCTTTACCTCCTGCTTTTCAGCCTGCGTGTCGTCCAGCAGGGACTCGGGTGGCATGGCATCAGACAGAAGGGTCGCGGAATTTTAGGCAGCGTGTTGCCAGCTCAGGTTGTTGGTTTCGGCATCCCAATGCCAGCGCAACAGCTCGTTCAGAGGTCGTCCCAGCAGTTGGAACGTGTCTTGGGAATTCAAGGCCTTCCTGGGTGCAACGGTTGCGGCATAAATGGCAGCACTTGGATGGGAGCTCCAGCGCGCGAGCCGCTTTACTCCTTCAAGCAGCGGCAAGGTCACGCCTGCAAGGGTTCCATCCTCAAGCCGGCAGGTGCCATCTGCCACCAGAAGCGCACGCTCATCCCAGTGGTGAACACCATCTTCTAATCCGTAAGGGGCGAGTGCATCGCTGACAAGCACGAGTTGATCGCCCGCCAGCCGCTGCAAGAGAACCGCCATCGTGGGGTCTACGTGAACCCCATCAGCAATCAGGCCGAGGGCAATGTCATCCCGTTGGCAGGCGGCTCCGATCGGTCCGGGATTGCGGTGATGCAACCCCTGCATCGCATTGAAGCTGTGGGTCAGCATCGTTACGCCCCTGTTAAACGCCTCATTGGCTGTGGTTGCATCCGCCGTGCTGTGACCAAGGGCTACGCGAATGCCCAGGTCACAAAGGTGGTCGATCACGGCCGCGGCTCCATCGAGTTCTGGAGCGAGCGTGACCAGTGCAATCTCGTGTTCAAAGCCGCTGATGCGTGCCTTGAGTTCGGCCATGGTGGGGCTGGCGAGGTGTTGGCGAGGATGGGCTCCCCGTCTTGCATCGGCAAGAAAAGGGCCTTCTAAGTGGGCACCAAGTAGTTGGCAGCGATAGGGCTCGTGAGCTTCACGGGCCTGCCTGAGCACAGCAAGGGCTCGGCGCAAGGGCTCAACGCCGCAGGTCACAAGAGTGGGACTGATCGCTTCCACGCCATCACGCCAGAGCTGATCGAGGAGTTGCAAGAGTTGCGGCAACGCCGCCTCTGTTAGCTCTGGGAATGGCAGTCCAAAGCCCCCATTGATCTGGAGGTCCACACCCATCGGGCTGAGCACATCTCCGCTCCAGCTTTCACCGGCCAGGGCAGACCCATCAGGCATGAGTCCCAGATCAACAATGCGGTCTTGCTGATCGATCTGAAGCCACCACTGCTGAGAGTGCCCGTCGTTGTCCGTGCTTTGGGGCAGACAGACGTGTGTGATCCGGCGCATGGGGAATGGTCCTCTGAAGCCAGTGCGGGACGATGGCAGTCTCGCTGCAAGCTTGCTGTGTCCAAGCCATCGGAGCCCACAATCGTCGCCACTCCCCGTGTTGCAGTGATCATGGGAAGTGATTCTGATTTGCCCACCCTTAATCCAGCGGTTTCGGCTCTTGAGGATCTAGGCGTCAACGTTGAGGTGCGTGTGCTTTCGGCCCATCGCACTCCGCTCGAAATGGTGGACTTTGCCCGTCAGGCCAAACAGCTGGGATTTCGGGTGATCGTGGCTGGTGCCGGTGGTGCTGCGCACCTGCCAGGAATGGTGGCCTCACTCACCACGCTTCCTGTGATCGGTGTTCCTGTGAAAAGTCGAGCTCTCTCGGGAGTGGACTCCCTGCATTCCATTGTTCAGATGCCTGGGGGAATCCCTGTGGCCACGGTTGCGATCGGCGGAGGATTAAATGCTGGTTTGCTGGCCGCTCAGATTCTGGCGATCAGTGATTCGGCCCTCTCTGAACGACTGGAGGCGTACCGACAGCAACTCCACGACATGGTGGTTGCCAAGGATGCTCGCCTCAAAGCACTCGGTGCTGACGCGTATCTGGATTCCATGTCAAGTAACTGATCACACAGCTTTGGTCGTGGTCCGCTTCACAATTCATTCTCAACGGAACGTTTGATGTTCGGTCCTGCCTGGATGCGTTGGGGACTTGCTCTGCCCCTCCTAACGCTCAACTTATTTGTGTTGCGTCAGCTGCTTGTGCCGCTAGCGCCCTTCCCGGGGTTGTTCTTGACGGCGGCTCTGATCGCCTTCCTGCTCAACATCCCCTCCCGCTGGCTTCGTGCCCGGGGCCTGCCGGGTTGGCTTGCGATCACTCTTGTTTTTTTGGTGGCTGTAGGAA
>OJFG01000543.1_pt1 | contig 11078 bp, 10 predicted proteins | sample 1594071 | NCBI WGS metagenome assembly OJFG01 (sample SAMN05416818, study PRJEB24817) | seawater metagenome | isolation source: Sea water | place: Canada:Atlantic | collected 2013-07 | reverse complement strand
AAACACAATGGTAATAAGGGGTATCGATTAAACTAATTTGGCTTTTTCGAGGTTGAGGCATAATCCATCTACCTGACAGAATGAAACACAAATCAAGTGTAGTTCAGCCCTGAAAATTGACCATTATCATCATGGGTGTCTTTCTTTTTTCTTTTTCTTTTTTCTTTCTTTTTTCGGACAGTTACTACGGAGAGGTTATGGTACAAATTTCTGTTTTGAACTATCTTTTCTAACTAAACTGTTGAGAGATTTTTAAAAAGGACATTTATATGACTTTCAATTACGCCTTCATTTTTGTTTGTTTTATCTTTACTGGTTTCGTCAGCGCGCAACCAAGCTATAAGTCGTCACCAGAGCAAATTTCCGAAACTTGTCAGTCCTATATCAACACTTTTAATCAGCGCCTAGATCAATTGCTAGTTACCGAAGCTGCGCCAAGTTATGTCAATGTGCTTGAACCACTTGATGACGCGCTGCTGGAATTTTTGAATGGCGGAATGCACGACGGCTTAATGAGAAATGTTCATACAGATAAAGCTGTTAGAGAGGCCAGTACAACATGCTTTTTGCAAGCTATGTCAGTCTTTACTGGTTTGAATATGAATCGTCCACTGTATCAAAAAATTATTCAGATCGATGAGTCTGATTTAACGCCAGAGCAACGCTTTACCCTAAATTATTGGAAAAATCAGTTTGAATCATCGGGCATAGGCGAAGATGAAGCTACCCGTAAGGAAATAAAAGCGCTAACAGACGAAATCAATCAAATAGAGCAGATTTTTCAACAAAATATTACTGATGATGTGCGTTCCATACAAGTTAAAGCTTCCCGCTTAACGGGGTTACCCCAGGACTACATTGATAGTCACCCTGCTGATGAAAAAGGATTAGTAACCATTACTACCAGTTACCCTGATGTTAGTCCTATTTTTAAATATGCCCATGATGGAGCCCTTCGCAAAGAGGTTTTTATAATGTTTGACAGTCGGGCCTACCCACAAAACAAAGACGTGCTTAAAACTTTATTGGTTAAAAGAGAGCAGTTAGCGCGATTATTAGCTCATGACAACTTTGCCCAACTGAATATGCTTGGCACTATGGTGAAAACTCCCGAAAATGCTAAAGCATTCATTGAGCAATTAAGTGCTGCTATCTCTAAACCTGTTGAGGCCGAAAAAGCGCAACTGTTAGAACGTAAGAAAAAGCTGGATCCTACTGCTGTTGCTGTCAATGATTGGGAGGCATCCTATTTGAAGAACCTGATCAGAGAAGAAGACTACCTAGTGAATGCCAAGGAAATACGGGGTTACTTTCATTATGACAAGGTGCGCGATGGGATAACTTCCCTTGCTGAGGATTTATTTAGTTTGCGCATTGAGAGCTGTGATTGTGCTACTTGGCATGAAAGTGTTGAACCCTATGAGGTCTATGAAAATGACAAACTAATTGGTCGGTTTTTTTTGGACTCCCATCCCCGTGAAGGTAAATATACTCACGCAGCGGCGTTTCCCATCACAATGGGCAAAGAAAGTCGACAAATACCGTCAGCAGCATTACTAATGAACTTCCCTAAAGGCATGATGGAACACGGACAGGTTAAAACTTTTTTACATGAGTTTGGGCACCTTATTCATCTTATCTTTGCCGGCCAGAACAACATAGCTTTAAGCCCTTTTCAAAGTGAGTCAGACTTTGGAGAAGCGCCTTCGACTATGCTGGAAGAGTGGGTGTGGGATTATACGACATTGAAAAATTTCGCTACTAATAGCGAAGGAATTGTGATCCCAAAAACTTTGGTAAATAAAATGAACCGTGCAAGATACTTTGGTGAAGCTACAAGTGTTGCTTATCAGCTTACCTTAACTGCATTCTCACTAGAGATATACCGACAAGATCCGCAAAAGCTCAACCTTAATGCTTTTGAACGCAAAATCTTCCAACAGTATGTTCCTTTCCCGTTACCTGAAAGTAGCCACCCCTATGCATCTTTCGGACATCTCACGGGCTATGGCGCAAAATACTATACCTACCAGTGGTCTAACGCCATTTCCGAAGAGTTACTCTCAAAGTTTAAACTGGAAGGGTTGCGAAACACTCAAATTGCTAATGAATATCGACATAAAGTGTTGGCCAGAACGGGCACCCAGCCTGCCAGCGAACTCGTCAGGGATTTCTTGGGGCGTGATTTTGGAGTTAAAGCATATGCTGACCGCTTGAGTCAAAAGCACTAATCTTCCTTAGGTGGAATAAAAGGTTGGGTAATAAGTTGTTTTAAAGTCGTTTGTTCAGAAATGCTAATAAAGACACCCAACTTTAGAATCGTATAAAAAACTCTGCTGCTTAGAGGGAGATACCCCACAATATGCGTTAAGGCACTTTTTGATCTGAGTGATTGAGAATTATTTCTGGAATATTGAGCATTGAGGGAGAAAACGGCGTGAAAGGTCAATTTTTAGGCAAACGCCTACGTTACAAGAGATGCATTAGATGTGTTAGTTACAATGTCTTATGCGCGTTTTAACAACGCTTTAGCTTTGGTCATTCCTCGCAGTCGTTGATGATGGGTATGGCGTTTGAACGCATTCATCATTTGCTTGGCACCTGCTACGTAGCACATGTGTTTTTCGAACTCAGTGGTAAGCGTAAACCACTGAGCTGAATCTAAACCTAGTCCCAAAGTAATAAAGCACTCAATCGAAGCCTAATCAACCAACATAAAGTGTTCGGTTTATTTAGCTTTAGTTGTTTAGATTGTTGTTGAATTGATTACGATCACTAAAAGACTTTTTAATACTGACTATACTCAATCCGCTGAAATGGCGTCGAATCTATTTTGGTGAAGCTGGTAATGTCATTGCAAAAACACTTTTTACATTGTGAAGGAGAGTAATATGCGAACAGGTAATATTTTATGGCCTACAGATTTTTCCGATACTGCATCACATGCTTTGCAATATGCCATTGAAATGGCGAATTTATATCAAGTGGGCATTCGTATTTTACACGTTGTCGAGCAGCCTTCAGGTGATGAGAATTATATGCTCCTTGCGATAACGCCCCAAGAATTAGCAGAAAATATGGAAGACGCTGCGGCAAGTAAAATGCACGAATTATTAAGTCAATTGAATACTAATTTGAAGGTTGAAACGGTAATTCGACATGGTGACGCCATCAATGAAATTTTGGCCGAGAGCAACAGTGGCGATATTGGCATGGTGGTTATTGCTAGTCACGGAAGAACCGGACTTTCTCATTTTTTAAATGCTAACGTGGCAGAATCAATTATCAGAAAATCTGATTGCCCAGTGTTAGTAGTCAAATGAAATCTGCGCTTATCTCTTGTCCCGTTGTGGTTTTAGACGGGATGGACGTGTATACCGAGTTGGATAAAAAATGAGATCCCAGCAACGGTAGACACGGAGCGTAGCAGCGCTAAGCTGATAGCTTTTTAGCTATACCAGTATGTAACTTTTGGGCTTTCCCTCTTGAATTGAGACAATGATGAATGCCTGCAATTGGTACAAAGGCGACCTAACAAAGGTCGCCTTTGTGATACCTTCAACTACTAGCGTAAATTCAAATACTTACGCTTTATCAAAGGTTTCACGTAGTGCTTTGGCGCCGCTCAACATAAAGCCGTGGTCTGAGCTCAGTAAAAACAAAGATACGCCTTTTTCTTTCCAGTAGGCCAGTTCGTTCAAATTGCCCACGAACATGCCTGTGGCCTTTCCGGCTTTGTGGCTTACTTCAACTAAATGCTCTACCGCCTGTTTAACCGCTGGGGCATCGGCACTGGTTTCGCCTAGCGCTACGGTTAAATCCATGCGGCCTATAAACAAACAATCAACGCCGTCAACCTGCGCAATTGCTTCGATATTTTCAATGGCATCTAAGTCTTCAAGCTGGGCAATGACGGATATATTTTTGCCCCCTTGCAAATTTTGGCTTAACGATTTGGTTGTATATCCTGCAAATCGGCTTGAACCCGCATAGCCTCTGCCGCCTGCACCATAGTGACAATGCTTTACAATCTCGCTTAATTGCTCGGCTGTTTTAACATGAGGCACAACTACGCCATCTGCGCCCATGTCTAATACATTTAACAGTGTTTCTGGCGCATCGTTCGGGGTTCTTACTAACACTGGCATACTACCAGCTCGCGCAGCAAGGATGCAGGTATCTAGATCGTGGCGAGAAAACGGCGCGTGTTCTGCATCTAGGCAAATCGCGTCCATGTCACTATGGGCAAGTACTTCAATTACATTGTAATGGGGGGTTTTAACGAAGGTGCCTAACAGGCTTTGTTTATTTTTGAGCTGCTGCTTAAGCATGGGCGGCGCCTCCAAAAAAGTTGTACAGATGCAAATTTACCTTGTCGCTTTGTTCAAGCGAGGCAAAATGGCCGGCATTTTCAATTAACACAAGCTCGCTGTTTGCTGCTAACTGATGCATTCTTTGTTGCTCTGAGGGGGGGCAAAGCACGTCATCACAACCACCCATAAACAACATACGATGATCGCAATTGGCTAATAGCTCACTCGCATCCGGTCTTGTGGCAAGTATTTCTAACTGCGCTTTATAGCGCGCAATGCCCGTATCTTCCGCCATTTGCGCTATTAATCGCATAATTTCATCATTTGGTGAGCTTAAGTAAACCGAGCTGAAATAATCGTGTATTAACCTATCTAAGCCATGCTCAATTGCATAGTTTAGGTGCTCGTTTCTCACGGTTCGGCCTTGCGGTTTATCAGCGTGTGCGTTGCTGTCTAACAGCGCTATTCTGTCAATTCGTTCAGGACAGCGAGTTAAAAGTTCAAATGCAACCATGCCTCCCATCGAGAAAGCACAAATGTTGAATCGCTCGTCTGCTTTGAAACGGCTAAGTGCGTAGTCTGCCGTTTCGCTTAGGTTGTCGTGCTGGTCATACTCCAAGGTTATGCAGTTGTGACCAGCTCTGCTTAAGGTGGTAATTTGGTCCGAGAAAACGGCCTTATTACAAAGTGTTCCGGGTATAAATAGTAAGTTAGTCATCGTCTCTTGGCGCGGCGGCAACCGAATTACCTTCTATGAGCTTGCCCGGCCAATACCGTGTTTCTGGCGGTACTTCGGGGTTCTCAATCAGGTTAATTAAGGTTTCTACTGCTGCTTTTGTCATAAAATAGGTTGGCTGACTTACGGTAGTCAGCTGGTAGCTGTGCCAACATGAGGCACTGATACCATCAAACCCAACAACTGAAATATCTTCTGGTACCCGCAGGCCCAGATTTTGTCGAATTTCATCAATAGCACCGATCGCCATTGAGTCGTTGGAACATATAATTGCAGTAGGAAGTGGGTTCTTTTGTGCGTAGGCACTTAAACACTCTCTGGCAGAGTCATAGCTGTAGTCACCGTAAATTACAGTGGTGTCAGTGAAGCCATGGGCCAGTAACGCATTTCTAGCACCATTCAATCGGGCGCGAGCCACGTCAGAATCTTTTGGCCCTGCCATGATTAGAAAGTGTTGGTGGTGATGGCTAACCAAAATATCGATCAACATGCGAAGCCCTTGGTCGTGGTTACAACACACTGAGCTTACGCTGTGATCTGGAAGCTCGCGGTTGTACAACACCACAGGGATATTGTGCTTGGCGAACTGTGTCACACTGTCTGGCTCAAAATGTGCGGTCAGCGCTATTACGCCATCGACTTGATAGGCGAATATTTGCTCCATAACCATTTCTAGCTGATCAGCATCATCAAGCGTAAATAAAAGTACCCGTTTATTTTTGACAGCAATGTGCTTGTTTAACTGTGCTAACACCTCGGGAAAGTTCACATTCGCTCGAGATGAGATGATCACAGCCACCATACCTGTGCTTCGGTTTATCAGCATGCGCGCGATAGCGTTCGGCTTATAACCTAAGTCTTCGGCGGCTTTTATGACCTTCTCTCGGGTTTTTTTAGACACACTAACGCCTGGGCGATACACCCGCGACACTGCCGATTGTGAAACTCCTGCTGCATGGGCGACGTCATAAGACGTCACCCTAGTTTTTTTATTCAATTATTTTTTTCCATAACGACGTAACCGAATGTCAGCCTGTTCTTTGTGACCTGCAAAACCTTCAATGGCACATAAGCGTGAGCAGTATTCGCCAACCATGACTGACGCTTCCTCGGTAACACGCTGATATGTACAGGTTTTCAAGAACTTACCAACCCATAGACCACCAGTATAACGACCTGCGCCCTTCGTGGGTAGAGTATGATTTGTTCCAATACATTTATCACCGTAAGAAACGTTTGTTTCAGGCCCTAAGAACAACGCTCCGAAGTTGCGCATATTTTTCTGAAAGTAGGGGACGTCTTTGGTCATTATTTGCACATGCTCAAATGCCAAATCGTTGGCTACTTGCAACATTTCGTCGTAGGTATCACATACGATAACTTCGCCATAGTCTCGCCATGCCACAGCGGCAACATCGGCAGTAGGTAGGATAGTGAGCTGGCGCTCTACTTCAGCCATTGTGTCTTTTCCGAGTTGTTCACTATTGGTCAACAGTATCGCGGGAGAGTTAAGGCCATGCTCAGCTTGACCAAGCAAGTCGGCGGCGCACAGTTCACCATCAACACTGTCATCAGCAATTACTAGGGTTTCTGTTGGGCCGGCAAATAGGTCGATACCTATGCGCCCGAACAATTGGCGCTTTGCCTCTGCAACAAACGCATTACCTGGCCCTACAATCATACTTACCGGCTCGATGGTATCGGTACCTACCGCCATAGCAGCAATGGCTTGTACGCCACCAAAGGTATAAATTTCATCAGCCCCGGCTAAATCCATCGCAACAATTACTGCGGGTGCAGGTTTACCGTGAAATGGAGGCGTAGCTGCCACAACGCGTTTAACCCCAGCTACTTTTGCGGTTACAATACTCATGTGCGCTGAGGCAACTAACGGGTATTTTCCACCAGGCACATAGCAACCTACGCTATCTACTGGAATATTTTTATGGCCCAGTACAACACCAGGAAGCGTTTCAACTTCTACATCTTTCATTGAGTCACGTTGAATAGTGGCGAAATTGCGTACTTGCTTCTGCGCCCACTTAATATCGCTTATTTCTTGTTCACTAAGTTGTTCATAACACGCATTAATTTCTTCTTTGCTTAACCTGAAAGACTCCGGAGTCCATTTGTCAAATTGACCAGAATATTCTGATACAGCGGCATCTCCACGCTGCTCAATGTCGCTAATTATATTTTCGACAATTGTTTTAACTTTCTGATTATCAATGGCTTTTTCGTCTTCTTGCTTACCTTTCTTCAAGTGCTTGATCATGGTCTATTCCTCTACATTGGTGAATGGGGTGTTACATTAATCGTACAAATATTTAGCTTGATCTTTACTGAGAATTACATAAAAATGACTTCGAATGCAATTATTATTTTGAGGTGATGTGTGGCTTTCTCTAATGACCTGTTAAAAGACAAGACCATTTTGATCACAGGGGCGGGCAAAGGCATTGGCAAAGCGTGTGCTTTGTTAGCTGATAAGTGCGGTGCAACTGTGATAGCAGTGGCGCGCACCGAAACCGATCTTATTGATTTGAAAAATGAGAGTTCCCAGCGCTTGAGTTATTGGGTAGGCGACGTACAAGATGCGGCGCTTTATGAAAAGATCCGTTCATTACCGTCTCTGCATGGATTAATTAATAACGCTGGAACCAACCGTGTCGCCCCCATGGCAGAGCAAAGCGATGAAAACATCGACGATATTTTAAATTTAAATATTCGTTCGGCATACAAGGTTGCACAGGCAGCTATCACACCCATGCTTAATAGCGCTGCGCCATCTATGGTGCACATGTCTTCTCAAATGGGGTTTGTCGGCTCGCCTGGACGAACCCTGTATTGCTTGAGCAAGCATGCGATTGAAGGTTTGACCAAGGCAATGGCTGTTGAGTTGGCGCCCAATAACATTCGCGTTAATAGTGTTGCCCCCACATTCATCAAAACACCGATGACCGAACCCATGCTTAAAGAGCCTGCGTTTGCCGAAATGGTTATGAACAACATTCCCTTACAGCGCTTAGGTAGCGTTGAAGATGTAGCGAATGCATGCATATTTCTACTCAGTGAATTGTCTATGACCACCACGGGTAGTTGTCTTAAAGTCGATGGCGGTTGGACCGCCCAATAAAAACGAGGTATCACTGTGTCAGTATTATCCGAACGTTTAGTCCGTTATGAAGAATTAATCCCGTGTCGCAATGCGTTTATTGATACGCGCTCGCCTGGCAGTGATCAAAAAGAAAACTTTACGATTATTGGCCCAGGGGTAGCAGAAAATCCCGACCAGCATGTACATATCGCTATTCCTCACGGTTTTAACATAGGGGGTGCACGACAACCGCCTGGGTGTTTGAACTCGCAGCACAGCCATTTAACGGAAGAAGTTTTTGTTATTTCGCAAGGCAGCTGGCACTTCTCGACAGGGGTAGATGGCTCCGACGCTGTGGTCCGCTTGGAAGAAGGCGACGTTATATCTATCCCTATGGATTTATTTCGTGGCTTCGAAAATGTAGGGGAAGGGTCAGGGTATCTTTACGCCGTATTAGGCCAAGATGACCCAGGCCGCGTGCTTTGGGCGCCGCAAGTTTTCGATATGGCAAGCGATTACGGGTTGGTACTTCTTGAAAATGGCGGCTTAGTTGACACAACCTTAGGTCAGAAAATTCCTGACGGTGTGGCCCCAATGCCAAAGACCTCAGCAGAACAGATTGCCCAGCATCGGGTAATCGACGATAAAACCCTTGAGCAGTGCGTAGTACGTGTCAGCGATTTCTCATTTAGCAATGACACCGCGCTCACGAAAGGCACTGATGTGTTAGAAGCGCCACTCATTGGCCCAGCAAGCCCTGATGAGAAGCTTGGTGAAACAAAATTAAATTGGTCTCATGGGTTTTGTGTTCGTGCACTGAAATTCCAAGCCGGCTCGTTCATCGCCGGGCATAAACGCCAAGAAGAAGAGGTTGTCTATGTGCAAGAAGGCAGTATCAAAATGCACATTGATGGCGAAGCACTTATCTTAGGCAAGGGCGACACATTTACCACGCCCATTGGCGCGACACGCAGTTTTGCGCAACACGGCGATGATATAGCATTGGTGTATGTTACACGTCGGAGAGATACTGCAAAGGCCCCAGAGTTTTTAGACTAGAAGGCTAAAGCGATGTCTACGTATACAAATATTCAACTAAAAAAGACGTTTCTACCGTTTCGGCAAGCTCAGTACGATTTTGATTTAGAAAAGCTAAAAGCGCTAGGTGATGATCTTTTCTCAAACGATGCCGCGATTAAGTTTTGTGTCCCGTTTGACGATATGGTCGGTCACCGAGAAATGCTTGATACGGTATACGCGCCGCTATTAGAAGCCGTCCCCGATCTTGAACGTCGAGACACCATTGTTATGGTGGGCGAAGACGACGAACAGCTTCGTTGGCTCGGGTGCTGTGGTTACTACACAGGGCGTTTGGCAAAACCTTGGTTAGATATTCCAGCCACGGGCGATCAGATACATATGCGCTTTCATGAGTTTTATCGCTTCGACGGCGAGAAAATTGTGGAAGTACAGGCCATTTGGGATTTGCCAGAAGTGATGATGCAGGCAAAGTGCTGGCCCTTTAGCCCAAGCTTAGGTACGGAGTGGCATGTACCTGGCCCTTCTACTCAAGATGGCATTCACCTATTTGAAGAAGACAAGTCACTGACCGCGCAGAGCCAACAGCTTGTGCTAGACATGCTAAATAGTTTAGGCAATTTTGCCGAAGGTGGCGTTGAGGCAATGAATCTAGACAAATATTGGCATGCTAAGTCAAATTGGTATGGCCCCTCAGGGATAGGTACGGGCCGCGGTATTCAAGGCTTTCGCAATACACACCAAGAAGCATTTTTAAACGGTATGCCGAATCGCGTGGGTGACCCAGCGAATGGCCATTTATTTTCTGAAAACAACTATGTTGGGTTTACCGGCTGGCCGGGTATGAGCATGACGATTTCGGGTGACGGATGGCTTGGTATTGTACCTAACGATAAACCCATCACGATGCGCAGCTTAGATTTTTGGCGAAACGAAAACGGCATGATCCGAGAAAACTGGGTGTTGGTAGACTTGCTTCATGTTTACCGCCAATTGGGTGTGGATGTGTTCGCTCGAGTAAAACAGTTGACTCGTAATAAATATCGATAGCGCCCGTTAGGGTTATTGAAACCATAAGGATTTATTAAAAACGAGTGGGAAATAGGGCTGCTGCAGTCGTTTCTTTTAGTCATTGCGATCAATCCGCTTGATAACAAATTAAGTACCATAGATTCGCCGAGCAGCATCATTTTTGACGTGTTTGTTTTTAAAATTTATATCGTCAACCACAGTACTAATGTTTAGATTCACTTAAGGAATTTACAAATGAGCAATATTACCCAGACAGCCGAGTTGTTTTTTGATGCTTGTGAAACAGGAAAAGGCTGGGATGCGTGCAAAGCATATTGCCATCCTAATGCTACATTTTCTGCTCAGGCAGGCGCTTTGTCCGATATAGGGGATGTAGAAAGTTACACAGCATGGATGCAGTGGCTTTTAACTGCGGTTCCCGATGGTCATTATGAGTTGAAAAGTTTTTCAACCGACGAGAAGCGCAATTGTGTCACGGCTTTTGGTGTACTTCATGGTACTCAAACCGGCCCCAGTGTTGCTGGTGAGCCAACTGGTAACGTTATTGCGGCTGACTACGTTTATGCCATGCAATTTGAAGGTGGGTTAATAAGCCATGTGACAAAGATATGGAATGATTCAGTTAGCCTTCAACAGCTAGGGTGGGCATAATTGCCCATCAAGGTTTTATAGGTCAGCGAAACGACCAAATTTAGCTAATAGATAAACAGACCAACGCGCTGCATATGGACTTTATTAAGCCCAAAGGGGCGCGGTGAGGATTTTTACTATTCGTCTACCAGTACTTCAAAACCACCGTAAATCATACGCTTTCCATCAAATGGCATTGGCGCGGTCGCCGGGTCAAAGCGGGGATCGTCCA
>OJFG01000540.1_pt1 | contig 11131 bp, 10 predicted proteins | sample 1594071 | NCBI WGS metagenome assembly OJFG01 (sample SAMN05416818, study PRJEB24817) | seawater metagenome | isolation source: Sea water | place: Canada:Atlantic | collected 2013-07 | reverse complement strand
CTCGCTGTTACTTATTACGACGACGTACGATAAGTTTATCGGTACGCTTGTTACTTCGGGTTTTCTTACCTTTAGTAGGAACACCCCAAGGAGATACTGGATGACGACCACCAGACGTGCGCCCTTCACCACCACCGTGTGGGTGATCAACCGGGTTCATGGCAACACCACGAACGGTAGGACGGATACCACGCCAGCGCGTTGCACCAGCTTTACCCAATGAACGAAGCATGTGTTCTGCATTACCAACTTCACCAATGGTGGCGCGGCAATCAGATAATACTTTACGCATTTCGCCAGAGCGTAGACGTAAAGTAACGTAGTTAGTGTCACGTGCTAAGATCTGAGCGTAAGCGCCAGCAGAGCGTGCAATTTGTGCACCCTTACCAGGCTTCATTTCAATTGCGTGTACAACACTACCAACAGGAATGTTACGCATAGGCAATGTGTTACCAGACTTGATCGGAGCATCCGAACCAGACTGGATTGCATCACCAGCTTTCATACCCTTTGGAGCCAGAATGTAACGACGTTCACCATCTGCATACAATACTAGTGCAATGTTAGCAGAACGGTTTGGATCGTATTCTAAACGCTCAACTTTGGCTGGAATGCCATCTTTGTTGCGTTTAAAGTCGATCACACGATAGTGTTGCTTATGACCACCACCAATGTGACGCGTAGTAATACGACCATTGTTGTTACGACCGCCAGATTTGCTGTTCTTTTCAAGCAAAGGTGCGTACGGTGCACCTTTGTGCAGGTCAGGGTTAGTAACCTGAACAACGTGACGACGACCGGCAGAAGTTGGCTTAGCTTTCAATAATGGCATTTCTAATCCCCTTCTTACTCAGCGCCACCGACAAAGTCGATGTCCTGACCTTCTTTAAGAGCCACGTAGGCCTTTTTCCAGTCGCTGCGTTTACCGAAAGACATACCGTGACGTTTAGTCTTACCTTTAACGTTCACTGTGCGAACACCTTCAACTTCAACTTCAAACAGTTTTTCAACTGCAGCTTTAATTTCGGCTTTGTTCGCGTCTTTGGCTACTTTAAATACAACTGTGTTGTTCGCTTCAGCAGCCATTGTAGACTTTTCTGAAACGTGAGGTGCTACTAGCACCTTCAGTAGACGTTCTTCTTTCATGCTAACGCCTCCTCAAGTTGTTTAACCGCATCAGCAGTAATTAGCACTTTTTCGAATGCAATCAAGCTCACTGGGTCAATGCCTGCTACGTCGCGAACGTCAACTTTATACAAGTTGCGAGCCGCTAGGAACAAGTTTTCATCTACTTCAGGAGTAACGATAAGAACATCTTTCAGTTCATATTCGTTAAGTGCTGCAATAAGTTCTTTTGTCTTAGGTGCTTCAACACCGAACTTCTCAACCACGATCAAACGATCTTGGCGAATTAGTTCTGACAAAATGCTCTTAATCGCACCGCGATACATTTTCTTGTTAACTTTTTGTTCGAAGTCACGAGGCTTAGCTGCGAAAGCACGGCCACCGCCAACCCAAATTGGGCTACGGATTGTACCAGCACGAGCTCGGCCAGTACCTTTTTGACGCCATGGCTTCTTACCGCCACCACGAACTTCAGCGCGAGTTTTCTGCGCTTTTGTACCCTGACGCGCGCCTGCACCGTAAGCTACAACGACTTGGTGTACCAAGGCTTCGTTGAATTCACGTCCAAAGGTCGCTTCGGATACTTCAAGAGCGCTTTGCGCATCTTTCAATGTTAATTCCATCAGTTCACTCCCCAGACGTTACGCTTTAACAGCTGGCTTGACGATAACGTCATTGCCAGTTGCGCCAGGTACGGCACCTTTAACAAGGATAAGGCCGTTCTCTACGTCAACACGTACAACTTCCAAAGACTGCGTAGTCACTTGCTTGTTACCAAGCTGACCAGCCATTTTCTTGCCTTTGAAAACTTTACCTGGTGATTGGTTTTGGCCAATTGAACCAGGAGCACGGTGAGACAAAGAGTTACCGTGAGTCATACGCTGAGAACTAAAGTTCCAACGTTTGATCGCGCCAGCAAAACCTTTACCTTTTGATGTACCAGTGACATCAATCTTTTTGGTATCGTTAAAGATTTCAACAGTGATTTCACCGCCTACTTCAATATCGTTACCTTCGTTATCTTCTAGGCGGAATTCTGCTAGAGTGCGACCAGCTTCAACACCAGCTTTAGCAAAGTGACCTGCTTCGGCTTTGTTGACGCGGTTTGCTTTCTTAGTTCCAGCAGTAACCTGAAGAGCGCGATAACCGTCAGTTTCTTCAGTGCGTAACTGAGTAACACGGTTTGGGGTCGCTTCAATAACAGTCACAGGGATTGACGTGCCATCTTCAGTGAAGATGCGAGTCATACCCACTTTACGACCGATTAGACCAATCGCCATTGTTATAACCCTCTCTTGTTAGCCCAGGCTGATTTGAACATCAACACCAGCAGCCAAGTCCAAACGCATCAACGCGTCAACTGTTTTATCAGTTGGTTCGATGATGTCTACCAAACGCTTGTGAGTACGAATCTCATATTGGTCACGTGCATCTTTATTTACGTGAGGAGATGTCAATACCGTATAGCGTTCTTTGCGAGTAGGCAGTGGAATAGGACCGCTGACCTGAGCACCAGTACGTTTCGCCGTTTCAACGATTTCAGCCGTAGACTGATCGATCAACTTGTGATCAAACGCTTTCAAACGAATACGAATTCTTTGATTTGGCATCGATTAAGCTCCAATCGAAAGAACAAAAAAATTCACCCCTTCTTCTCTATTTCGTTCAGAGAGAAAGGATGTGCGTAAACCGATGGTTCCCAATTGGAACCCTGTTCTTATTTCTAGCACGCTTGTAATAGCTTGGTCGGTAAAGACAAATCTCTTACGTCGGCAGCCACCCTAAAAGCAGTGTGGTTGCGGCTAAAAACTCATTGCCCTAATAGGACAGTGGGCGCGAATTATACAGATGCTAGCCACCAATGCAACTACTAGTTTGCTTTTTGTACCGTATATATGACAGAAAAATGAATTTACTCTGACACAATCGAATTAGTACACTCAAATTGGCACGTTCGAGTTAAATCAAGCGATTTTGTACAGACCATCTAGCGAAGCTACCTGTAACCTAGCGCATTGCAATGCCCTCGGGCTGAAACGGGTAGCCTAGCGCTTATTACACTTCCATTGTTGCTCCAGTTTATGTAAACCTATATCGTTACCGTTATTGTAGGTATATAGTAGCTATTTAGCAGCGTGTTCGCCGCATGATAGCAACGTGCAGACATTTTCGTAAGAAAGGGATGAAGCACAAGGTTTCACACCGTTAAGTAGTGAGAATATGGAAGTAGTTAATAATCAACAAACGTTTTCGCAAATCAAGCGTATTTTACACAATCACTCTACGTTACTCGATGCCTATGGTTTGCTCGAACCAATTATTCTAGAGTTGTTTGGCGCTCAGCGGATGAGTATTTTCCAGCGTCGCCGTCAGCATCAAGATCTTGTCGCAAGATTTAAGACGGGTAAAGAAACGCTGGAGATTAAGGTACCCATCAATGCGATGTCGATAGCCGGGTACGTTGCGCTGTCGCAAAAACCGGTTGTGATTGACGACCCCTACAACGCGACAATGCTTCAAAGTATTCATCCAAGGTTACGCTTTGAAGGCAAGTTCGACAAAGACAACGACTTCAAAACCCAAAATATTCTGTGTGTTCCTATAATGAATGCAGGGGTGTTGATGGGTGTTATTCAAATCATCAACAAGACCGACAGTGCCTTTTCTCAAGATGATCTCAAATTGGGTAACGCACTTGCACTTATATTAGGGGACAAATTTCGCTTCGAGCTAGGTGGAACGAATAACCCATTCGACTTACTTGTGCACAAAAGCCTGTTAGATGAGCACACATTAGAAGAGCTTAATTTATCGACGCCAGATATTCGAGCGTTTGTGCAACGGCTTATTTCGGAACATCGTATTCCCGAGGAAGAAATTGGTAACTCTCTCTCTATTCATTACCAAGTGCCCTTTATTCCTTACTTACCCGACAAATATCATCGCTTTGAAAATGAAAGTAAACTCAATGTGTCGTATCTAAAACGCAACTATGTTGCGGTTATTGCTGATGCACACGATAAGCCTATTGTATTAATGGCAGAACCCAATAATGCAGCGCTTCTCATGGAAATTGAGACTGCAATGGGTATAGAGAGCTATGAAATTGCGGTTAGCCTACCAAGTTTAATACTGCAATACCTTGGTGAGAACAGCGGTGGCGGCGGCCCCGGTGAAATGAGTGATATCCTAGATGAAATCGGTATGTCTAGTGATGAAAAAGAAGACCAATTTGATGAGCTTTCAGATGACGCCCCGGCGGTTGTTCGTTTGGTAAGCCGTGTGTTACATGATGCGAAGCGACTCAATGCGTCAGATATTCACATCGATCCTGAAAAGAATGCCCCAACCCGCGTACGTATGCGCGTAGACGGTGTGTGTCGAGACATGAACCAAGTGCCCCACTCTCACCATAACGCGGTAATAGCCCGTATTAAAATAATGTCGAATTTGAACATAGCTGAAAAACGCGTTCCTCAAGACGGTAAGCTAGCCTTTAGAATGAACGGTCAGCTTGTTGAAGTTCGTGTGGCAACTATTCCTACTGTTGCAGGTGAAGGCGTAGTAATGCGGATATTGGCCTCGGGCGGCGCTATGCCAATAGACAAAATGAATTTGGCGCCCAATAATCGCGCCCGCCTTGAAGATATGATTAAAAAGCCTCACGGCATTCTTCTTGTCGTAGGGCCCACAGGTTCAGGTAAAACAACCACACTGCATGCCATTCTTGGGTACTTAAACACCCCTGAGAAAAAAATATGGACTGCTGAAGATCCGGTGGAAATTACACAGCCTGGTTTACAGCAAGTTCAAGTAAGCCCCAAAATTGGTTTCACCTTTGCCAATGCATTGCGCGCGTTCTTACGTGCTGATCCAGATATTATTCTTATCGGTGAGATGCGAGACAAAGAAACGGCTCATGCAGGTATTGAAGCGTCACTGACAGGTCACTTGGTATTATCTACACTGCATACAAACTCGGCGCCGGAAACGATTACTCGCTTGCTCGATTTAGGGTTAGACCCGGTTAACTTTTCAGATGCCTGTGTAGGTATACTTGCCCAGCGCCTTATCCGAACGCTGTGCGGGAAGTGTAAAGAAAAATACGTAGCATCAGATACCGATATGGCGTTTATTGAGCGCCAGTATGGTAAAGACCAAATGCATGAGCTCAACCTCTCTGGAGTTCCAGAGCTTTATAAAGCAAAAGGTTGCTCAGAATGTGGTAACACGGGTTATAAAGGCAGAACGGGTGTTCATGAATTACTTGGTATGACACCCGAACTTCGCTCGCTAGTATACAAAGAGTCAAGTGTGGCGCAGATGAAAAAGCAAGCCACAGACGATGGCATGCGTACTCTGGTACAAGACGCCATTTTTAAAGTACTTAAAGGCGATACTGATTTAGCACAAGTGCAAATTGTGAGTGGAGATTAGTCAAAAAGGCTAATACAACCGACTAATATAAAGCGAATAAAAAAGGCCTTCGTAATAACGAAGGCCTTACTCTTTGTGAGCGCTTATATCGACAAGGCCCATTTTTTTATTAAGGCCTTATCGAAGCATCTCTTTATTTACGGAGATATTCACGGATGACGTAATGTAGGATCCCGCCATTCTCAAAGTAAGTAAACTCATTAGACGTATCTATTCTAATGTCCATGCTAAATACTTTCGACTCTCCGTCATCGGTTTCCATTGTTACGCTAACCTCTTTCTGGCCTCGCTCTACAGGAGCAATTGAGAAAGATTCATTGCCTTTTATGTCTAAAGAAGATGCAGAGTCGCCTTCTTTAAACTGCAGCGGTAGTATTCCCATGCCAATCAAGTTTGAACGGTGAATACGCTCATAACTTTCTGCTAGCACAGCCTTCACACCCATTAGCGAGGGCCCTTTGGCAGCCCAGTCTCTGCTTGAGCCGGTACCATATTCTTTTCCGCCGATTACTACAGCTGGTACGCTATCGTCTTTGTAGCGCATAGCAGCATGAAATATAGACATGCTATCGCCGCTTGGGTAATGGGTTGTAGCGCTTCCTTTCGTGCCCGGTGCTAATTGGTTTTGCAAACGTACATTAGCAAAAGTACCTCGCATCATGACTTCATGGTTACCCCTACGTGAGCCATAAGAGTTGAAGTCTTTTGGATCAACGCCCTGAGCTTGAAGATATTCACCTGCAGGGCTATCTGGCGCAATGGCTCCCGCCGGTGAAATGTGATCAGTGGTGATTGAATCGCCCACTTTTACCAAACACCGTGCATTTTCGATAGATTGAAGCGCGGCCGGCTCTTTCTCCATCACTTCGAAGAACGGAGGATGTTTGATGTACGTTGAATCAGGCCAATCGTAGACTGACGTTTCACTAACACTAAGCTCGTTCCACTCACCGTTGCCCTTAAACACATCGGCATACTTTTCTTTAAAGAGTGCACCGGTTACGTTTTCAGTAATGTACTTTTGAATTTCTTCTTCTGAAGGCCATATATCTTTGAGATATACAGGCTCGCCATCTTTAGACTTACCTAAAGGCTCCTTGGTAATATCCGCGTTCATGTTGCCGGCTAATGCATAAGCCACGACAAGCGGCGGTGATGCTAAATAGTTTGCAGCAACATCGGGGTGAATACGTCCTTCGAAGTTTCGGTTGCCCGACAGTACAGAGGTAACAGTGAGCTTGGCTTTTCTTATGGCATCGGTAATAGGGTCGGGTAGCGGCCCTGAGTTACCAATACATGTTGTACACCCATATCCTACCAAGTTAAAACCAAGCGCTTCTAACGGCGCCATCAAATTGGCATCTTCCAAGTACTGGGTTACAACTTGCGAACCTGGTGCAAGAGAGGTTTTTACCCATGGTTTACTGGTTAACCCTTTCTCTGCTGCTTTTTGTGCTAATAATCCTGCGGCCACAAGTACAGAGGGGTTAGAGGTGTTTGTGCAACTCGTGATTGCCGCAATCACAATTGCCCCATCTTCTAAATTGAATTTGCTATCTCTGAAATTCACATAGGAATCATGTTCTTCGTCAACATCGCTGCCGCCGACTAGTCCGCCCTCGGCCACAAACTCTGTTTCTTCATCAAGTACCTTCACATCAATTTGTGAGCGATGCCATTCGTTAAATGCTTCAGCCGCTTTATCGAGCGCAATTTTATCTTGCGGACGTTTAGGCCCGGCAATAGAAGGAACCACGTCGTTTAAGTTCAGCTCAAGTGTTTCGTGATATTCGGCGTCTTTTGAATGGTCGTCATGCCATAGCGAACTGTACTTCGCATATTTCTCAACAAGCTCAATTTGCGCTTCATCTCGGCCAGTTAAGCGAAGATAATCGAGAGCTACATCGTCAATGGGGAAAATTCCGCACGTAGCGCCGTATTCTGGTGCCATATTGGCAATAGTGGCTCGATCGGCTGTTGTAAGATGCTTCAAGCCTGGCCCAAAGAACTCAACAAATTTACCCACTACACCGTGTGCTCTAAGCTGTTGAGTGATGGTAAGTACCATATCTGTCGCGGTCACTCCGGCAGGAAGCTTACCCTCTAATTTAAAGCCTACTACATTAGGCAATAGCATGGTTACAGGCTGACCCAGCATGGCGGCTTCAGCTTCGATACCGCCCACACCCCAACCGAGTACCCCTAAACCATTAATCATTGTGGTGTGAGAATCTGTACCGACTAAGGTATCTGGATAAACGAAGGTGCCTTCATCCGTTTCTTTAGTGAACGCACAACGCGCTAGGTATTCAAGGTTAACTTGGTGGACGATACCACGACCTGGAGGAACCACTTTGAAATTGTCGAAACTAGACTGTCCCCACTTAAGGAACTGATAACGTTCGCGGTTTCTTTCAATCTCTATATCAGTGTTTTTTTGTAGTGCATTTTCTTCTGCAAAATGGTCGACCATTACGGAGTGGTCTATGACGAGTTCTACCGGGTTTAATGGATTAATAGCTTGAGCGTCACCGCCAAGACGGTCTACCGCATCGCGCATAGCCGCTAAGTCGACAATCGCCGGAACACCAGTAAAGTCTTGCAGAATAACCCGTGCAGGGACGAAGGAAACTTCGAGTTCTTCGTTGTTTGATGTATCCCACTTAGCAACATGTTCAATATCTTCGCTGGAGACAAATTCCTTGTCTTCATGGCGAACCAGATTTTCTAAAAGTACCTTGATGCAAAAGGGAAGGCGATCGAGTGCGTACTTTTCATTGATGCTGTCGAGATTGATAGCCTTGAAAGTTTTACCCTTTACTTCAAGGTCTGAAAAAGACTTATAGGTCATATGGTCACTATCCTTATTTGCCTGTTCGAATTCTATAATGTTCGCTGAACGAGAAGACTTTAGGAAAGACCTAGAGTGCAGCGTGTACACCTAAACGTTCAGCTGCTAATTCTTATACGCATTAGACATGAAAAAAAGTTCATGTAGGGTCGTATTTTTCATCTCATCTATTTAGTTAGCGTACTACTACCTTATATTTATCATTGTAGGTTACCAAGTAAGAGTCTGCTGTGTTGCCGAGCTTCTCTTTTTATTGTTCTTGTGTCATAGGTATAGAATTGAAGTTACCAAACGTATACCAATCTACTGAGAAAAAGAATAAAGCACATGCACCCACTTATTCAAAAATATGATTTAGCGCCACATCCAGAAGGCGGATATTTCAAACAAGTCTATAAATCAGCAAATACAACTATGTCTCATTCACATGGACAACCCCGATCTGCGCTCACCCATATTTACTTTCTTTTACTGAAAGGCGAAATGAGCCGCTTTCATCGCGTGCTTCATGATGAGGTGTGGAATCATTATGAAGGTGCCCCCTTACAATTAATTCAATTACACGATACAACGCTTACGCAAAAAACAATAGGTAGCCAAGAGGCGGGTTATGTCGATATTGTGCCTGCTGGCAATTATCAAGCGGCGTTCAGTACTGGAGATTATAGCTTAGTGGGGTGTACAGTAGCGCCGGGGTTTGATTTTGAGGATTTTAGCTTTATCGACGACCCGTCAATTACGCTCTGGTTAGACACCTATCACCCGAGTATGAGCAAATTTATATAAGGCCCACATGCGCACCCCTTCTGTATTTTAGTTTGGTCTTACCTCAGATTTTATAGGGGTTGGCGCTGGATTTTTTATCGCCAATCAAGGATGATATTAAACAAATCATGAATATACGTCTGCACGTCTAAATTTTATAGGCTGTTAGGCAATTTTACTCAACCCCCGCAGGTAGCCCAACTATGTATAAATTGGTACTTATTCGTCACGGAGAGAGTCAGTGGAACTTAGAAAATCGTTTCACTGGGTGGCATGACGTTGAATTGACCGATACTGGTATTGCGCAAGCAACAACCGCTGGTCAGATGCTTAAGGAAGCAGGATTCGAATTCGATCAGGCCTACACGTCTGTATTGCTTCGCGCAATCAAAACACTGAATATCGCACTTGAAGAGATGGGCCAACACTACCTACCTGTTGAGCGTCACTGGCGTTTAAACGAACGTCATTATGGTGCGCTTACAGGTTTAGACAAAGCAGAAACTGCTGCTAAGCATGGCGAAGAGCAAGTGAAGGTATGGCGTCGTAGTTTTGATATTCCACCGCCGGCAGTAGAAACTGACAGTGAACATTTCCCTGGTCATGATCGCCGCTACAACAATGTAGATGCTGAAATATTACCGCGCGGTGAAAGTCTAAAATTAACAATAGAACGTGTGCTTCCCTATTGGCATGACGTTATTCGCCCTCAAATTCAAGATGGCAAACGTGTGATCATTGCAGCGCACGGCAATAGTTTGCGTGCTTTGGTGAAATACTTAGACGGTATGTCTGATGAAGAAGTACTAGGACTTAATATCCCTACAGGCGTTCCTTTAGTTTACGAACTAGATGAAAACCTAAAGCCTATTTCAAAAGAGTACCTTGGCGATCCAGAAGCTATCAAAGCAATGATGGATGCTGTTGCAAAACAAGGTAAAGCGAAATAGCATAAGGCGAAATAGTCTAGGCCCTGTAGCGTAAGGCTAGAGAGCCTATAGAATACTCAATTACAAAAGCCAGCAGTCAGCTGGCTTTTTTTATCAATGCGCTATGGACGCAAATATCTATTACCCATGCCAAGCGATAATTTATTTAGCGCTAACCAACTTCTCTAAAAGTACTTCGATCCGCTTGACACTATCAATAAGTAGCGACATTTCGGTTTGATCGTTGTCAGTTGAGTTTGACGTAGATTTCATACCAGATGCAATCTGGTCTTTTTGGGTTAGAATTGTTTCTCTGAAGTTAGCGGCATCATTTATACCGATGAGCGAAACTAACGCGCCCTGCGCGGATTGACCTGCAGTTTCAAACGATAATCGATACAGATTAAACAATCTCATTAGAGGCCCTTGAACCATCGCCACATCAGTAATTTTTTCCAAAGGTATCGACTTCTCTTCCTTATTTAGAATCCCTCTTTTTACAACTAGCTTACGCTCAGTAATAGTGGCTGACATAGCGGCGAGTGTTCTGCCGCTAATAAAATAAAACAATGGAATGGAGATTATAAGAAAAGGAATACCTATTACGATTAGTGTCGAAAATACTAATAGACTGACCAACCAGTAAGTTTTTACCGATGGATTAAACGTCGCCTCTAAAATTACTTTCTCTGACATCAGTTAGTCCCTTTTCATAATTTAAAAATAATGGTACTCGATGATAGAGAATAAATGGGGTCAGAACCACATAAATAATAAAGGGGGTCAGGTCCACATTTTCTATTGGCTATTCTAGTTTGAGCCCATTTATTTTTGAGTTCGATAGCCAGGCTTCAACGCTATAGATAACGATATATTGGGTTCTGACCCCGTTTTATGTTCGTTAGGTTGGATGTGCTGAATGTAATTGAGGATTAACGTGGACCTGACCCCCATTATTTTTTTGGGGCAGAAAGCAAAAAACCCGCCGTTAGGCGGGTTTTTCTTAATGGGACCTGGCAGTGTC
>OJFG01000537.1_pt1 | contig 11190 bp, 14 predicted proteins | sample 1594071 | NCBI WGS metagenome assembly OJFG01 (sample SAMN05416818, study PRJEB24817) | seawater metagenome | isolation source: Sea water | place: Canada:Atlantic | collected 2013-07 | reverse complement strand
TCTCATACAGCCATCTTTGAACTCCAAGCTAGGGTAGTCTACCCAAAAACAAACTAGAGAAATGTCAAAAATAGCACCTTCAAATCCCTTGCTATTAAAGGGTGTTAGAGGGGCACTTTTTGATAGTTACAAACTAGCTAAAAACTCCTATTTTGCCCTTCTGAAAGCCCCTGATATCAGGTGTTCCAGAGGGTCATTTTTAACAATAAAAATGTCTAAAAGTAATAGTTACTGAAAAGAAATAAAGCTATCAAAGCGATAACTATTAATATCCATTTACTAAAGATGAAGCTAAGAATGGCTTCAAGAAAATAGAAAGCAATTATAAATAATACAATTGCAGTAAGAACTATAAGGATGTTTGTAGACCACATCCAATCAAATATATTCTCTAATGACATATCACCATTCTGTTTTAATTTCCTTTTATTGTAACACTTTGGTGTATTAGTCTATGACGATAGCTTAACTATATGTGATAATAATACTTGTTATATATTCAAGAAGTTTTTTATGAATTTTTCAGATACTTGGCAATTAGAAAATAGTTATGCAAAATTATCAGGAAAATTCTATACCCCCATAAAACCGACTCCAGTTAGAGCGCCCAAGCTAATTATTTTTAATGAAAAATTAGCAAATTCTCTTGGCATTGATTTTTCTTATGATGATGATGAGGAAGCACTTACACAGATTTTTTCTGGGAATAGTTTACCTAAAAATTCAAATCCAATCTCACAAGCATATGCGGGCCATCAGTTTGGCCACTTTTCCATTCTTGGTGATGGAAGAGCGCATTTAATTGGAGAACATATTGCACCAGATGGTAAACGCTTTGATATACAGTTTAAAGGTTCAGGTCAGACACCTTATTCAAGAAATGGTGATGGACGAGCCGCTCTCGCACCAATGCTTAGAGAATACATTATCAGCGAGGCGATGCATGAACTCAATATTCCTACTACCAGAAGTTTAGCTGTTGTTTCAACAGGTGAATCAATTATGCGTTCGTCTTTGAAGGAGGGGGCAATTCTGACAAGGATTGCAGAAAGCCACATAAGGGTGGGTACCTTTGAGTATGCCAATAAAATGCTTGATCTAGAAGAGCTCAAAGCTTTAGCTGATTATGCAATAGCACGTCATTATCCTGAGCTTTTAAATCAGAAAAACCCATACCTAAGTTTTCTTAAAGCAGTCATTACAAATCAGGCTAAGCTCATCGCCTCATGGATGCATGTTGGTTTTATCCATGGTGTAATGAATACCGATAATATGGCTATTAGCGGAGAAACGATTGATTATGGCCCTTGCGCTTTTATGGATATTTTTTCAATGAATCGAGTATTCAGTTCAATTGATTCGCACGGTCGATATAAGTATGGAAGTCAGGCCCACGCCGCTCATTGGAATTTGACAAAGCTAGCTGACAGCTTAATACCTTTATTGAGTAAAAATATGGATGAGGCAGTAAAGCTTGCAGGATCTGCGATCGATGAATATGCTAATGAGCTTAATCACGCTTGGATTTCAGGAATGAGATCTAAGCTTGGCCTGTTTGAAAAAGAGGAGGAAGATTTTATTCTGGCTCAGGGTCTTTTGGAATGGATGGAAAATTCAAAAGTCGATTATACAGAAACTTTTCGTGATCTCGCCTATGAAAACCTGTCCGAAAATCAAATCTATAAATCCTTAGCCTTTAAAGAATGGCATTCACTTTGGCAAGCAAGGTTATCAAGAAACAAGAGGCCTTTAAAAAGTTCACATAGTCTGATGCGCAGAAATAATCCTGTCATTGTTCCATACAACCACTTAGTAGAAGAAGCTTTGTCAGCTGCAGAAGGTGGAAATATGCAGCCTTTTTTTGCACTTCTGTCAGCTCTAGAAAGACCATTTGAATTTTCATCATTAAATGAAGTTTTTCTAAATTCATCTTTGGACCCAAACCCTAACTACCAAACATTTTGCGGAACATAAGGTAAAGGCTGTATCTGAGAAGTATCAAAAAAATTCACTTTAATGGCCTCTGTCTTTTTTAATAAAAAACTAGGAATTAAAGAAATCATTGATGGTCTTAAAAATATAAAATTTACTATATTTAAAAGGTTTATCAATTGAAAGTTTTTTGTATGTTTATTATGCTTTTTTGTTCATTTGCTTATGGCGAAGAGTTTACTATGATTTGTGAGGGCGAAAGAACAGTTCGTAGCTTTAGTAATAGCGAATTAAATGATTTGGATTTTGAGTCTGTTCTCTTAAAAATAAAAAAAAATTCAATGGAATATATAGGACTAAATTCAGGAAGGAGTTACGTTTTTAGTAATAAAGAATATACCGCTCCCAAAAGACCACCACACGAAGATATTAAGATTAAAGTGCTGTACGAATTTACACAAAAAACAATTAAAGCTTCACAGATAATAACTGACATTGGTAATAGCGAAGAATCGAGTATCAGTCGATTTAGTCTTAGTATTAATCGTTTGACAGGCAATTTTTCAGAAATAGAAATTATTAGTAATAAAAAAACACTTCAGAAAAGTATGAGTAATAATTTTCAAGCCTTATGTAAAAGGGAAGATAGGTCTTATTAGGTGAGGCATGAAAATATGAAAATAATATTAATTTTATTGTTACTTTCTTTGCCTTCACTCGCTGATGATCTTAAGTTGTTTTGTAAGGGTGAAGAGACTAAATATCTTGAAGATGATCCTAATTCAAAAGAAGTTATAACAAAAGTTATTGGCATTCAGTTATATGAAGCGGGGATGAGATTAGATGGAGTATGGTTTGATAATAAAAGTGACTTCACAGAAGATTATATGCTTGAAAGAAGCTATGTTAAATCAAAGGATAATATTAGGGGAGCCAGAAATTTTTCAACAAATTCATTCATCGAAGGTCGTAAAATTCAAACAGTTAAGGTTGATAACGTAGAAATAAATATACTCTCAAATGAAGTTTATTGGATGCATAAATTCAACAGATTGGAAATTACAGACACTGAAACAGATATTATTTATGCCTTTAGAAAAGAATTCGAAGGCAACTGTAAATAGGAGAATACGGCTTAATTTTTATTTATTTCGGATATTGTCTTTACCGTGCTTAAAAATCCAATAAAAAAACTAATGACCAATAAGTTTTTCCCCGAAATTTCAATTTCGTTTGCAACATACCAATAGCCTGTTGAGTTAATCCATAGGTAACTGACAGCTAAAAGAATAACAGCCATAAAAATACTACCCTTTTTTTGATTGTTATTTTCGCTATTAAATGAAGCCCTAAGACCTGTTCCAGCAAACCAGGCTAATATTGGAGCGACAATACCTGATGTGCTTGTATTGACTGAGGCGTCTCCAAAAGTCAAAACTGCCCCATAAATTACGAGGCCAATAAAAATAAATTGTATATAGGCTAGGAGTGTATTCATTTTAGTTTATATAGCATATCGCCAATGGGTGTCTGGCTTTTAAGGCTAACCCAGTTCATATTTTTATCGTACCATAAGTGAATAAGCAAATCTCCGTCATCAATATTTGCTTCAATCCGCCATAAGTCCGTCAGAATATCTTCACCCTTTACTATATGATTTTCCTCTCTTATAAATTGAATATCAACGTCTAAATATTCACCACTTTGTGAATTCATGAGTTTTTTTTGTTCAAGTATTTTAGGATTTCCATAGGCAAAAGTCATGACACACGATGGAAGTTCTGAGGTTTTATTATTAGTAGTAACCAAGAACCGATCAGTGCCAATGTGGCCACTGACTTCATATAAATCCCCATCATCATCCGTCTTACTTGAAATAGTTTTTAAACAACCCTCTTGCCAAGTCTCAGTGGATTTATGTTGATAGATGAAGTCCATAAAAAGGTATTCAAATTTAAAATTTGCATTACTTATTGTCTTTTCATTTTCGTAAATAAAGGTATGTTGACCAATCACCTTATCATTGAGTACGGCATCAAAATTCCACTCTTCAGCATAAGTAGAATTTGAAATGACTAAAGCAACCGCACCTATAATTTTTTTCATTTAACTAATTTTTCCATAAATGTAGATATTAAAAGTAGTAATAATCCAGCCACTATTGATGTGAAAGTCAAAAATGTGAATAAATCCAGATTATTAGCCTGTAAGATTCCTGGCAACTTTCCTGCCATAAAGTTGGCAACTGCTGATGATAAGAACCAAAAGCCCATCATGAGTGATGCAATTTTTCTAGGCGAGACCTTTGATACCATCGATAAACCAATAGGGGAGAGGCATAACTCACCTAAGGTGTGTAAAAAGTAAACACCAACAAGCCACCAGAGGCTGATAGCCGAATCGCTAGAATTGTTAACAAGCGTTATTAGAAAAAAACCACCTGCTAACAAAAGCAAACCTAACCCCATTTTTTGGGGTGTATTGATATTACTTTTACCACGATCAACCCTTAACCAAAAGTTTGCAATCATGGGTCCAATTAAAATTATAATTAGAGGGTTTATAGATTGAAAAAATGAGGCTGGAATGATAAATCCGAGAAAATTTCTATCAACGGAATTATTTGCAAATAGCGTTAATGATCCACCTGCTTGTTCGAACCCCATCCAAAAAAATATGACAAATATAGAAAGCACGCCAATATAAACAATCTTTTTTAAGTCCTCCTTGGCTGGTAACAGCTGTTTTTTTCTTGTTAAGAGATAAAAAGAAATAAACGTAACAAGAGCTAAAAATATCTCAAAAAAGTAGTTATTTATCACCTCATTCACTTCGAGGATGAGTAAGATAAGAGGGATATTAATGATGGAAATTATTGTAATTAATCCCCAGTCTGCGGACTTTAATTTTCTTGATTGTTGTGTTGTGTCCTCTTTGATTATCTTATTCTGGCCATAATAAAATTGAATGAGGCCAGCCAACATTCCAAAACCTGCGATTGCAAAACCATAATGCCAGTTAATTGTTTCGCCAACATAGCCTACAATAAGGGGTGCTAGAAATGCACCTAGATTGATACCCACATAAAATATACTAAAACCACTGTCACGTCTTAGGTCATTTAATTTGTATAGCCTCCCTAAAAGAGAGCTGATATTAGGTTTAAAGTAGCCATTGCCGATGATTAGCATTCCGATTGCTAGGTAAAGGTAGTCAGGAAATGCCATTAGGAAGTGACCAATCATCATGGTCAACCCACCGATAAATATAGATTTTTGTGTACCCAGAAATCTATCAGCGAGATAGCCACCAATAAGGGGTGTTAAGTAAACCAATCCAGTATAGACGGCATAGATATGAAGCGCCTCTGATTCGCTGTAATTTAATGAGTTAACCAAATACAAAACAAGTAAAGCGCGCATCCCATAGTAACTAAAACGTTCCCACATTTCAGTAAAGAATAAAGTGCTTAAGCTACGAGGATTATTAACTAATTTAGACATTTTGCAATTTATGATAATTTACCTAATTATTACATTCGTTCAATACAAATAAAACCATTTGTAAAAAGTGGTTATCCAGTATAGAATCCAACTATATGAAAAAAAATATTTCGTTTTTATTAGTTCTTTTAAGCCTTTTATTTAATATACAAGTGGGCTTTACGCATGATATTGAGCATCAATATCATGATGATACACACCATGATGATACACACCATGATGACACACACCATGATGATGCTCACCATGATGATGCTTATAATAAAAATTTAATTGAATGTGAAGATTGCACTTTTACAGTCACAGATCATTCAGCTAAAACGACAAATTTTTCATCTAAATTTGATTTTTCTTTTGATCAATCATTTCAAAGTAACACCATCTACCTTGTAAGAGATACTTTCTTTCTTGGTACTGCCGCTTATCAATCCCAAGCCCCTTAAACACCTAAAAATTTATTTATAGAAGTCTAGTAAAAAAATAATTTTTAGGAGAAGTACTGTGCGTTTAAGATATTTATTGTTTACTTTACCAGTTTTAAGTATGAGCGTTTATGCAGATGGGGTTGGACATGTTCAATTACAACAAGTCCCAGTGACTGCTAACCCATTAAAGTTATCGAATGATGAAATGGTAAAACCCATTCAAATTTATAATGGGGAAGAATTAAGTAGAATAAGGGACTCGTCTCTTGGTGCTACGTTAAATGGTACTCCAGGTGTATCTAATTCTGCCTTTGGCGATGCTATCGGAAGGCCTGTCATAAGAGGTATGAGCAATAATCGTGTTCAAATCTTAAATAATGGTATTCAAATTACTGATGGCTCAGCTATGTCAGGTGATCACAGTGTTGCGATTGATACATTAGCAGCCGAGCAAATTGAAATCGTCAGAGGGCCAGCCGCAGTAATTTATGGAGGTGGCGCGACGGGTGGTGTGATTAATATCATAGATAACAGAATTCACAGTGATTATTATGAAGGCCTAATGGGTGCCTATGACTTAGGTACTGGCGGGGCTAATAATGAACAGGCGGGTTCGTTTTTAATTGACTATGGTATCAATGACATAATGATTCATGTGGATGGTTACGATCGTTCTAGTAAAAACTTGAATATTCCAGGTCTATCAGTCTCTAAATATTTAAACGAAGCCGAACCAGAGGAGTATCCAAGAGATAAATTTGGTGATGACACATTAGTTAATTCTTATGTTAAAAGCGAAGGAGGGTCAGTTGGTGTTTCTAAAATTACCGATCTAGGTTATACAGGTTTTTCTTATACAAAACACCAAATGGAATATGGGATTCCGCTCGAAGATGGCGCTTATATCGATATGAATGTAGATAAGTATGACTTTAAAATGGAAAGAAAAGATATAGCAACATATATTGATAATTTTAAGTTTGCGGTTAACTGGACTGACTACTATCATAAAGAAATAGAGCCGGACGCGTCAATCGGGACAGATTTTATTGATAAACAATTGGAAGGAAAAGTCGAATTTGCCCACTCATTATTTAATACTCCTGGTGTAGTTGGGATCGATGCAGGTCAGGGAAGGTTCTCTAAGGATGCAGGTAAACCTTTGATTGCAAATAACCAAAATAAAGACATCGCTATCTATTTTCTTGAAGATTTTAAATTTAATGATCACACAGTAAGTTTTGGATTTAGGCAAGGCTATACGAAATATGATGCTAATAGCTTCACCAGTGATGATGGAGCACCAGCACCAGGCGAGGAGGAAACAAGTACAAGCTTTGACGCATCAGAAGAGGACTTTAATCTTACCAATGCATCTATTGGGTCTATTTTTAATTTAAATCCAAATTTGTCGCTATCGGTTAATTTGAGCCACATAGAGAGAGCGCCTGCGATGAATGAGCTCTATATTTATGGTGAGCATCATGCAACAGAGACCATCGAACAAGGTGATAGGAATTTAAAGAAAGAGAAATCTAATGGAATTGATACAATAATCGCATGGCAGGATGGAAAAACTATGTTGTCTTTCAGTCCATTTTACACACGCTTTGATGACTATATTGCTGAACTCAATACTGGTACTGTTCAATATCATGAGCATGAAGGTGAAGAAGAAGCATTACCCGTCTATCAATATCAAAGTGTCCCAGCAGATTTTTATGGGTATGAATTTGAGGGAAGCAGAAAAATAACTACAAATTACACTGCAGATGTTTGGGGTGACTACGTTCGCGGCAAAAATAGAGATGGAGGAGATTTACCATTAATGCCAGCAATGAGAATTGGAACAGGCCATAACTATCAATGGAACAGATTCAATGCAGGGGTAGAAGGCATGTACGTTTTTGAGCAAGATAAGCTTGCTGAAAATGAATATAAGACTGATGATTACATTGATATATCTGCTCATGTAAGTTATGCACTACCTGTAGAAGCTAATATTATTCTTTCTGTAAAGGGTACTAATTTACTTGATAGAACACAAAGAGAGAGTACATCGATCATAAAAGATAAAACTCCATTAGGTGCGCGTGCTGTGATATTTGGTATGACCGGTACCTTTTAGTAAAAAGTAAGCTTTAAAACTCCCCTTTAAAAAGGGGAGTTTTCTTAAATAATATTTCAAGATGAATCTGATATTAAACAATTAAGTCAAGGCGATGTTGCCTTGTTAAAGGGTAAAAGGTGGGTTGGCAGTGAAGGTAAAGGGCTTATTCATCGCTCCCCTCAATTGTCCGATCAAGCATGTCGATTAATTCTTACAATTGACTTTATCGGTGATTAAGTGAGATTATAAAAAAAGATTAATTTTTTAAGTATCTTATGAGTAAATATACCAACACCTTAGTTAACCTATCTTACTTATCAGGTATGGCTATTTTAATCATTGGGTTAGTTGACAGAAAAATGCGCTTTATGGATGTCAGCGATATCCAATGGATTATTCTTTCTCTTGTGTTGGGTATTTTTTTACCAATATTACTAAATGCACTTTTCTTTAAAAAGTTTTCAATTCATTTTTGGAATAAATTTAACTAACTCAAAATTATTTAGTAAGGCGCTCGTTTACATCCGCAGCAAAACCTTCATAAGTTCTTAAAGCGGTAACATCTACTTTTACATGTTGCCCCATCCGTTTCATAATGGGTAGGTCTAGTAAAATCTGATCAAGCATTTCCATGCTTTCAACATTAACAATGGCAATCACACGACGATCGCCAACGGCTTTCCATAGATCAACGACAACACCTGCTTCTTTTGCACCAACGGCTGCTTTTGCCTCTTCAGACCATATGTCAAAGAGATCGTTTTGTGACATTTCTGCTGAATATTCAACACGAAAATCTAAATGAAATAGCATTTTTTTCCTTTATTTAAATAATTTAGTTTTTAATCAATTAATTCATAAAAGCTGCATAAGAAGCTGTATTTTTTTACATCTATCTCTTCAACTGCACCGGCATCTTTTTCACCACCATCAATTTCAACTTCGACGCAGGCACCTACCTTTGCGTTACCATCCTCTTCATCAACTTCTGTTTCACTTGTGACCTGGTAAGACTTACCATCAATGACCCATTCACCCTCAAATGAATTCTCAGGCATGCTTTCTATTTTTCCATAGAACTCTTCATCTGCAAAAGCACTGCTCATAAACCCTAACAAAAATAACAATGATAAAATTTTTCTCATGACGTATCTCCTTATTTTGATTTCAAGATTATACCCGAAATGTTTTAAAGAAAAATTTACGTTTACAAAGCTTTAAAATAAAAAAATTTAGGTGGTAGAATAAAATTTTAATGAAAATAAAAAGACATGATTGAATTCTCTGAAGTTGCAACAGTAATTCAGCTTGCCGTTGCTCCTGCATTTTTGCTCACAGGCATAGGAGCTATTTTGGCTGTTATGTCGACAAGACTTTCAAGAATTGTGGATCGATATAGAATTTTAAATGAGGGTCCTAAAAAACTCAATATGGACCACAAGAGGGAAATAGAGTATTTAATTAAACGCTCTAAGTGGACTCATTGGGCGATTGCATTAACTACTGTATCCGCTCTATTTGTTTGTGTGTTGATTGCTATGATTTTCATTGCCACCGAAGTAAGCTTTAACTTTGACCAGCTGATTACCATCTTATTTATTTTAGCAATGGCTTTTTTAGTTTTTGGTTTATTGAGTTTCTTAAAAGAAGTTGATCTGTCAAAAGGCGTGATTAAATTTTAGGTAGTATAAAATTATTTAAAAAAACGATTTGTTTCAGATTTAAGAATTTTGACTAGTAATAGAATTCCAATTAAGTTGGGAATGACCATCATGCCGTTCATCACATCTGAAAAATTCCAAACAAAGGCCAGGCTCATGGTGGAGCCTACAAATATTAGAAGTGAAAAGATCACTTTATAAAAGTTAACTAACTGAACACCGAACAAATACTCGATAGCCTTCTCTCCATAATAACTCCAACCGATAAGCGTTGAAAAAGCAAAAAGGGCAGAGCAAATAGCAACAATCGTTGCCCCGGTATTACCTAATGTAGCCGCAATACTTCTAGCAGTTAAATCGGCAGCACTTATATCCTCGGTCCATACATCTGTCGTTAAAATAACTAAGGCAGTGAGTGTGCAAACAATGATCGTATCAATAAATGTCCCTGTCATGCTTACCAATGCTTGCCTAACAGGATCGTTCGTTTTAGCCGCTGCTGCAACGATAGGTGCTGATCCAAGTCCTGCCTCATTAGAAAATAGACCACGCGCAACCCCAAAGCGAATAGCAGCAGCAAGTGTCGCTCCTACAAAGCCGCCTGTTGCTGCATGTCCATTAAATGCATGACTAAAGATCAATGAAAAAGCACTTGGTATCTCTTCAAATCTAATTACCAAAACAAGCAAAACAGTCCCGACGTAAAGAAGGATCATGAATGGAACAAAAAATGAGGCAAACCTGCCGATAGACTTTATACCCCCGACGATTACTAATCCAGCAAGTATTGCTAATACGGCACCTGTCCACATGGTAGGAATATCAAAAACATTTAGAAAAATAGAGGCGGTGGCATTTGCTTGAACCATATTGCCTGCACCAAAAGCCGCTAAGAAAGTGCATACGGCGAAAACAGAACCTAACCAAGGTAAGCCAGCACCTTTGGCAATGTAATACATTGGGCCACCCCTCATCCCATTAGGACCTTTTTCACGATACTTAACAGCCAATAGAGCCTCTGAGTATTTTGTTGACATGCCAAAAAGCGCTGTCAGCCACATCCAAAAAATAGCACCAGGCCCTCCTAATGTAATGGCTGTGGCAACACCAACAATATTACCAATTCCTACTGTGGCCGCGAGTGCTGTCATCAATGTAGAAAAATGAGAAATGTCACCATCCTGATCAGACTTACTAAATACAATTTTAAAGGCGAGCGGCAGGGTTCTAAATTGTATTCCTTTTAGTTGAAACGTTAAGAAGATGTGCGTGCCAAATAAAAGGATTAGTAAAGGAGCTCCCCACATCCATCCAGCTAACTGACTTACAAATGATTCTATAGTTTGGAGCATAGTTTTGAATTAAAAAATATATATGAATGTAAAGATAACATAATTAAATTTTCTTTAAATACATCCTGACAAATTTTATTTTCAGCGTCTACCAATCAAGCTTTTAAATTTAAGGAAGATGATATGCGGCTAGATGAAAAAAAATTTCAAACAGGAGAAATACCTGTCTCTTATACACATCTCCGAGCCCACGAGACCAGAGAGGAT
>OJFG01000534.1_pt1 | contig 11240 bp, 9 predicted proteins | sample 1594071 | NCBI WGS metagenome assembly OJFG01 (sample SAMN05416818, study PRJEB24817) | seawater metagenome | isolation source: Sea water | place: Canada:Atlantic | collected 2013-07 | reverse complement strand
GGATTGGTGCCGGTGGGGTCGCTGTATCTGGCCAGCAGGCAAGATTCCGAGCATGGCCCAGAGCGTATGGGTGATCGTTCGTGTTTGTGGGAAATTGCTGTTGCTGAGCAAAACGCTGACACGGTTGGCGCGTGCACCGTTGGGGCTGTTCGCTATCGCTTCTAAATGTTGTTTGATGTCCCGATGGCTGTAGAAGCTTGGCTCAAAGCGAGCTTGAGCTGGTTCAACTCCTAGGTAACGCAGGAGCGGGGCATCATGCACCCAATACAGACCTGCTTTTTTGTGAGTGGTGTGAATCGCGTCTCCACCGGCAGGCAGCACCAACATGTCTCCTTTTGACCATTGGAACGTTTGCCCACAGGCTTGTGTCTCCCCTTCTCCATTCGTGATGAAAAACAGCTGACTTGTCGCAATGGCACTGGTGCGTTGCTCACCACGGTCGAGGCGCACAAAATTGGCGCAAAGAGAAGGGCCGGTGGCTGGGCCAGAGCAGCCAAGCTGTTCACTCAGATCGAGAGGAAGAACATCACAACCGGTTTGATCAAAAAAATCTGGTGAAAACGAGCGAAAGGGGACCGATGCAATCAGGCCACTCTGTTGAGGGTTTGCAGCGGAGCGGTAATCAAAAAAACGGGCTTGCTCAGAGGAGGCCTGATGCACTGTGGGAGCTACCAAGGATTCGACCTCAACGAGATGCATACCTTATCGATCAGTGAGGTATGGATTGTATGGGTTTTATCATTCTTGGAAGCCAGCCTTAGGCCAGCAGCACTGCGACACAGCATGGAGTTAGAGCTCAGTTCAGGCGAAGGGTGAAACAAGCTCTAAACGTTCCCTATCCCAGAGGATGAGGGAGAAGCAATCGCTAACCTGAGACAAATAAAGCCTATGGACATTCTGCACAAGGTGGATATTTGCTTCATGGCATTCTTTTAATCGGTAATTGGGAATTCGCTCCGAAAGATGGTGGATATGGTGATAGGCGATATCGGCGGTAAACCAATTTAAAATGGCTGGCATTTGTAGGAAGGAAGATCCAGAAAGAGCACCACGGAAATAACTCCAATTATCTTCATCACTTGTATAGGATTCAGGGAAATTGTGTTGGATGAAAAAGACAGCAATCATTACTGCTGCACTGCAACTCATGATCAAGGCGTAAAGGATCCAGAAGTGTGCATAGCCAATAGAGCTCCCGATCCACCACCACAACATTCCAACAACAGCTGTGTTAGCAATCATGTCTACACATTCACCACTGGTGTAAAAGAAGCTGGATTTGTAATTAGAGCAAACTTTTTTTGGCGATATCCAGTCTCCGGTCGTCACCATCTTTATGGTGCTTTTTATGGAATGACCAACGAATTCAAAGAAGCTTAAAAGTAAGGCAACTCTTGGCTTGATGATGAGATAGAAGAATCCACCAGGGAAGAGCAGCAGTGGATGGCGCAAGAGGCGATAGAGCCACTGAGAGCGTGGAGATCGTGAGTCGTATTGCTCGCGTGTGATCAGAGCGGATGGTCCGCGATAACGGTCCCAATTCCCATTGTGTTTGTGATGGAAGGCGTGTCCTCGCGACCAGGGATGTTGTGGCATGCCGTGAATCAAGCTCAACCCGAAGGCAGCAATTCGATTCGACCGCTTGGAACGGAACAGACTCTGATGTCCGCAGTCATGCATTAGGGAAAAGCTGCGACTGAGCAGCAAAACCATCAACACCAACAGCAAGGGTGTCAACACGATCGCTGTGATGTTGAACGATGTTGTCACCGCAGACATCGCAAACCCCACTGCAATGATCGGAACCACGGTGTTCAGGATCTGCCAGCTCGCGATCCGGTCATCACTGGCCATAAAGGGAGCGAGTTTGAAGTCGATCCGTTTGGGGTAATGGCTAGGCGCCATGTCTTGGCTCATCCTCTTATCGGTCGTTGTCATGCAGCTTCCACGTGGGGTGCCGCGATCGGCTTAGTAAAAGAACCTATCTGTTTTTTGCTTCAACCGGTTTTTCAATTGCCTGGTGAATGCCGAATTTGAGCCCTCTCCCTCCAGCCTTTAAGGCTCAAATAAACGGCTGGAACAACAAATAAAGAGAGCAGTGTGGAGACCAGCAAGCCGCTGAAGACCACTGTGCCAATGCTGATTCGACTTGCTGAACCCGTCCCGCTGGCCAGCAGCAAGGGCAGAAATCCAGCCAAAGAGGTAATCGCTGTCAGAACAATGGGACGCATGCGCTCTTCCGCGGCGTCGGTGATGGCCTCTCGAAGAGGCAATCCTGCGCGAAGCCTCTGATTGGCAAACTCCACGATCAGAATCCCATTTTTTGCTGCCAAGCTCACGAGCACGAGAAGGCCCATTTGGCCGTAAACGTCTAGGGGTAGCCCGCGCAGTTTGATTCCGATCAGCGCACCGAGCAGTGCCAGTGGCACTGTCAGCAAAATCACAAGGGGGTCGAGAAAGCTCTCGTAGAGACCAGCGAGTAACAAATAGACCACCACCACGCTCAAACCAAAGAAGGCCCAAGTGACTCCTTCGGCCACCCTTTCTTCCTCTGCAAGGCCTGTGAAAGCAAGCCCGATGTTGCCTCCTCCAATTTGTTCGCCTGCTGCCTCGAGGATGTTGATGGCTTGCCCGCTACTCGTCCCTTTCCCCGGCACAGCGCTCACACGGATGGAACGGTTGAGGGCGTAATGATCAATCGATCCTGTGCCTTCAACTTTTTCAAGTCGCGCCACGCTTTCAGCGCTGACGAGCTCCCCATCACGGTTCCGGAGCATGAGCGATTGGATGTCCTCTGGGCGATTGCGGTCGCTGCCTTCCATTTGAATCCAAATGCTGCGAATCTCTCCGTCGGCGTAGGTGTCATCGAGATAGCGTCCGCCGATCGACATACCAATCGAATTCAGAGTTTCTCTGTAAGGGAGATTCAGTGCGGCCATTTGGTCCCGGTCTAAGACGAGGCGCCATCTCGGGGCGCTGGAGTCAAAACGGGTGCTGACCCGTTCGAATTGGCCCGTTCCCTTTGCGCTCGCAATGAAGGCTTTGGCGACCTGTTCAAATTGGACCAGGCTCAGTTGGCCGCCGCTGCGGTCTAAAAGCTCAACGTTTAAGGCTGAATCGCCGCTAAACCCACGCACGGTTGGCGGTGTAATCAACACCACTCTGGCATCGGTAATCGAACGATTCAGGGCTTTTTGCAGGCGTCGCTTGATGGCTTGATCGCTCTGCTCTGCACCGTCTCTCTCCTGCAACGGCTTCAATCTCAGGTAAAAAGAACCCTTGTCTTCCCCGCTTTGCCCGAACGAACTCCCTGCATAGAAGTTCCCTGACCGGATCAGTGGCTCTTGTTCAACGACAGCGCGAATGGCATCCATGCTTGCCATGCTTCGTTCCAAGCTGGCGCCTTCCGACAAGGTGAAATACCCCCGAATTTGGCCCTGGTCTTCGTTGGGTATAAAGGCTGTAGGCGTGTTGCTCAGGACAACTCCCGTGACGATCAAGCTGATGATTAAAACGATGCCCACCCGATTGGGGCGATTCAAGAGTTTGCGCAGCAGTCGTGAGTAATGCACTTCAGTGCCCTGCATGGCCTTGCGGAGACGATCGCTGAGTCGTCTGATCACGCCTGGCAAGCGCCCATTCCCAGGAGTGAGGACCCTTGCTGATGCCATCGGTGTGAACGTCAGGGCGTTCAAAGTGGAAAAAACAATGGCAGCCGTAATCGTCAAAGCAATGGGTTCGTAGAGGCGACCAATCGACCCTGGAATCAGCAGAACAGGAACGAACACCGCTACAAGAACCAAGGATGTGGCCACAATTGCCCCGGCTAATTCCTGCATCGCTGTTTCAGCTGCCTTTAGGGGCGGATCTCCTTTTTCGATGCGATCGGCAATCTCCTCGCTCACGACGATGGCGTCGTCCACAACAATGCCTGTTGCAAGAATCAGCCCGAACAGAATCAAACTGTTGATATCTGAACCGCTGAGGCGGATCACCAACAAGCTGCCTACCAAGGAAATGGGTACGGCGATCCCCGGCACCATGGCTAATCGCCATCGCCCCAGGAAAAGCACCAAAACAACTAAAACCAGCAGGACTGCATCGCGGAGAGTCGCAACGGTGCGGTCGAGATTGGCCTGGATGGTGTCGGCCGAATCGACGATGGTTTGCATCGTGATGCCGGGCGGAAATCCAGATTCGAGTTTCGCGAGATTGCGGCGAATGCTTCGACTGAGAGCAAGGGCGTTCACTCCATCTCTTTGATAAATCCCTACAGCAACGGAGCGTTCTCCCTGAAGATTGATCGCAGCTCTTCCATAACTGCGTTGTCCAAGGCTGACGCGGCCGACATCTTTGAGTCGAATCAGTCCCCCATTGCCCAATCGTTTGATCACCAGGTTTTCCAGTTCGTCCTGGCTGCGCAAGCGACCGTCGGCTTCGACAGGAAGGCTGAGCAGTTGTCCTATTGGAGCCGGTGCGCTGCCGAGAGCGCCGATCGCTGCCAGAACGTTTTGCTCAATGAGCGCTGTGCTCACATCTGTAATCGTGAGATTGGCTTGCTCTAGCTTTTGAGGATCCATCCACAGGCGATAGGCCAATTCGCTGCTTCCGAACACACGAATGTCGCCCACTCCTCCAACGGATCTGAGCGATTCTCTGAGCGACTGTTCCAGCCAGCCTGGGAGAAAGGTGGGGACGTAGAGATCTTGAGGATGGCTAAAGCCCAGGATCATCAGTAAGTCGCTAGAGGAGCGATTCACGCTGAGCCCCTGGCGAGTAACGGCTTGCGGCAATCGGCGCAGCGCCAAATTCACTTCGTTTTGGACTTTGATCGCGTTCAGTTGAGGGCTGCCTTTCTTGAAGCGGAGGCTGATCCTTGATTGCCCTTCACTGCTTGTGGACTGAATGCTGTCGAGATCACTGAGCCCATTGAGTTGTTGCTCCAGCACAGTGGTGACGCTCTGCTCCACCACATCAGGAGACGCAGCGGGGAAGCGAGCTGTCACGCTGACCTGCGTTGGGGCCAACTGGGGTAGGTCTTCTAGACCCAAGCCAGAGAGCGATACAAGTCCTGCCAACAGAACGAGCAGGCTGCAGACAACGGTGAGGACAGGCCGTCGCAGAAACGGCTGGGAGATGGACCGCAAGGCGGCACCTGCTGCACAAGCAAATCGATCTTGGCAGTTGAAAGCCCCTGTTGAGCGACTTTCCGCTCAACAGGGGCTTTGATGGTCGATTGAAATCTGGGTTGTCGTGACTTAGCCCACGCTCCAGACTCCTCCTGCAATGTCGACAAGTGGGGCCACCAGTGCAGTTCCTGTGAGGAACCAGGCGAAAGCAGCACCGCCACATCCGCCCAGCCAGAAGCCGCTAGCAAATTCAGCCCAGCCTGCTTTGGTAAACAGATCAGCAGGAGGATTATCGATCGTGGCGTCAGGGGGCTGGACGTTGGGTCCATTTCCTGCACTGCCGTAGATCGACATACAGATGGTCAGGATCGAAACCAATCCAATCGTGGCCAAGAGCCCCGCTGTGGTGGCGTAGTCCGTTAGGCGCATAGGCCCACACACCGTGAAGGGTCCATAGAGGAAGAATCCATGGGCCATGCCAATTTCAAGACCACGGCGGTTTGGAGATAAAGCCGGGCGATAGGCGGGCAAGGCATTGAGGAAGGCCTTGCTGAAATAGCTGCTATTCACAGGGGTGGCCAGGTTGCCGACGGTGGGGTCGGCGACGGGGGTCACTGTCATGGAAGGGAAGGCGAGTTGGTTGCGATGGGCAGAGTTGATCTGGGGAGAGGACTCCGCAGATCAGTCGGTGGCTTCAATCACATTGAAAAGCAGAGCCATAGCCACGGCTGGTCCCATGATTCCTACAAGGGGAACAAACACCGAGGGCATCCAGGCAGCGACGAATTCTCCGGTCATGGCGACGCCAAAAGGTGTCTAATTACTGTATAGAAAGCCTTTGATGCGGCCCGTCCTCAATCGGGACGGTGACATAAAAGTTCAATCCTTCATCTTCGCGATCTCCTTCAGATGAATCAGCTCATTGCCGGTGGCGCTGCGTTTGTTTTGGTCCTTGTCTTGTGGGGATTAGGGCGGCGTCCCTCCAAAACAATCTTGAGCAGTACGGATGCAGGCATGGTTGCGGCCATCAATCGAGCTCAACTTGGGCTTGTGGATAGTGGCTTAGACAACGGGGCGCCCTCTCCTGAGCCGATGGCCGATGCAGCAGATGTTCAGCAGGTTTGGCAGAGACCTTCATCAGAGGCGCAAGCGATTGCTCTGAGAAAGCGATTACGGGATTCCTTCAACCAAGGTCATCCGGATGAGCGCTTGGAAGCGATTCAAATCGCTTTTGAATGGGGGCATCGTTCCTGCGTGCCTCTTCTCAGGAGAGGACTGCGAGATGCGGATGCTCGCATTGTGCAGTTATCAGCTGCTGCGATCGAACGTCATCGTGCTGGCCACTCTCCTGCTGCGGCTCAACCCGTGCGGCCCCCGCGCAACGTGGCGCGGATGCGATAGATCGGTCTTCCTTGGCTTTCGTGATAAGTGCGAATGAGCAGCTCTGCCAACAGTCCAAAGCAGAACAATTGAATTCCTGCCAACCCCAAAACCACGGCCAGCGTCAGTAGGGGGCGATTGCCAATGTCTGCTCCCTGAATCTTGATCAGCAACAGATAACTACTGGAAATCACGCTCAACGCGATCGCAATCAATCCCGCAAATCCGAAGACGTACATCGGACGGGTGAGGAATCGCTTCATGAACCACACGGTGAGTAGGTCCATGAGCACGCGGAAGGTGCGGTCAATTCCGTATTTGCTACTGCCGTACTGCCGTGCCCGGTGATTCACTTTGACTTCAGTGATTCGGGCGCCTTCAATGAAAGCCAGTGCGGGCAGGAAGCGGTGAAGCTCTCCATACAGGCGCATGTCGGAGAGAACAGCCCTGTCGTAGGCCTTTAGGGAGCAGCCATAGTCATGGAGTTTCACGCCTGTGACCCTGCCAATCAGTCTGTTGGCAATTCGCGATGGCAACTTTCGCTGAAGTTCGGCGTCCTGTCGTTGATGACGCCAACCGCTTACGAGGTCATATCCCTCTCGCAGCTTCGCTAAGAGCAAGGGAATGTCTGCTGGATCATTCTGTAAATCGCCGTCCAGGCTGACGATGACTCGGCCACGGGCCACATCAAAACCCGCTGCCATCGCAGCGGTTTGACCGTAGTTTTTACGCAGAAGCACGCCAACGAGCTCTGGGACCTCTTGACTGACCTGCTCGAGCACTGCTGCGGTCTGATCAGACGATCCATCATTGACGAGAACCAGCTCGAAGCGCTCCCCTGTGGGCCGCAGTGATCCGAGAAGTTGCTCCACCAGTTCGGGCAGGCTCTCCTCTTCGTTGTAGAGCGGCACCACTACGGATACGTCGAGACTGCTCTCCTCGTTTGCGGGCGCATTCGAGGGTGCTGCTGGGCTCAGAGACATCCAGATGTGGAGCGATGCGAGCAACTTAAGCCGTCATCGAGGGATCTCTTCACGGAAGCGTTGAGCCGTCATGACAGCGCGTCACCCTGCCGGCTCCTCGAAGTTCTGATCGGTAGTGGCAGGCCACGGGGTTTTGGTCAGAGGGATGGATGCTGTCGATGCCAATGCCGTTGCGGCCGTGCTCTTGCCCCGAACTGTGCATGTAGCGACCTTGTGCCAGGTGAATGGCCACATGGGTGCAGCGCTGTGCCGTGCCGAAAAACAACAAATCTCCAGGGCGCAGCAATTGATCATTCCCGGGGCGGACCGCCACCGGGCTGCAAAACCGTTCTTGTTGGTAAGCATCTCGAGGCAACCAGATGCTTTGGCTGGCAAAGGCGGTTTGCACGAGGCCTGAACAATCGAGGTCAGGCCCGATCGTGCCCCCCCATAAGTAGGTATTAGGGATCTGAGCAGCGTCCTTCAGCCACCGAAGCACCAAGGGAAGACGCTTTTGAATGTGCGTTGCATCGAGTAGGAGGGGGCTCCATTCGGCGCGGGCCACAGCCTGATTGTTGAGGTCATCGATGGCCATCCAACAGGGATAGCCATCCTCAATTAATGCCGTTCTGACGCGCTGTGCGCTCGGGGCCGGATGATCTAGAACTCGAAAGCCTCTGCCAGCACAGGCTTGAGTTGCTAACCCGCTGCCATGGCTGCGTGCATAACCCTGAACATCAGCACTCAGGGTCCAACAGCTTCCTTTGTGCAGCTGTTCGGGAGTGAGCGCTGTGCCTAAGGTCGGCATTGACTGATGCCAGAGATATGGCGTTCTACCGTGCCGAGCCGGCGATGCAGGAGCATCTCGTCGGCTTGATTGACCATTTCGCCGACCAAGGACGCCCTGGATTGCACGAGCAGATTGCCGTGAATTGGGTGCGCTACGACCAAGCCAATCTGTCGACGGGGAGCGGATTTGGTGCTGCCTGGGCTGATCAGAAACCGCTCTATCCAGCCAGCGTTGTGAAATTGGTCTACGCCGTTGCAGTGGAGGCTTGGCTGCAAAAGGGCCTTCTTCTGGAAACGGAGGAGTTACGGCGTGCCGTTAACGACATGATTGCCATCTCCAGCAACGATGCCACTGGATTGGTGGTGGACTGTCTGACTGGCACCTCCAGTGGACCAGATCTTCAGGGCGAAGCGTGGGTGAGCTGGCAGCGTCAGCGTCAACTCGTGAATGAGTGGTTGTCGGACTTTGGTTGGGGTGAGTTTGAGCGGGTGAACTGCTGCCAGAAAACCTGGGGAGATGGGCCCTACGGGAGGGAACAGAGGTTTTATGGAGAGAACAACTGCAACCGCAATGCTTTAACAACGGCCTCAGTCTCTCGATTGTTAGAAGCGGTAATGACCGATGGCCTGCTTTCTCCTCCGGCTTGCCATCGCTTGCGCTCAGCGCTCGCACGTTCATTAGATCAAGGTGAGAGGGACGCTGATCCTGAAAATCAAGTGGATGGCTTTCTTGGGGAAGGTTTGCCAGCGAACAGCAGGCTTTGGAGTAAGGCTGGATGGATGAGTCAGGCCAGGCATGATGCTGCGTGGTGGAGTGAGCCTGAGGGCACAACACAGCTGCTGGTTGTGTTCAGCGTGGGCGCTGAACGTGCCAATGACAACCAGTTGCTTCCAGGAATCGCGAGGGAATTGGCCGCTTTCCAGCAAAATTCTTAAGTGTTTTATTGCTAGGGGCTGGATCCTTTCTGGCGGCAAGATTTGAATGCTTTGTTGGATCTTTGACTGGCTTTTTATGCTTTTAATCCTGAAAAGGCTTGGCTATTGTTCATGATTATGTGTGGGTCAAGCGCTTGATTGTGATTTGATTTGTTTGTTTGTGCCTTTGCCAAAATCGATGGGTAATGAGGTTGGCTCGGCTAGGATTTAGGGAATTAAGTATTTGAAGGATGAGTGGTGGCTTGCAGCAGAGTGGCGTATCGCTTTTGATTCATAGCCATAGCTGTTGCGAAATTAGGCTTAAAGAGGTTTCTCTTCTTTGTGACCCCTGGTTGTTTGGGTCTTGCTATTGGAGATCTTGGTGGAATTTCCCAAGGCCTGAAAGTCTCGAGAGCCTTTTGAAGATCTGGAAGCAAAAGAGATTGGTTTTGATCTATATCACGCATCTGCATTGGGATCATTTTCATGGCCCAACGCTGAAAAGACTTGCCTCTGAATTGGGAAATGTGAGGTTCTTGATTCCAAAAACTCCTGAATCTAGGCTTCACAAAGACCTTAAACTATTCGCAAAGTCAATACCAATTGATCAATTGGTCCACGCTAAAGAGTATAGCTATGACGCATTCACCCTGATCTCATTTCAGCAAGGGATTGCGTTTGCAGACTCCACGCTTGCGATTAAGATTGGACAGGATTGGGTATGGAATATGAATGATTGCAAGTTAACCAGTCATTCCCTGAAGCATCTCTCTTCGATAGCAGGAAAGCCAACATATGCATTGAGGAGTCATTCCAGTGCGAATTGGAGATCTTGTATTCGAGGAAAATCTCTTGAGGGATTGGAGACAAGTCATGATAAAAGTTTGAAGAGCTATAGCGATGAGTTTTTTAAGTCTTGTTATTTGACAGGTGCTTCAACGGCGATCCCCTTTGCAAGTAATGTTGCTTGCTTGCATAGGGACACTTTTCAATACAATAAAATCTTAAATTTCTCTGACTATGTTGAAAGAGATTTTTCTGACTGCTCGGAGCATTTTGATGGTATGCAGGTGCAGCTGGTTTTGCCAGGTGAAAGCTTGGATGTCGAAACTGGCTGTTTGTTGTCAAAGAATGATTCCTTCAGGGCGTCGATCGCTGGCTCGGATCGGGTAACACTGCTTAAAGATTATCAAGATACCTTGGCGGATTCACTTTCGACTCATTACGACAAAGAGTCCAAGGCTCGGATTAAGTGGTCGTTAGTTAATCGTTATTTTTCTGGGGTAATCCGTTCCACTCCATTTCCACTCCGTTGGTATTTAGGGAAGTCGATTCATCTCGAGATTGTGGAGTGCGGAGTTAGTCATTGGATCTGCCTCAACTTCAGATTGAAAAAAGTGATTCCCTATGATCATCTCGATCTTCCTGATAAGGCGATCGTTTTCAAACTCTCTGCTTTTGTCTTGAATGATGTTTGTGCGAAAGCTCATTGGAACTCGTTAGGAGTTTCTAAATTGTTGGAAATTTATATCGATCCAGGTGAGAAGAGGCATGAGGTTTTTGGACTTCTTTGCTGTGCTTATGAGAGCGGAGGGGCTTTGCCGCTGCGGAATGTGTTGCGGCCAAGCTTTTTTGTGACTTGGTTTAGGCGCTATCGAGAATGTCTTGATCTGTTTGCTCTTGCATTCAAGGTTTTTGCATCAGATGGTTATAAGGGTTCTGTTCGATGACGGTATCCCTTTCAGTTGATCGACTAAATTTTTCTAGATCTTAGTAGTCATTGATTGTTCGTTTTCAATGATAAAGCCTGTTCGTAAGGACTTGCGATCATCAAGACGCGAAATCTTTAGCCCCTAATTGCTATTACTTTGACGCTCTGTTTACAGCGAAGTCAAGCAAAGCTAGAAGCTTGTTTGAAACGGAGAGGGAGGGATTCGAACCCTCGACAGAAGTTGCCTCCTGTAACTCCTTAGCAGGGAGCCGCTTTCAACCACTCAGCCACCTCTCCAGCAGCAGGGCCATCGTACCAAGAGGCTGTCTCTTATACACATCTGACGCTGCCGAC
>OJFG01000528.1_pt1 | contig 11365 bp, 12 predicted proteins | sample 1594071 | NCBI WGS metagenome assembly OJFG01 (sample SAMN05416818, study PRJEB24817) | seawater metagenome | isolation source: Sea water | place: Canada:Atlantic | collected 2013-07 | reverse complement strand
CGGCAGGGAGGGACAAGATCGCGGTCTGGTCGTGCCTTCACCAGATCCCAAAACACCCTTGCAAATTGCTTGGTCTCCTTGAGGTCTTTTGGAGGCCTTGGTTGCTGCAGGATGGCGAGTCTGGATCCAAGCTCCTCGAGCTGTTCAGCCCGCTCCAAACCCATGCTCCAAACCACACGCTCCACAGTGCCGAGCGTGTTGACGGCTACGGGCATGCTGGAGCCAATCACGTTCTCAAACAGCAGGGCTGGTCCACCAGCAGCAAGAACCCGATCAGCAATGGCTGCAAGCTCAAGATCTGGATCAACAGGCGCCGTAATCCGCCGCAGCTGCCCGCGCTCTTCCAGCAGCTTGAGGAAGTCCCGCAAATCTCTCGTTCCAGGGCCGGGTCCAATCAAAGCCATGGAGTCGAAAGGGTGATCAGGAAGCAATCTGGTTACTGTGACGCACGCTGATCGAGATCGTGGCCATGAAGGTTTCCTATTTCCACGTTGCTGGTGACGTGCCAGACACCATCAACGGTTCAGATGGTCCTGACGCCGCTGTTGTCATCGATGTCCTGCGCGCCACCACCACCATTGCCTGGGCCTTGCACAACGGAGCAGAAGCCGTTCAAACCTTTGCTGATCTCGATGAACTTCGAGCGGAAGCCAATGCTTGGCCCGAGGCAAAGCGTCTGCTGGTGGGCGAGAGGGGAGGTTCCAAGCTGGATGGATTTGATCTCGGCAATTCCCCCGTTTCCGTTGTCCCCGAGACCGTGAAGGGCAAACGCCTCTTTATGAGCACCACCAATGGCACCCGCTCCTTGCACCGGGTTCGAGAGGTGGCCTGTGTGCTCACGGTGGCTTTACCAAACCGTGAAGCGGTGGCACAACGACTGATCCGCGATCAGCCCCAGCAGGTATGGATGGTGGGAAGCGGCTGGGAAGGCACCTATTCCTTGGAGGATTCGTTGGCAGCCGGCGCCCTCGCCGACTCCCTCCTGGCAGCAGGGGCCACCGTTGCGAACGATGAAATGCAAGCAGCACTTGCGCTGTGGTCCCAATGGAAAGACAACCCGGAAGCCTGTTTACGAATCGCATCCCACGGACAGCGTTTAATTGGCTTGGGTGATCACAACGCTGATTTCCAACGCTGTTCTGGCCTTGATCAGCTGTCGGTGGTGCCCACGCAGGCCGAACCAGGCGTGCTTCGTGCTGTTTCTGGGTAGCCGCACGGCTGTAAGCCAATACCATTTGCGAATCGGATTAAACGCACGTGAGTGACTTTTTGGCTGCGGCCCTACAACTCACCAGTACCACTGACCCTGAAAGCAATTTTGCGGCCGCTGAGGAGCAAATCGATTTAGCGGCGCGTCGTGGCGCCGAGCTCATCGCTTTGCCTGAAAACTTTGCCTTTATGGGTGACGACGCTCAGCGACTCGAGCTGGCACCGGCTTTGTCTGAACAGGCATCTCGCTTTTTGGTCACCATGGCTCGCCGTTACCAGGTCGTCGTCCTGGGTGGTGGGTTTCCCGTTCCCGTGGGTGATGGCCAACGCCATTTTCAGAGGTCACAGCTGGTAGGCCGGGACGGTCAAGTGTTGGCGAGTTACGACAAAATCCACCTCTTTGATGTTGACCTCCCAGACGGGAGCTCCTATCGGGAATCAGCGAGCTTCAGTCCCGGGACGTCCCCGCCTCCCGTCGTGGATGTACCTGGGCTCTGTCGTGTGGGGCTGTCCATTTGCTACGACGTGCGCTTCCCTGAGCTGTATCGCTATCTCGTTGGAGCCGGAGCCGAGTTGTTAATGATTCCCGCTGCCTTCACAGCCTTTACAGGTAAAGATCATTGGCAAGTTTTGCTCCAATCACGGGCGATCGAAAACACGGCTTACGTGCTGGCTCCGGCCCAAACAGGCGTGCATTACAAACGAAGACAGAGCCACGGTCATTCCATGGTTGTGGATCCTTGGGGAACGGTGTTGTCCGATGCAGGGGTGGCGCCAGGGGCAGCCATCGCCCCAGTTGACCCCAGCCATCTCCAACGCATTCGCGGGCAGATGCCGAGCCTGCGGCACCGCCAACCCGCGTTGTTCTGAAGGTCATGGCCACGCTGCCCTTTCGCTTCAGTGCGCTCATCCTTGCCGCGGCTGTACAAGCGTCATCGCTGCTCATCAGCTTGCCGGCCAAGGCCGCAAGTGCCCTAGCAGCGTGGCAATTCAGTTCTTCGGGCGAGCTCCTGTTGCGCACCGCTGCAGGTGCCCGACTTCAAGCTTTCTTCGAAGCCGGAGATCGCAACCGCGGTCCGAGAGTATGGATCGATTTTCCAGGTGAGCTGAGTCGCTCCAGAAGCCTGCGCGGTTCTGGCCCTGTTCGCGAAATTCGTCTTGGCAAACCAAGCGCCGGTGAAACCCGTTTGGTGATTGAGTTTCAGCCAGGAGTCAATCTCGATCCCAGTCAATTGAAATTGATTGGTACCGCTTCAAATCGCTGGAAGCTCACGTTTCAAGGGCTTTCCACCACTGGATTGCGGCCGATCGGGGAAGGAAATCTCAACCGGGCGGCCTCGGGGTCCTGGGCCGGTGGCCTACGCATCCAACCCAGCCGAACCCCTGTGAATGCGGCGGGCTTACCCACCGTGACGCGAGGAAAATACCGCGTCGTGATCGATCCAGGCCATGGTGGTCCCGACCCCGGAGCTGTAGGGATCCGTGGCATCCGGGAGAGTGAAATCGTTCTCGATATCTCACTCCAAGTGGCTCGATTACTGGAAGCCAAGGGGGTTCAGGTCACCATGACGCGAACAGCGGAAGTGGATGTGGATCTGCCACCCCGGGTTTCGATTGCCAACCGGGTTGGTGCCAATGCTTTCGTCAGCATCCATGCCAATGCGATCAGCATGTCAAGGCCAAATGTGAATGGGATTGAGACGTTTTTTTATTCCGATCGTCGTTCCGCCCGCTTGGCCGCTCACCTCCAGCAACAAATGCTAAATGTGTCTCCCGGTAGCCCGAATCGGGGTGTTAAACGAGGTCGATTCTTTGTGATTAGACGCACAACCATGCCAGCAGCGCTCGTCGAGATGGGATTCGTCACGGGCAACATTGATTCGCCTCGCCTTGCTACCTCGGCCCACCGGCAGAGGCTTGCTTTAGCGCTTGCCACCGGCATTCTTGATTTTCTGAAAGGGGTGCGTTGACCATTCGTCTCGGACTGTTTGACAGCGGCATTGGCGGGCTCACTGTGCTGCGCAGAATCCTCGAGCGTCACGGTGCCGTACCCGTGACGTATCTAGGTGACACTGCCCGTGTTCCTTACGGCAGTCGCTCTCCTTCAGAAATTCGTTCGATTGCGGCTGAGGTTGTGGCTTGGTTGCGAGCCCAGAAGGTCTCCACCGTCGTCATGGCTTGCAACACCACCAATGCTCTCGCCAGGGACGTCACCGAAGGACAAGCCGGCGTTCCGGTTGTAGGGCTGATTGGAGCTGCCGCTGCGTTGGTGAAAGAATCCCGCGTTGGTGTTCTTGCCACTCCTGCAACAGTGGCCTCTGGCGCCTACCGGGAGAGCATCGAAGCGCTCCATCCCGGCACCTTGGTGGTTCAACAGGCCTGTCCAGACTTTGTTCCGCTGATCGAGTCCGGAGATCTCCGTTCTGATGAACTTCGTGAAGCAGCCATTCGATATTTACAACCCCTGCTTGAGGCCTCGGTCGATTCGGTGGTGCTTGGTTGCACCCATTACCCGCTGCTAGTACCACTCCTTGCGAACTTATTGCCTCCTCACATGCGTCTGATCGACCCTGCTGTCGCCGTCGCAACCCAACTCGATGCTTTTTTGGGCCAACCGTTACCCGGAAGCCAAAATCAGCCGGTATCACTGGAAGCCACCCACATTTGCGTGACGAAAGACCCCCAAGGGTTTGCGGAGAGAGCCACGGCTTGGCTGGGCCAAAGGCCTTGCGTTGATCTCGTGAATCTGCAGCCATAGGTCTGCGTTTCCTAGGATCTCTGCACCGAGGGGATCCATGGCCACCGTCACCGAGTTGCTGCAGCCGGTCGAGGCGGATCTTGAGATCCTGCTAAGCGACCTTCGCAGCCTGATAGGAGCCGGTCACCCGATTCTCCAAGCAGCTGCTGAACACCTCTTCAGTGCAGGTGGGAAGCGGCTCAGGCCTGGAATTGTCTTACTGATTTCAAGGGCGCTTTCAGCAGACGGAGAGTTGAGTTCACGGCATCGACGCCTGGCTGAGATCACTGAGATGATCCACACCGCATCGCTTGTCCACGACGATGTTGTTGATGAAGCGTCAACACGACGGGGCGTTGAGACCGTTCACAGCCGTTTCAATTACAGAGTTGCCGTTCTCGCCGGTGATTTTTTGTTTGCTCAAGCGAGTTGGCACCTGGCGAATCTCGACAATCTCGATGTCGTGAAATTGCTGAGCCGCGTGATCATGGATCTCGCTGATGGAGAAGTTAAACAAGGCTTGTTTCGCTTCGATACAGGCCAATCATTCGAGACCTATTTCGAAAAGAGTTACTGCAAAACAGCCTCTTTAATTGCCAATAGTGCAAAAGCAGCAGGTGTTTTAAGCGACTTGTCAGAGCCACAACTTGAATCGCTTTATCACTACGGCCGTCAGCTCGGTTTGGCTTTCCAAGTTGTCGATGACATCCTCGATTTCACTGGCAGTGATCAACAGCTCGGAAAACCGGCCGCTAGTGATCTATCCAGCGGCTACCTCACAGCTCCTGCTCTGTACGCCCTTGAGGAGCGCCCTGCTCTGTCGGGTTTGATTGAACGCGAGTTCAGTGGAGAGGGTGATCTTGAAACCGCTTTGGCTTTCGTTCGTGAGTCAGAAGCAATCCCACGCACCCGCGAACTCGCCAAAACATTCGCTCGAGAAGCAAGAGAATCCTTGGATTGGATGCCCGATTCCCCATCACGCACTGCCTTGCTCGAATTACCAGACTTCGTTCTTAGTCGTTTGTACTAAGGCTGTTCCGGAGTTGTTGCTCCCCTTCGCCCAAACTGGTGATAGGGGTGAGCTGAGAATGGTCGATTGCATTGGGTTCGCTGAGCGCATCGACCAACTGCCAGACCCAGCAGCCCGCCTCTAAGGCCGACTGACAGCCAGCCTCGGAATCCTCAAACACCCAACATTCCCCTGGCAAAAACCCCAGCCGTTGGGTCGCTAAGACGTAGGGATCAGGAGCTGGTTTTCCCGCACGAAGTTCAGAGTCATCGCCCAACACACGGCTTTGAATTAAATCCAGCCATGGATGACCGGAGATTTTGTAGAGCAGAGACGCCTTTTTACTGCTGGTGACTAGAACCATGGGCAATGTCTTAGAGCTGCAAAATCGGATCAGTTGCTCCGCACCAGGAACGGCTGGAGCCTCAGCCACTAAACGCCTGGCAATCGGCTCCCGCACCTTCAGGAGTTGTTCCGCTGAAACGGACTGCTGCAACCATGAGCACACCAAGTTGGCATTGTCCTCCCGGCGACGTCCCTTGAGTTGTTGCAGTTGCTGACGCGACAAGGATCCGTTGAAGCATGCTGCCGCTTCCTTCCAAGCCTTTGCCTGTAAAGGTTCGGTATCAAGCAGGAGACCATCAAGATCAAACAGGCATGCTTTTGGCGCTGACAAGGATCCAGCCTTTGGCATCGTTGCCGCATCACTCTTCTGTGGATTCTGACAACGCGACTGGTCAGGATGCTGAAAGCATCGATAGTGTTGTCCTGTCAGTGCATTTGAGCAGCAAGCGATGAGTGAGGGTTCCACCATTGAGAGCGTGCTTCAAGAACAGCGTGTCTTTGATCCACCAGCGGACCTCGCCAGGGATGCGCGTATTTCTGGGATGGAGTCTTATCGCGCTCTAGCTGAAGCAGCGAAATCCGATCCAGACACGTTCTGGGGAGAAGCAGCCCGTCGTGAATTGCATTGGTTCGAACCGTTTCACACCGTTCTCGACTGGGACAACCCACCCTTTGCGCGCTGGTTTGAAGGGGGAACAACCAACCTCTCCTACAACTGTCTTGACCGTCATCTGAATGGCCCCAAGGCCAACAAGACAGCCCTGATCTGGGAGGGAGAGCCCGGGGATGTGCGCACCTTCACCTACCAAGAGCTGCATGCCGAGGTATGCCGTGCCGCCAACGCCCTCAAGGCCATCGGAATTGGCAAAGGTGACCTTGTCGCTCTGTACATGCCGATGGTGCCTGAGGCCGCCATCGCGATGCTCGCCTGTGCGCGCATTGGCGCTCCTCACTCTGTGGTGTTTGGTGGGTTCTCTGCAGAAGCCCTGCGTGATCGCCTGATCGACGGTGAAGTGAAAGCGGTGATCACCGCCGATGGCGGTTTCCGCAAGGACAAACCTGTGTCACTAAAGCCGGCTGTAAATGCAGCGCTTGCCGATGGTGCATGCCCAACGGTGCACTCCGTGCTGGTTGTGAAGCGCACCGATCAACCGGTGGAGATGGTGGATGGGAGAGATCAGTGGTGGCATGACCTGGTCGCCAATCAAGAGGATGAATGCGTCGCTGAGCCCATGGCGAGCGAAGACCGCTTGTTTGTGCTTTACACCTCTGGATCAACAGGAAAACCCAAAGGTGTGGTCCACACCACCGCGGGGTACAACCTCTGGGCCCATTTGACCTTTCAATGGATCTTCGACATCCGTGACGACGATGTGTTTTGGTGCACGGCCGATGTGGGCTGGATCACCGGACACAGCTACATCGTCTATGGGCCTCTGTCGAACGGCGCCACCACAGTGATGTACGAGGGAGCTCCTCGACCCTCCAAGCCAGGGGCGTTCTGGGAAATGATCCAGAAGCACAAAGTGAGCATTTTCTACACCGCTCCTACCGCCATTCGCGCCTTTATGAGGAGTGGACGTGCGGTGCCTGATCAGTACGACATGAGCAGCCTGCGCCTGCTCGGCACCGTCGGTGAGCCGATCAACCCTGAAGCCTGGATGTGGTATCGCGATGTGGTGGGCGGTGAACGCTGCCCAATCGTTGACACCTGGTGGCAAACCGAAACCGGTGGCGTGATGATCAGCCCCCTCCCTGGAGCGACCCCCACCAAGCCAGGCTCTGCCACCTTGCCCTTACCTGGAATCCAAGCCGACATCATCGATGCCGAAGGCAAGAGCTGCGGACCAAACGAAGGCGGATACCTAGCGGTGCGAGCCCCTTGGCCAGGAATGATGCGCACCGTTCATGGAAATCCGCAGCGGTACCGGGAGAGCTACTGGGAAGCCATTCGCCCTGCAGATGGATCCCACCTCTACTTCGCTGGTGATGGGGCACGCCGGGATACCGACGGATATTTCTGGATCATGGGTCGTGTGGATGACGTGATCAATGTCTCGGGTCATCGTCTTGGCACGATGGAAATCGAGTCGGCCTTGGTGAGCCATCCCGCCGTAGCCGAAGCGGCTGTCGTCGGTCGACCCGATGATCTCAAAGGTGAGGGCATCGTTGCCTTCGTCACGCTGGAACTGGGACGAGAGTCCAACGACGCCCTCGTTGCCGAACTGCGCGCCCATGTCGGCAAGGAGATCGGACCGATCGCCAGGCCCGACGAGATTCGCTGCAGCGATGCGTTGCCAAAAACGCGTAGTGGCAAGATCATGCGCCGGATTCTCCGCGCTCTTGCTGCCGGTGAAGAGGTCACAGGCGATACCAGCACGCTGGAAGACCGCTCCGTTCTTGATCGTCTGCGCGGCTAAGTCCAGACATCCGATGCAGCATCAGCGGCGAGGGCTGCTGCATCGGTTGATCTCAAATCATTGGAAAGTCGGGTGGGAGCAGCGCTTGATCGGGCCAGCCATCTTTGCCATAAATGGCATCCAAAATCATGTTGAGAAGAGAGGGTTTCTGCTGAAGCTCCTCTTTGGCAGCCCATTGGATTTCGTTTAATTCCTCATCCGAAACTTGAAGCGCAGCGATTAACTCTCGATAAGCCGTTCGTTCTTTTGCATTGATATCAGCGTTATCGCCTGGATTCCGCGACACACCCGCAACCAAACAAGCCACCCTGACCGCTGTGCATTGATCGGTGTGATTGGTGAGCAATTTGGCGAGCTCAGTCAAACTTTGAGGCTGATTGGGCCTGTCATCAGGTGTGCTCTCCTCGAGATATAAGCGCTCAGGCAAGTCTTTGAGCAAACGATCTTCCTCGTCTGAGATGGTGCCATCACTCAGCGCGATACACCTTGCAATCTGCAGAAGTACTTTTTGTGGGTTGGCGCTCACAACGGTCTAAACAGGGCTTCTTCAATCATCGCTGACGTTCAAGGCCGAGTCCAAGATTGCTAATGGATTCAATCAAGTTGCCGATCACCCTGGCTCTTGATGGATCATCGGCCCAATCTCCCAAGAGCCCTTGTCGAAGTCCAGCACTCGCAGGGGTGAGGTGATCTCCCTTCATAGGAACAAACTGACTTTGGTCGCCGGAGCGCTTGCTGAGCGCCTGCATCAGATCCTGGCTTTGATCGAGCTGATCAGAGCCAAAACGAATCACCAGGTTGTGAGGCTGGAGGTAATAGCGTTCGATCAAGCGCAGTGTTTCCTCAGGTCCAGGGCTGAATTCCGTGACCACACCAAGGCTTGGCGCCAATGTGCCCAGTAGGGGAATCGAGCGTTCAGCGGTGAAGTTGTTGAAGCTCAAGGCGGCCATCGCAAGACTGTTGCGACCTCCATCCGGGGCCAGCAAATGCAACTTGCAGCCCAAGCTGTGACCCACACGCACCGGAACGAGATCCTTACCCAAGCGTTGGTTGAGGACTGAGCGACAGGCGCGTAAGGCCTGCCAAGCTTCTCTGGCCTGCAGCTGATGGTCGAAACCTGGCACATAGCTCCAAGCGTGAACCGCGAGCTGACGGGCAGCCAATCCTTCCAATAGGCGTCGGTAACTGATCTGGGGATTAGTGGCTAAATAGCTCCCGCCAATAAATTCAACGAGACCTTGCGCTGAAGCAGGCCAGAGGCACCAACAGCCTTGTTGTCGCTGCCAGCGGCTCATCCTTTGGACAACTCCTTCACGATCCGTTCCGCTTCACGCACGTGCGCTGGCCCATCGAGCATGTTGTTGAAGATATGGCGAATGGTGCCTTCGGCATCAATCACATAGGTCACCCGTCCTGGAAGCAAGCCAAGAACTTTGGGAACGCCAAAACTTGTACGTAGGCGTTGCCCTTGATCACTGAGGAGAGGAAAGGGCAATTGATAACGCTGGGCAAATTTTCGATGGCTCACAGCATCGTCGCTACTCACACCCCACACAACAGCACCGAGAGCCTCGAAAGAGGAATAGGTATCGCGGAAGGCACACGCTTCAGCAGTGCAGCCGGGAGTGTCGTCCTTAGGGTAAAAAAACAGCACCAACACCTTGTGTTGCAGCTCATCACGACGACGCAGCACGCCGTCTTGATCTTCGAGGGCAATCTCTGGTGCCCGGTCTCCGATCGTGAGAGCCATAAAGGAAATCAAGAATTGGCGGCACCCTAGGAAGCACCTAGGGCGAGACGGGAGAATGGTTTTAAGAACGAGCGAGCTGGAGTGATGGAGTCAGGCGCTGTTCCTGGTCAATTGAATCTTCTGGGTGAATTCCAGGTTGAAGAGCCGCAACCTTTACCGAAGCAAGCAAAGCAAGAGCGCAATACATCGGCAGCGCGCACCCTGCTGATCATTGATACCGAAACCTCTGGCCTCGAACCTGAAGCGCATCACTGCCTTGAGATTGGGGCGATTTTGTTCGATGTCCCAAGCCGGCAGATCCTGGCCCAGATGTCTTGCTTGTTACCCGTTGCGACCAATGGAGCTGAGGCCATCAATCGCATCCCCGCAGCAGTGACGCGCTTGCCGCAACCCTGGAAACCAGGATTGGATTACTTCCAAGAGCTGCTGAACGCTGCTGATCTTTTAGTGGCACACAATGCGGCCTTCGATCGGCAATGGTTTGGCAGGGGCCATCTTCCTGGAACAGATCTGCCCTGGCTCTGCAGCATGGAGGACATGCGTTGGCCGAAAGAAAAACAACTGCGGTCACGCCCTTCCGTCCGAGATTTGGCATTGGCCTACGAGATTCCGGTTTGGGCAGCCCATCGCGCTCTCAGCGATTGCATTTATTTGGCCGAAGTGTTCCGCCGTTGCAGTCAATTGGAACAACTCATTGAACATGGGCTCGAACCCCGTTCCCTCATGCGAGCTCAGGTCTCCTACGACGATCGCCAGCTTGCTCGAGATGCAGGCTTCCGCTGGAATGATCCTGTGAAAGGAGCCTGGACAAGGCGTCTCAGCGCCCGTGAAGTGGAAGAACTGCCATTTCCAGTTGTGCAACAAGAGGAAATTTGACGTCAACCACCTGGTTTTGTTTCAGCAATCCGAAGGCAGGTAGGGGATTTTTCACGGAGAAGGTCCGCGGCATCAGGCTGTCAGTACGGTTGTTCTCTACCTTCTTCCCAGCGTGCAGAGACCACTCAGCCACTGCGAATTCAGGACCTTTGACCCCTTACGGCGTCGTTTGAGGCGCTGGCAACAAGCGCGCACTTGGGCGCGTTTAATCCGAGAAGCAGAATCCCTTTGGCACGTGGATGTTCGCGAGTTAAGACGGCTCGGGGCGATTGAACTTTCACAATTGGTGGAGGAGGTTCCTCCCATCCAGCGCACCCGAGTGAACCGCTGGCTCAATCGCTATGCCGTTGCAACGCGTTTGATTTGCACTCAAAACTACAAACCCGATCCCCTCCAAGACAGCCACAGCACATGATCAGACGATTCAGATATGGAGATCCCAAAGATCCTGAGAGGCTGGGGAAACCAAACTGATAACCATTTCTTAATGCTCACTTTAATTGCTTATGAAGATCAGCTCTTAAAACAAGCGAGCAGTGATTTCGCAGCATGCGTCGTCCTTTCATGATTCGCTCATCCCTCACTCTCATGGGTGTGGCTGCAGGCCTCAGCCTTGCAGCGTGTACAAGTACAGAAAACAGCAACAAAAACATTGAAGGGACACTCTCTGCAGCAGGTGCATCCTTTCCCGCTGCGATTTATCAACGCTGGTTTTCGGATCTAGCGCCACAAGGGATGGAAGTCAATTATCAATCTGTAGGTTCTGGAGCAGGAGTACGCCAATTCACTGCAGGAACGGTCGACTTCGGGGCTTCTGACAAGCCAATGAAACCCGAAGCCATTGACAAAGTAAGTCGAGGTGTTGTTCAGATCCCGATGACAGCTGGTGCAATCGCCGTTGCTTATAACAACTCAGACTGTGAACTGAAGCTGACGCAAGATCAATTATCCGGCATCTTTTTAGGCTCGATTAAAAACTACAGCGAACTGGGTTGCGATCCAAAAGCCATCAAGATTGT
>OJFG01000523.1_pt1 | contig 11543 bp, 14 predicted proteins | sample 1594071 | NCBI WGS metagenome assembly OJFG01 (sample SAMN05416818, study PRJEB24817) | seawater metagenome | isolation source: Sea water | place: Canada:Atlantic | collected 2013-07 | reverse complement strand
GCCCTCTGCAGCAGGCATTGGCGCAAGCACAAGGGGTTGTGAACTTGGCCGGCGAGCCGATTGCAGAGAAGCGCTGGACCTCAACGCATCTTCAATTGTTGGAAGACAGTCGTCTGCAGACCACACGTCAGCTTGTGAAGGCGATGGCGGATTTGTCACAGCCTCCGGGTGTGTTGATTAACGCCTCCGCTGTTGGGTATTACGGCACCAGTGCAGACCAGTGCTTCGAAGAATCCAGCCCTTGTGGCAACGATGTGCTTGCTGGCCTCTGTCAACGCTGGGAAGCGGTAGCGGCGGAAAAGCCTGCCGCCACGCGATTGGTGGTGTTGCGCATTGGGATCGTGTTGGCGGCCGACGGTGGCGCGCTAGGCAAAATGCTTCCGATCTTTCGGATCGGTTTCGGTGGACCGATTGGATCAGGACGTCAGTGGATGAGTTGGATTGAGCGCAGCGATCTGTGTCGGATGATCCTTGCCGCTTTGGAGAACGACGCTTGGTCGGGTGCAGTGAATGCCGTGGCGCCCACGCCGGTCACGATGGCCACGTTCTCAGCAGGTCTCGGTCGTTGTTTGGGGCGTCCAAGCCTGCTGCCGGTCCCCGGACCGCTTTTGAAATTGCTGCTTGGAGATGGAGCGCGGGTGGTGCTGGAAGGACAGCGGGTCCAGTCAGCGCGTCAGGCAGCGTTGGATTTCAGCTGTCGTTTTTCTGAGCTGCCTGCAGCATTCGACGCTGCCACCAGCTCCACAGGCCGTTGATCAGTGCGGCCGCCATGAGTAGCCCAATCGCTGGAGTGAACAGGGGGTCCCAGAGCCGCTGAAATTGCTGCATGGGCGCTGTGAAGCCTTGTCCATCCGCGATGACCGCCACGGCAAACCAAACAGCACCCCCCAACACCAAAAACACATCAGTCACAAGCAGCCGATCCAGCCAGCGTTTCCATGAGGGTTCAATGTTCTTTGACGTCATCTAGCTCTTTTGCAGTAGCCCACTGATCAATCCAGCCATTTTGCTGCCTCCGCCTTGGGGACCTAGCCGTTGCATCGCTTGCTCTCGGCAATCACGACGAAGGACTGGATCATTCACGCTTCGCTCTAGCAGCTCGATTGCCAGGTTGGCTGTTGCTTTTAGAAGCTCTTCCCCTTCACAAGGGGAAGCAGCGCAAAAAACGGTTGGACCAAGCAACCGGCGCTGGGCTTCCGCGAAACCAGCGGTGAATTGAGGGCCTTGGCCAGGGAGTTGCAGCACTGGCTTGGCCATGCCTACGGCCTGTTCTGCAGCTGTGCCGGCCATACACAGCAAGAGGTCTGAGCTGAGAAGTACGGAGGTGAACCCCTTCCGTCGCACCTGAATCTGCCGACCGCCCTTCTCTAACCGTGCTGGGGCGTTGCCATGCCCCAGCACAAGAGACCAGCCATGGGATTGGGCAAGTGTGTTCAAGTGGTCATCTCCCAGTGCTCCAACGAGTGCCAGGTCGATTTCAAGGTCTCCAGGGCTGGGCTGCGAGATCGGGATCTGGTCGATCACGCCCAGAAGCAGCAGCAGATTGTGTTCAAGTTCTGGTCTACGGCTGCCTGGCAAGAGTCCAAGGCGTCTTTTGGCGTAGGGCAGGCGATTGCTGGGGCTCAAGACAGAATCCATAAAAGGATTGCCAACGAACACCACCTCTCGCTTCAGCTGTTCGCTGAGATCTTGAGCTGTAAGGGCATCTCGGCTGAACACCGCTTGAAATCTCTGCGACCTGAGGCAGCTTCCGCAGGGCCATGGAAGTCGCAGTCGACCCTCGTAATGACTGGAGTAGGCCACGAGATACGTTGCGACTGGCCGCTGGCAGAGCCATGCCGCCATCACGGGGATCACATCCCCGATCACCACCACTAGGTCATAACGGCCGGCGATACGAATCAGCCGTAGCAGGCGCCTTAGGAGATAGATCACTTGGCCTTGGACAAGCTCCGTGAGACGCCCGCGCAAGGTTGTGTAGCCAAGCCCACCAGTGCTGAATTCGCGCGTGCGACCAACGAGCGGGATGGTTGCATCGCTGTAGGGATTGCCGCGACCCACCAAGGGAAGTGCTTCCACGTCGTGCCCTTGCGCTTTTAAAACTTGTCCAAGCAGAGCCCCAGAGAGGTCTTCGCCATGACCATTGCTTAGAAGCAGCAGCCGAGCCACCTCAGAGCTCCAACCAACTCTTCACTTTGAGAAGGGCGGGCCAGTCCGGCCGACGTTTAAAGCCATCGTTGATGGACTCTCTCAGTTCATCTCCCATCTCGGGCGCAACAGCTAAAACCTGTTGCACCACAGCAATTTGGTCACGAACTCCCTTCGCTTTGGTTTCAAGCATGGCCAGGGTCAGGTTGATCCGTGCCTGAGGATCCTGGCTGTTGAGTTTGACCGCCAACCGAGCAGAACGCAGCGCATCGTCTGGCTTGTCACAGAGCAAGAGAAGCCATGCCAAGCAAGTCCAGCCCGACGATTGACGGGGTGCGGCTTCGGTGATCGCGACAAAATCGTCGATCAAATTGGCCGCCGGCTCTCCAGCTTGATAGCGGGCCATGGCCTGCTCGAACAGGCTGGATTCCTGAGATTCCTGGGACTCCATCGCTGATTCTGATTCTCTAGAAATTGTCAACAGATTCCCATGCGGTGTTGTTCAGACCGCAAAGGAACTCCCGCATCCGCAGGTTTGGGTGGCATTTGGGTTGGTGAAGTTGAACCCACCCCCGATCAAGGCAGTGCTGAAATCCAGCTGCATGCCATAGATGTAAAGGAGGCTTTTGGGATCACAGACCACCCGAAATGCAGCACCAGAGGGGGCTGCATAGTCGTACATCTCATCGCCTTCCTCGATCTCAGAGGCGGGCACAAAATCCATGGTGTAGCTCATTCCGCTGCAACCCCCGGAGCGCACACCAACACGGAGGATTTGCTCATCACCTTGCTCCCTGCAGAGCTTTGAGAGTTGCAGCATCGCTGGATCCGTGATCTGAATGCCTTTTCCACCCTTTGCTGTGTGGGTCGCTGTACTGGGGGTGGAGGTGGTCATGAGTCAAGAGTCCAGCTGGCCTGACGTCACTGTATTGAACCCACGCGTCTCTTGCTCAAAGCAGTTAAGGCGTTCGGATTCATAGAGTCATTGAATTCTTGGTAGAAGCGCTGGTGCAGGTCGCGATTGTGGGCTCAGGACTGGCCGGCCTAGCCGCTGCCGTCGACCTCGTGGATGCAGGTCACAAAGTCGATCTGTATGAAGCGCGTCCATTCATGGGAGGCAAGGTCGGGAGCTGGGTTGACGAAAACGACAATCACATCGAAATGGGATTGCACGTATTCTTTTTCAATTACGCAAATCTGTTTGCGCTGATGCGCAAGGTGGGTGCGATTGATAATCTCCTGCCAAAAGATCACACGCATTTGTTTGTGAATAGTGGAGGTGATCTGCGCGAACTGGATTTTCGTTTCCCGATCGGTGCTCCGTTCAATGGCCTCAAGGCTTTTTTCACAACTCCGCAGCTGACCTGGGTCGACAAGCTGCGCAATGCATTGGCATTGGGCACGAGTCCAATCGTTCGAGGCCTCGTTGATTACGAAGGGGCGATGCGCACGATTCGCGCCTTGGATTCAGTGAGTTTTCAGACCTGGTTTGTTAGCCATGGCGGCAGTTTGGAGAGCATTCGCAGAATGTGGAATCCGATTGCTTATGCCTTGGGATTTATCGATTGTGAAGCCATTTCAGCGCGATGCATGTTGACCATTTTCATGATGTTTGCGTCCAAAACAGAGGCTTCAAAGCTCAATTTGCTGAAGGGTTCACCACATCGATGGCTTACTGGACCAATTTTGGAGTACATCCAGGAACGCGGTGCCACATTGCATCTTCGTCACCGTGTGAAGGAGGTGCATTACGAGGAAGGTGAGATCCCAAAGGTGACGTCCTTAACCTTGAGTACTCCCGAGGGTGAGTGCAATGTTCAGGCTGATGTGTACCTGGCAGCCTGTGATGTTCCTGGGATCCAGCGCCTTCTCCCCGATGCATGGCGTAAACATGAGCAATTTGATGCCATTCATCGCTTAGAAGCTGTTCCTGTGGCCACGGTGCAGTTGCGCTACGACGGTTGGGTGACGGAACTGGCGGAAGGAGATGCTGCTGACACCCGTCGAACGGATCTGTCCAATCCGATTGGTTTAAATAATTTGCTCTACACCGCTGACGCAGACTTCAGCTGTTTCGCTGATTTGGCATTGGCGAGTCCTGAGGACTATCGAAAGCCAGGGGAGGGATCCCTGTTGCAGTGCGTCTTGACGCCTGGTGATCCCTGGATTCCAAAATCAGTGAGCGACATCGTTGCTCACACCGATGCTCAGGTGCGCAACCTTTTCCCATCAGCCCAGCACTTGAACCTCACTTGGAGCAACGTTGTGAAGTTGGCCCAGTCTCTGTACCGAGAAGCACCTGGAATGGAGCCCTATCGCCCTGATCAACGCACTCCGGTTAGCAATTTTTTCCTTGCCGGTAGTTACACCCGACAGGACTACATCGATTCGATGGAGGGAGCAACGATGAGTGGCCACCTTGCTGCTGCAGCCATTCTTGGAACGCAAGCAAAGCTGGCCACCAACACCGCGGTGGCCTGAACCGATGGGACGTTGGCTTGACCACACCGTAACCACCGAAGTTCAAGCCCCTGTGGAGCAGGTTTGGACCGTTTGGAGTGATCTGGAAGCGATGCCTCGCTGGATGCGCTGGATCGAATCTGTCAAAACTCAAGAGGACCCTGACTTAACCGATTGGACCCTGGCAGCCCAAGGTTTTCGTTTCCACTGGAAAGCGCGCATTACCAGCCGCATTGACCAGCAGCAACTGCTGTGGGAATCGGTGGGGGGACTTCCCACCAAAGGTGGTGTCCGTTTTTATCAAGAGCAGCCTGAACTCACAGCGGTGAAGTTGAGCGTGGGCTATGAACTGCCCGGAATCTTGGCACCGTTGATGGAACCGAGCATCCTGGGGGGGATTGTTACCAAGGAGCTCCAGGCCAACCTTGATCGTTTTAGGGATTTGGTGGAAAGCGGTTACACGCCACGGTCGGAGCCTTGAGTTGAGGCAAGCTTCGAGCCTTGCTCTTTCAACGCTGTTGCTTGGTGCCTTGATCGGTGGATGTTCTGCTGATTCAACGGATGGAACTCAAACCAATCGCGTTAATGCAACCCCTTTGGCATTGCCTGAGTCCAAGGTTGTGTCGCTGCCACCGGCAACCTCTTTAACCGTTTTGCCCAGTGTTGATGAGGTTTTGGTCGCTGTTCCAGAGGGACGCATCGACCCTTTTGCGCCTTTTCCGAAACGTACGTCTGGGCCCGAGCTCGGTGCCTCGGGAGAACGGGATTGGAAGGTCCTTGGAGTGCTCTCTGTGGCTGATCAGTTGCGTGCCTTGATCAGTACTGCGGATGGATCTGGAGTGGTGTGTTTGGGGGCAGGAGGCCGTTGCCCTGGCGAGGCTCAGCAGCTTTTCCCCACGGACCTTGAGGTGCAAGCCATCAATATCCGCACAGGCTGCCTAACTGTGATTCAGTCCGGGCAGTCTCAGCGGGTTTGCATCACCTGAAGGCAGGCCTGGGTTAAACCATCGAGATCGTGAGGGTTGGCTTCTTGGTCGACCCGTCCGAATTGGTCCAGACAACGCTGGCTGGTTTGGGGCCCAATCGATACAAGTGCGATGGAGCTCATCGCATGGGCTGCTGTCTCAGCTCCCAGTGTTTGCTTCAGCAGTGCAGCCGTATGGAGGACTGTTTTTCCACTGCTGAACGTGATCGCATCCACCTCCCCAGAAGCCAACGCCGTGGCCGTGGTTTCTGGCATGTCCGCTGGACAGCGGGATTCATAGGCAGCTACTTCCACGACCCTCGCACCCGCTTCTCCAAAGGCGTCAGCGAGCAGCGAGCGGCCTCCGCTTTGCACCCGCGGCAACAGGAGCCTGAGCCCCCAACCTGAAACAGGGAAGTGTTCGATCAGGCTGTCGGCCACGAAGTCAGGTGGGACGAAATCAGCGGGAGCTCCTAGGTGATCGAGCAGGCGTGCTGTTTTGCGTCCCACAGCAGCAATACGGAGCCCAGCAGGCCTACGTCCGAGGCTGCTGCCCTGGAGCCGCAGGCGTTCATCAACGGCCTGCACCCCATTGGCACTGGAGAAGACCACCCAGTGGAATTCATCCAATTCAGCTAGAGCATCATCTAGAGGCCCCCATTCATCAGGAGGGCCGATTTCTAAAGCCGGCAGGTCGAGAACCCTGGCACCTTGTTGCTCCAAAAGCTTTCTGGCTTCTCCCAGTTGTTCCCGAGCCCTTGTAACGACGATGGTGCGCCCTTTCAGACCTGGACTGCCTCCAGCAATCATGCATTCACCTCATTGAGTTTCACCAGTCCGCTCACCTGATCGTGCAAGGCTCTGGCCTGGTCGCCTTTCCCCTGGCTGTTGAGTAGGGCGATTGCCTCACGGAATGACGTTCTCGCTCCGTCGATGTCTCCACCGACAAGCCGCGCAACGGCAAGGTTCTGATGGCATTCGGCATGGTTTGGTTCCAAGCTGATCGCTCGTTCATAGGACTGCAACGCATCCTTGATCTCACCCTTGCGGCGTTGCATCAGCCCCAGGTTGTACCAAGCAAGGGCCACTTCAGGAGCACGCTGGCACGCTGTTTTGGTCAGTTGGATGGCCTCATCGATCTTGTTGGTCTGGAGCAGCAGGGCGGCCAAATTCAGCCTGGCGCCAAGGCCGAGACGGACGTCCAAAGCCTGCGCCAAGGCTTGTTTGTAGAACCCGATGGCCTGGTCGGTGTCCTCTGTGCTCAAGGCGATGCCCAGATGGAGCAACAGCTCATAGCGCTCTGCAGCGTTCTCATCACCCTCGCCAAGGTTGGCAAGTCCTTCGCGCAGCAGGGCGATGCCGTGCATCCGATCTCCATCCGCCACCTCGAGGGCCCCGAGCTTGGCGCAGGCGTAGGGATGTCCAGGTTCCTGCTCCAGCCATTCCTGCATGGACCGGCGGAGACGATCTGCTTTATCCGTTCCTTGCAGTTGTTCGGGCCTGTAACCGTCGTGAAGTAGGGCTGGCTCTGGGCAGTCGGCGATTCGCCAGTGGGGTTCGTCCTGGAGCAGTTCGCGCACGCTGTCATCCACCATCGAGTGATAGGGGCGGCTCCAGCTGATGCGTGGATGCCGGCGAAATAGGCGACTCACACTGGAGTAGGGCGCCATCGCAGCACCCTGCTCATGGCGCAGCAGATTGATGACCAGCACATCCGGCTGGGCCATGAGCGCCTTAAGAGCAGGGACGGCTTCAGCTCTTAGGCACTCATCCGCATCAAGCACGAGCACCCAGTCGCCGGTTACAAAGCCCAGGGCAACATTGCGTGCGGGAGCGAAATCCCCTGGCCAAGGCATCTGCTCGACCCGCGCACCAGCTGCTTTTGCAATCGCAATCGTGTTGTCGGTAGAGCCCGTGTCAACGATGACCATTTCGTCGGTAAAGGCCTTTACGGAGTCCAGGCAGGCCCCCAGCCGCTCCTGCTCGTTTCGCACGATCATTGAGAGGCTGAGCATGGTCTTGTCTTGGGCAGGTCTGGGGCAGAGGCTAGGCCCGTTCAGTCGGTGAATTCATTGATGCCCAACCTGGATAGAGCTGGAGAAGGATCGGGATTCAACAGACGTTGAAGCAGCTGTTGCTGTGCGTCAGGCATTTGGCCCGGGCTGTAAGCCGCTGGAATTGAGCTCGGCAGGAGTGCGCTCAGGGCCTCCCAGACATAGGGACTCCCATACACCACCAAGCCGAACAATTGGTTCAAGTCGATGAGTTGCTTGATGGTGTCCTTCCAGGGCTCCTGAATGCTGCGGTTGGCTTGAAATGGATTACCGCGTACAAATAATTGCAGGAGCAGAGGCCCGTTTCCGAGGCGATCGAGCGCCAGAGGTGCAAGAGGGTCTGCGGGATCCGCCCATGGGGAAACGCCTAAGGGATGAGTCAGCACGCATTGGAATCCCAGATCCTTGGGAAGCAGGATTGCAGGGGCATCGGCAGGGAGCACCGGGCAGGGAAGAACACCATCCACTCGGATCAGGTTGATGCCAGCGATGGGGTTGGTCTCGGTTGATGCATTGGGCTGTGTTGACCCGTTGGCGATTGAAGAGTTGGAGATCTCCAGCGACCGTTTCACCAGCTCCAGGGTGAAAGCTCTTTCCTCTGTTGTTTCGATCCTGTTTTCGTTGTTGCTCGAATCGAGCGTCAGCGGGATCGACTGCAAAGCAGCCTGGCGGCGTTCCAGAGAGTCGTGAAGACGGGCCATCGGCACACGACCTGAACGGAGTGCCTCGCAGAGGGCATCGATGGCCGCCACGGCATCGGCTGGCATCAAGATGAGGTCAGCACCTGCGGCGAATGCGAGCACTGCGGCTTCGCCTGCTCCGTAGCGAGCCGCTATGGCCTCCATCACCAAGGCATCGGTGACAACAAGTCCCTTGAAGCCAAGATCAACGCGCAAAAGCGTGGTGAGCACATTGGCGGAGAGGGTGGCTGGCCACTGTTCATCCAAGGCGGGAATCAGCAGATGGGCGGTCATCACACTGCTGATTCCCTCCTGAATCAGGGTGCGAAACGGTTGAAGTTCAAGGCTCTCTAGGCGTTCGCGACTGTGTTGCAGCAGAGGAAGTTCCAGGTGGGAGTCGGTGGCGGTGTCGCCATGCCCAGGGAAATGCTTGGCGCAGCCCAAAACACCTGTAGCAGCCAGTCCACGCTGAAAGGCTCCTGTTAACTCCCCCACGGTGTGTGGATCTTCTCCCCATGCCCGCACGTTGATGACGGGATTGTCGGGGTTGCTGTTCACATCGCAAACAGGAGCTAGCACCCAATTGAGCCCGCAACGCTTTGCCTGATTGCCGCAACAACGTCCGTAGTTTTCTGCAAGCTGCACCGCCTGTTGCGGAGCTCTCCGATGCAACCGTCCGAGCGCCATCGGAGGTACAAGCCAGCTGGCCCCCTCAAAGCGTTGGCCCACGCCTTCCTCAACGTCAGCGCATAACAGAATCGGTTGCCCAGCCCAGCGTTGCAGTGTGCGGCAGCGTTGTTGCAACTCTGTGGCTGTTCCACCGAGCAGGATCACCCCCCCGACCCCAGCGCCTAACAATTGCTCTAGCTCGTTATTGCTGAGCTCCCAGCGTGGGTATCGCCTTTGCCTGTCTGTGGCATGACCGCTGGCGCGCACAACCAACAACCTGGCGACGGCTTGACGGAGCTCTCCCGCTTTCATGGATTGTCTGGGAGATCTGTTCCCTCCGGTACGTCTCCTCGTACATCCCGCTCCCGTCCGAGCTCCCCAAGCAAATGGAGCACTGTGGTGCCTTTCTCAATTCCAAGATCGAGTTTGAAAACGATTTCAGGGGCTCGGCGCATTTGCAAACGACGGCCTAGTTCCCCACGGAGAAACCCTCTTGCAGCCTCAAGGCCCTCCATGACCTCATCTTTTTGCGCTTGTTCGCCGAAGACACTGACGAAAATTCGACAATGTTGAAGGTCGCCGCTGACCTCTACTTCGGTGATGCTCACCATCCCTTGATGGACCCGTTCGTCACGGATTCCATTAATGAGCAGCTCGCTGGTTTCCTTGCGGATTAAGGCGGCAACCCGCTCAACTCGACGTCCCTGGGCCATCGTCAGCTCAGTGGTGCTGTAGTAGTCACCATGGCACGCAGCACTAATCCAAGCGTGATAAATCCACTAATCAAAGCCCCGATCAGAGCAACTGCAGTGACGGGATTGCTGCGCCGCTGAGCCAGAGGCTCGGCAACGGAGTTAAGGACTCCAAGACTGAAGGCAATGAGATAGCGCGGGTAACGCGTCACATTGACGAAAAACTCGCGCATGGTCCTGGCAGGGATATGAATCTGATAGCTACTCTGCCGGCTTAGGGCAAAGACGGTCATGCTGGAGCTGCATCAATTCCGTCATTCCGCCTTCTGCCTCAAGGTGCGAATGGCGTTGCATGCCAAGGGTTTGAGCTTCCGAGAAGTGGAGGTCACACCAGGAATCGGTCAACTTGCCGTATTCCGTTTGTCGGGGCAAAGGCAAGTTCCTGTGCTTGTCGATGGCGACACGGTGGTTTCAGATTCCAGTGCGATCTGTCGTTACTTGGACGAGCTGCAGCCCGAGCCGCCGCTCGTCCCGAAGGATCGTCGAGCTGCGGCCCAGATTCATTTGATCGAAGATTGGGCCGATACAACCCTGGCAGGATCCGTCCGCGCGGCTCTGCTTCAGGCAGCGGTGGATGATTCTGATCTGCGTGCGGCTCTTTTGCCTGATGACGTACCGGGTCCGATTCGGCAGGTGATGACCGGAGTCCCAACGGGTTGGCTGAGTGGGGTCAATGAGCTGTTTGGCCAGGAGGAGCGTTCCGCCATGCTTCACAACCTGATCGCGATCGCAGATGGCCTGACTCCAGGCGGCTTCTTGGTTGGAGATTCCCTCAGCCTGGCTGATTTGGCAGTAGCGGCGCAGCTATCCCTGTTGCGCTTCCCCGCCTCAGCAGGGTCTCAATTGGCTGGCCGCGGCGTTGCTGGCCTCAGTGATCATCCCCGCCTTCAGCCATTGTTTGAATGGCGCGATCAGCTGGAGTCTCGAGTGTTTCAGCCAGATCCTGCAGCCGTGTGAGCGTGAGCTTGTAACGGCTTGCTCGTTGCATAAATGATGTGCTGGCTTCCCCGGGAGCTGGATAGGTCTGCTGCCATTGCTCCACACAGATTCGGTTGATGATTTCAGCGGTTGGAACATCTAGGCATGGTTGATACCGACTCAGGGTTTCAATCCTGCTGAGCCTTGGTGCCCTTGCCCCATGCATGACCTGGAGAACAAGCTCATCACTCAGAAAGGCTGCGGCGTTGATCGATGTTTGTTGCCTCCCGATCACGGTCGTTTCCAGCAGTCGATCGTCGCTCAGTCGAGCGAGCTGACGGTTCACTTGATGAGGGGCTTGCTCCACGCTGATCAGTTGCTCGCCTAAGAGCGCCTGTCCAACGGCCCTGGCATTAAACGGTCGATTTCCCACCACATCGTCGTGCTGATTGCGCTGAAACTGGGCCAGATGCTGCAAGGGAGGCACGTTTACGTTCACCGTTCCGTCCGCCAAAAGATCGAGACTTTCCACCTCCCAAAGCCCTTCAAACCAATCGGGATACACCAAGTCCTGCTTGGCTCGTGGCCGCGGCAGAGGCGCAGGATCCGACCAGGCGGGCCATGCTTCGAGCCGGGCTTCGAGTTGCTGATTGTTTTGAGTGTTGTCCGCTAGGGCTGGTTTTGAGGGCCCACTGAGAAGAAGCACGGCCATGATCATTGCCAGCAGTGGCCGAGTTATGTCCGATCCCCTCATCCGTGCTTGTGATCACTATGTGGTGCTTGAACCGGGCAAGCCAGAACGACTGCTCAGTTCCGACGACACCCTGACATGGCTGACCGAACAGCTGGAAAATATGTCAGCGCTACCCAGTGATTTGCGTGATTTTGGCTCCTCGTC
>OJFG01000505.1_pt1 | contig 12005 bp, 11 predicted proteins | sample 1594071 | NCBI WGS metagenome assembly OJFG01 (sample SAMN05416818, study PRJEB24817) | seawater metagenome | isolation source: Sea water | place: Canada:Atlantic | collected 2013-07 | reverse complement strand
GGGTTATGTGGAGGAGTGCGATAAATATTCTTGGACCGAGTGGCTCAAGCTGCACAACATTCCAGAACGCGTGAATGACGAAGTCTTCATTGCCATGAGCAAGGCTTTGAATTTTATTGACCCTGATGAAATTTCATCAACCGTGCTGCTCACCGCTTTGAATCGGTTTTTGCAGGAAAAGAATGGCTCTCGGATGGCATTCCTCGATGGAGCACCCCCAGAGCGTCTATGCGATCCGATCGTCGAGCATGTTCAATCGCTCGGTGGTGAAGTGCACCTGGATAGTCCCTTGAGAGAGATCAAGCTCAACCCTGATGGAAGCGTTGCTGCTTTCCATATTGGAGGAGTGAAAGGAAAGGAAAGTTTTGATCTCGTTGCTGATGCTTACGTCAGTGCCCTTCCTGTGGATCCCTTCAAGCTCTTGATCCCAGAGCCATGGCAGCAAATGGATGTATTCCGCAAATTGGATGGTCTCCGCGGCGTGCCGGTGATCAATATTCATCTCTGGTTTGACCGCAAGCTCACTGACATTGATCATTTGCTGTTCAGTCGTTCGCCCTTGCTCAGCGTTTATGCCGATATGAGCATCGCTTGTAAGGAGTACGAAGATCCTGATCGATCAATGCTTGAGCTTGTGTTCGCTCCTGCGAAGGATTGGATTGGTCGTAGTGATGAAGACATCATTGAAGCCACTATGGGAGAGCTCCAGAAGTTATTCCCGATGCATTTTGGGACTGATAACCCTGCAAAACTCCGTAAGTCTAAAGTTGTAAAAACTCCTTTATCGGTGTACAAAACGACGCCTGGTTGTCAGCAGCTGCGACCTGATCAAACAACCCCAATTAAAAACTTTTTCTTGGCAGGTGATTACACGATGCAGCGTTATTTGGCCTCCATGGAGGGCGCTGTATTGAGTGGCAAAATGTGTGCTGAGGCTGTTATCAAAGCATGAGTAAGTCCAGCCCAAGGGTTTATTCAAAAACAGGTCTGTTGTGGATTGGAGTGATTACTTCTCTTCTATTTGCGTCAAGCATGTTTACTTTGTTTCGCGTGCGAAGTGTTATCTCTGAGTTAACAAAGTCCAAGGTTGACGGAGAAGTTCAGCAAGTTATTGAAAAATTTGAAATTATCGATGATTTGTTAGGCGGTTGGCTCGAAAAAGGTCTTAACGAACTGGAAGTAAGTACTCTTAAGTTCGGGGAGCCTAATGTAGACGTTCAAAATTTTAGTGATAATTCGAGAGTTTCTCAAAATTTGTCCTTGCCAGTTCTATCTTTTGGCTCGGTGAAAGCAAGCTTGTTAACAGAAACTCTCAATCAGGCCACGGAAATGTGGGAGACATCCGCAACAATATTTGTGCGTGATGGCGATCAAATGGTGAGAATTGCCACAACAATCCAAGACAAGGAAGGAGCTTCTGCCGTTGGGACAGTTCTCGATCCTGACGGTTTTGTTCTTCCGAAGTTATTAGAGGGAGAGGAATTTAAAGGAATAGCTAGGATTCTTGGTATTCCCTATTACACGAGATACGCACCAATTTTCAATAAAGATGGAGATGTTGTGGGTGCTTGGTATGTGGGTTATCAAATAGCGTCTGTGGCCAAAGCAATGAGGAACTCGATTAATAATGCTGATTTAAGAGCTAATACACATCTGCTGATTATTGATGCTGATGATCAGATTGGTTATTCTTCGGAAGGAACACCTCCAAAACTGCTTCAAGATGTCAAGAAAATTGGTCAATCCATAGAGAATCATCAGCGTTCGTCCATATATTCCTCTGTTCTCTCTGATATTAAATATGAATTTATTCCTTTTAAGCCCTGGGGATACCAAATTGTTACAGCTAGTTCCTTGGGTAGAGATAATGGCCTCGCCATTAGAATGTCCTTAGGGATATTCGCAATTCAGTTTTTAGTTGCTATTGCGGTTGTACTTCTTACATGGATTTTCAGCCAGCGTCTTGCCAAGGCCCTGGCAGAAGGCAATAAGGCAAGGCTTCAATCGGAAGAAGCCAATAAAGCAAAAAGTGCTTTTTTGGCCAATATGTCGCATGAACTTAGAACTCCCATGAATGCAATTATTGGATATAGCGAAATCTTGATAGAAGAATGCGAGGAGATGGAGCCCGATGAAATTGAGCAAGATCTCGAAAAGATTTTATCGTCTGCGAAGCATTTATTGGGTCTAATTAATGACGTGCTTGATTTATCAAAAGTAGAAGCAGGAAAGATGTCCATCTATCTGGAGCCTGTGCACTTGAGAGGATTTATGAATGATGTCATCGTGACTATGAAGCCATTGGCTGATAAGAATAATAATAAACTTGTTGTTGATATGGATGGCCTAAATGATGACTACATGACGACAGATGTCACACGTTTAAAGCAAATTATCCTTAATCTCTCTAGCAATGCCTGCAAATTTACGCACGAGGGGGTTGTATCAATTTCTCTAAAACTGAATCAAGTATCCGAAGCTAAACATCTTTTGGTTGTGGCTATTAGAGATTCCGGTATTGGTATGACTGACCAACAGATGAACCGCTTATTTGAAGATTTTTCTCAGGCTGATGTTAGTACAACACGTGAATATGGTGGGACCGGTCTTGGCCTTTCGCTGAGTCGTCGTTTCTGCCGAATGATGGGAGGTGATATCACAGTAGAAAGTGTTAAAGATCAGGGCAGTATATTTACTGTAAGCCTTCCTGTAGATGTTGTCTCGAGCTCTTCTCAAGAGCTCACTTCAAGTAAGAGCTCAGCATCTGATTCTCCTGCCGTTGTATCTTGCGATCTAGAATCGAAACAACGATCAATTCGTGCACGTGTTCTTCTTATTGATGATGATAATAACAACACCGAAATATTTAGAAGGTTCCTCTTGAATGATGGCTTTGAGGTCATGCATTCCTCATCCATAGAGGAAGGTTTTGCCAAGGCCTCGCAGTGTGCGCCAGAACTCGTCATTGTTGATATTGAGCATTCAAGCCTGCACGGAATCGATCTTCTTGCAAAAATGAAGAATAGTGATTTCCTAAGTTCTATTCCGGTGGTGATGGTTAATATGAAAGATCAGTTCGAATTGTCGTATCTTCTCGGTGCGGCATCCTGTTTACAAAGGCCGATCGATTGGTCTAGGGTCGAGGCTACATTGACTCGCATTTGTCAAACAAAGTCTGTTGGAAAAAGAGAAGTTTTAATTGTTGAAGAGTCTCAAGAGATATCTGAAAATTTGAGTAAAATGCTTGCTCAAGACCATTGGGAGATCCGAAATTTTGCTCGCGCCCGATTTGCCATCGATTCGATTGTAGAGGCAAAACCAGACCTCGTGATTCTTGATCTGTCAACGCATCGAGAGGAGGGTTTGGCTTTTATGGCCGCGCTACGCCAGCTTCACAATGAGGAGTCACTTCCTGTAATGCTTCTTTCCCAAAATTCAGTTTCGATTGATGCTCTGAATCTTTTGAATACGAACAGTCCCAATTGCTTCTCAACAGATCCACAAGGGCTTCAAGATTTACTTCAAAGGGTTAGGCTCAATTTAAATAACAACCAACTTTCCTAGTTCCATGCCTAAAATACTTTTGGTTGAGGATAATGAGCTTAATCGAGACATGTTGTCTCGTAGGCTTAAACGTCGTGACTATGACGTTGAGATGGCTGTTGATGGACAGGAAGGAATTGATTTGACTAAGTCATTGATGCCTGATCTTATTCTTATGGATATGAGTTTGCCAATTATTGATGGTTGGACAGCTACAGGGATATTGAAAAGTGACTCAACCACAAGCCATATTCCCATCATTGCGCTTACAGCACATGCAATGGAGGGAGAACGGCAAAAATGTTTGGAAGCTGGTTGTGATGATTTTGATACTAAGCCTATTGAGTTTAAGCGATTACTGGAAAAAATAAATCATTGGCTTCAGATTAGTCCTGAAAAAGCTTGACTTATGAGTGAAGACTATTTTGCTGAGCTTCGTCATGATCTCTACAACCCTATTAATCAGATTATAGGCTTTTCTGAATTGATCGAGGAAGATTTTTCTGATGATCAAACTTTCTCCTTAGAAGACCTTCATAAGATCCGCTCAGCGGCGGAAATGCTTAGCTCGCTTGTTAAAACAAGAGTACGGCCAAGCTCACAACTATCTCTATCTGAGCCATCGCTTGTAAGTGCAGAGACTGGCGATAAACCATTGCCAGCAAAAATATTCACTGATGACTTGTCACGTTCAGTTATTGATGTTGATGATCAGCGATTCAGTAAAAATATGCCTAAGGGGAAGGTTTTGGCTGTTGATGACGATGGTTTTAATCTTGATATTCTGGCTAAATTCTTGCACAAGCAAGGTCATGTTGTGACGACAGCAGAAGATGGCTTAGAGGCTCTTGATATATTAAGCAAAGCAGATTTTGATCTGATCTTGTTGGACGTTATGATGCCAAATCTAGATGGATTTGAGACCTTAAAGCGTATCAAGGAACAGGAAGACTTGCTCACCACTCCTGTGATCATGATCAGTGCACTTGATGAACTTTCCTCTGTGATTCGATGCATTGAATGCGGCGCTGATGATTATCTTCCCAAACCCTACAATTCAACATTGCTTCGTGCCCGAGTCGGGGCTTGTTTGGAAAGGAAGGTTTGGATTGATAAGCATTTGGAATTAATTGATAAGTTAGAAGTGAGCCAAAAAATTATTGATAAAGAGATCAAAAATTCTGGAGCTCAGCTTGATTTATTGCAAGAAAAATATAAGGGCGTTGTGGATGTGAATCCTCTTGTGGATGCTTTCGCTCGAATGAATTCATCGCTTGTTGGCCAAAGAAAGCAAATAGCTGAAACACTTCAGGATGTTCAGATCAAGATCAATCGCACCAAAGTCTCTGCTCAAGTCAGAACAATCATTTCTAACCCCCAATTCATGTCTCTGAATGATCGCGCAAAAGCGATGAGAGCCAGACGTAAACAGCATGATCAGCAAGCTTTCGATGGGCCGTCTGCCACGATGGAGGACTCATAAAAACCTTGTCAGTGCAACCTCGTCTTACGCAAGCCTTCGAAGCATGTCGTGTCGAGACTGCTGAATGGGCGAAAACCTTCTACCTAGGCACCCTTCTCATGCCTCCAGAGAAGCGTCGTGCTATTTGGGCCATCTATGTGTGGTGCAGGCGTACTGATGAGATCATGGATGGGCCTGCAGCCGAACTTAAGTCGAAACAAATACTTGTCGATGAGTTAGATGCATGGGAAAAACAGACTCGTGATTTATTTAATGGGGTTATCCATGATGATTTAGGTATTGTGATGGCAGATACGATTGAGCGTTTTAGTCAGCCATTGCAGCCTTATTTGGATATGATTGAGGGAATGAGGATGGATCTAGAGAAAACACGCTATCAATCATTTCAGGATTTAAAAACATATTGCTATTGCGTCGCTGGAACCGTTGGAGTGATGTCTCAGAATGTTATGGGTGTTGATCCCAGTTATACCTCTTCACCCTGGAGTAGTGATTTAGATACAACAGACTCTGCTGTTGCATTAGGCATTGCTAATCAACTCACGAATATTCTTAGAGATGTAGGTGAGGATAGATCGCGCGGGCGAATCTATTTGCCACAGGAAGATTTAAGTCGTTTCGGATACAGTGAAGATGACCTATTGGCTGGCACAATCAATGAAAATTTTGTTGCTTTGATGAAATTTCAGATTGAGCGCGCTCGTGATTGGTTTCACCGCTCAGAAATTGGAGTGCAGTATTTGTGCGCTGACGCGCGCTGGCCTGTTTGGACATCATTGCGCCTCTATCGTGGTATCCTCAGTTCCATTGAATCGAACGGATATGATGTATTCAATAAAAGAGCTTTCGTGCCTCGTTATCGAAAGCTAGTTGATCTTCCATTCTCATTTTTGTTGGCCCAATTTCGATGAATCTTTCCAGGAGTTTTATTGCGGCGTTGTTGATACCTTGTGGTGTCTTTTTGTTGCCTCTAGATTCTTTGTCTGCCGAAGATGTAGGTGTCGATAAATCTTCCAAATCTTCTGGCTTGGTGCTGGACTCTTACTCCTCAATGTCTGCCTTGGAGCCAATCCCTCTAGATGATCTGAACAATCTTGAGATGGGAACTGCTGTTCGTTTGGCAGAAGAGCGTAATCCTGTGATTAAAGAGAATTATCAGGATTTTGTCGCTTCTAGTAATCAGCTAGGTGCTGCTTACGCGACTTGGTGGCCAACAGTTACTGGAGATTTAAATTTTGGTTGGTACGGACAACAAGCCTATTATAATTATGTCGGAGCTTTGTCAGGTATCACAACCACGAGCTTTCTCACTTCTCCGAATGCATCTCCATCTGATTCATCTACAGGGTCTCCTGCTTCGGGCTCCTCTTCTTCAGGGTCGTCGTCTTCTACAGACACCACGTCTTGCTCTTCTTCTTCTTCGTTTTTGTATTGCGAAGCTTTTTCCAGTAGTTATTTGCAAGGCATTACAACCATCGATGTTGATTGGAAAATCTATGACCCTTTGCGTCAGCCTTTAATTGATAAAAACAAATCTTTAGTGGATCAAGCTTCAAGTGACTATACAATTTCTAAGCGCGACTATGGGCTGAAAACGAGGGAGGCTTTTGTGAAGCTTCAAACTTCTTTGGCTGGAATTTCAACCAGTTCTCAGCTTGTTGAAAATGATCAATTCTTGTTGAGATTGGCCCAATCAAGAAAAAGATTGGGTGTGGCGTCAGACCTTGATATCGCGAAGCAGCTAACAGTTTTAAAAACCGACGAAGTGAATCAAGTGACCGCGCAAAGAGATGCGCGTGTTGCCGAAGCAGCTTTGGCCGAGCTTTTAAATGATCCCTTGGCTACTGGGATTAAGCCGTCCACAAGTTTGGCCCCTTTGGGTGGATGGAGTGTTGGTTTAAAAGAAACGATTGAATCTGCTCTTGACTATAGGCAAATCATTGAGAAGCAACTTGCGATTGTTAGGCAAAATGAGAAGCAGGCCCTTATTGATTTGGCGGTCTATAAACCCACAATCTCCTTGGTGAACTCTCTTTACTGGACCAAAAGTGTGGGTTATACCGGCTTGGGTCCGCCTTGGATTGTTGATACAGCTCGCAGTGACTTTTGGAATGCAGAATCACTGTTGAAGGTTACGTTTACTGGTTTTGATGGAGGGAAGGCTCGGATGGAAGCTGAGGCATCAAGATCACGAGCGCGCGCCGCACAATCTGCTGTACAGCAATCACAAAACGGTGTGATTTCAGAAGTCCGTGAGTATTTTGCGGATGTGAAAGACGGTCGTCAGGCTCTAATTGTGGCAACGGAACGTGTTGATGCCGCATCCAGCGCCTTGAAATTGCAGTCTTTACGGTTTAGCGCAGGATTTGGTTCCATCACAGACGTTGTGCAAAGCCAGCAAGATCTTACGCAAGCAGTTGAAGCGTATATCAAGGAACTTAGCGACTACAATTTGGCTCTGGTAAGTCTTTCTCGCGCAAGCGGTATCGATTATGTGGAAGATCTCTCTTTGCTTGAGAAGGTTGGAGATCCACTTTCTCAAGTTAAGATTGCTCCATACCTTGTTAGATCCAACTAGGGCTAACAGTCACTCCTAGTCAGTACTATGTCTTCCATTCTCGCTATTCATTCATTTCGCGGTGGTACTGGTAAGTCAAATCTTTCTGCCAATCTAGCTACTTGCTTCGGACTATTAGGTAAGAAGGTTGCAATCTTCGATACTGATCTCGCTTCACCTGGTGTTCACGTTTTGTTTGGCTACGAAGCGGATGCTTCAGCGAAGCTTCTCAATGATCATTTGCAGGAAGGCGTTCCGATTCGTAAATGTGCACATGATGTAACGCCACAACAGGTGCGTCATGCGTCTGGGAAAATTTTTCTGCTTCCAGGCTCAATGGAGAGCGATCGAATTGCCAAGCTTCTGCGCGAGGGCTATGAGGTGGAGATGCTTAATGACGCTATGTTTACCCTTGCGGATGAGTTAAAGCTTGATTTCGTGCTTGTTGATACACACCCAGGGATTAATGAGGAAACGTTGCTCTCAACTGCAATTGCTGATTCATTGTTAATGGTGATGCGCCCTGACTCTCAGGATTATCTTGGAACAGCAGTGGCGATTGAGGTTGCCGAGCGTCTTGATGCTGCCGACATTCGCCTTGTGGTGAATAAGCTCCCAAATCATTTTGATAAGGACTCGGTTCGTGACCGAGTTGCTTCAAGCTATGGCGTTCCGCTCGGAGCATTGCTTCCTTTAAGTGAAGATCTGCTCACCTTGGCCAGTTCAGGTTTGGCGGTGCTTGAGTACCCCAATCACGCATGGAGCGACGGTGTTCGTGCTTTAGCGGAGCAACTTATCGCCGACCTTTCCGAGTGATGATTTCACCTTTAGGTTTTGATCCTTCAACACTTCCGAATTCACCCTTAACGATGAGTTTGCTGGTGGGATTGGAGTCTTCAGCACTTCGTAAACTTCTCAAAAATGGTTTACGTCGGGGGATGACGGAAGATCAGATCAGAGCCTTCTTCCTGGATACTTGGCTCTTGGAGCTTGATTCCTCTGAGGCTGTTCAGCTATTTGGCGTCCTTGAGACTCGAGGCTGGTTAACACAATCGCCTGACACTGGTCTTTGGAAGACCCACCTTGGTTCATCGAAATCATTCTGATTCCAACAATGCAACTTCTTAATAGCTGGTACGCGATTGCATTCTCTTCTGCGGTTGAGCAAGGGAAGCCCACCTCTGCAGTCATTCACGGGCAACGTCTAGCTTTGTGGCGATCGTCCAATGGCACTGTGATCGCGACTCAGGATCGTTGTCCTCATAAAGGTGCTTCTCTGAGTTCAGGAACCGTTGATTGCGATCGACTGATTTGTGGTTACCACGGTTGGCGTTTCAAAGCAGACGGCCACTGTGACTTCATACCTGCCCAAGCATCCACAGGATCGTTGCCACGGCGCGCGCAGTTGAATCAGCTTTCCTGCCAGGAATCGCAAGGATTCGTTTGGGTCTGGTGGTCTAAGGATGGATTAGCGCCGGCGGGTGATGTCGAACCTTCTCCTCTTCCTGATGTGGGTCCATTGCCAATTGCTGGAGATGCAGGCTGGAGAGTGCTGGAGGGTCATGTGGAGTGGAAGGCTCATTATCTGAGGGTGCTTGAGGCCTTCAGTGATCTCACTCACGCACCATTTGTGCATAGCGGTAGTTTTGGGGCGATGGCCCCGGATCAGCTGTTGCCTGAAGAGCACTGGAGTACGGATGATTCTGTTTATGAGCGTGTATTGGCACCTAGAGATAAAAAGTATCGAGCAGATCAGGGGCGAGGCTTACGTTCTTGGTTCAACTTAGATTCCAGTTCTAAGCGTGAAGAAAGTGATGATGGAGGTGTTCAACATATTCAATTATGGTTGGCCAATGTTTCGCTTGTGCGCGTTGTTTTCGGTGACTTCCAAATTTCATTGCTCACAGCACATGTTCCTATCGCTGAAGGTTTGACCTGTAATTTATGGAGGCACTATCGATCTTTCCTTAAAACCCCCTTGGCTGACAGTAATGCGCGTGGCCGCGTTGATCGTTTTATGGCAGAAGATCAGCGCATGGTGGAAACTCTCGTTCCTGTGACTCCCGATCTCGATGGTCGTGGTGATCTTCTCTTGGGCAGTGACGTTTCAACCATCAATTTGCGCAAGCTGCTAAGAGAAAAGCGCTCGAAGGGACAATTGGTTTAGGGATCAGCCCTACCAGCTTTTCTTCTAAGTATTCTTTTGTTGGTTTTTTCTATGGATCCTCATTTCATTTCTGTTGAAGCTCTCGATCATGTTGCTTTAACGGTTACCAATCCTGAAAAATCGATGGCCTGGTATCAAAAAATATTGGGTTTTCAGATTGCTTCGATGGAAGGCCTCAAGCAGGGACCTCCTTTTTTGTTGAGGGTTTCTCCAGGAAATTATCTCAATCTGTTTCCCGCAGATACGGCAGAACCCTCTCCCGCCCCAGATCACAACACATTGGCAATGCGCCATGTTGCGTTCAGAATTTCTTTTGATCGTATGGAGGAGGTAGAAAACAAGTTGACCGAGTTGGGCCAAGCCGTGATGGGTTTTGATTATGGGCCTAGATGCCGAGCTTTGTTTATTAAGGACCCTGATGGTCATCAAATAGAGCTGATTGGCTACGCTGATGGTGTCTTTACAGCCTGATTGATTGGTCGATTGTTTGATACGACGAGTAGTGTCATCGCTAGTAATACAATCACAGCCTGTGCTTGAAATGTAGCTTCATAGCCTATGTTTCCGTAGAGCTGTCCGGATAGGAGCGGGCCAAACAGCGAGGTGAGACTAATCACCGACTGTGTCATCCCCCCGAGAGCACCTTGTTGATTTTCGTTGACGCAAATAGACATTGATGAACGAAGACCCGGGGTGCTGAGACCTACACCACCGGCAAACAGCAATTGTGTGATGTAGAGCTCATAACCATTATTGATTCCGGAGACTCCGATCATGGCTGCGCCCACGAGTGTGAGGCCAATGACCGACAGACGTTCGGCACGGAATCGTTTCAGCAGGTTTGGTAGTAATGCCCCTTGAACAATGACGGAGACCACTCCGACATAGACCAACACCAGCCCCGATGGCTGTGGACCCCAGTTAAAGCGGTCTTTTGCCGCAAGAACGAAGATGCCGTTAAAAGCGTTGAAGCCTAAGTAAAAGAGGACGTAAACACTGCTCAAGCGACGAAGAGCGGCCTGTCCCTGTCCCCAAAGCAGATTTTGACCGCTTTCAGAATCAGCTTTGTCATTGTTAATCGGTCTGGATTCTGTAAGCCGAAGACGGATCAGCAACACATTTAATAAGCAAAATGCTGCCGCTATGAAAAATGGTAGTTTCGGGTCAATGGCTCCAACAACCCCGCCGACGCCTGGCCCAATCACAAAGCCAATACCTAGGGATGCGCCTAGGGCTCCGAAGTTAACTGTTCGCTGTTTTAAATCTGAAACACTGTCTGCGACTACTGCCTGAGCAATGGCAAAGACGCCTGAGGAGGCACCATTAAGAGCCTGGAAAAGTAACAGCACCAGCAACGACTGGGCTAACCCTGATCCAATCAAGGCGATTCCACTGATCGCCACCGTGATGGTGAGGACCTTGCGGCGTCCATGGCGATCTGACAATCGCCCAATAATTGGGGCTCCGATGAACTGCAGGCCTGAGTAAGCCGCAAGTACTCCTGTGACAGATACCGGATTGAAGGAACCTGTGAGTTGATTCACCAGAAAAGGCACAACTGGCAGCAAGATTCCGAAACTTGCTGCATCCACTGCCACAACGAGGCAAAGGGTGATTAATGCGTTTTTTTTCATGCCTAATTCCGCTCTGCTTTGTTGAGCATTGGCTTCAGCATTTCAATGAGAAGTGGATTCACTTGATCGGGCACTTCATCGTGAGGGCAGTGTCCTGCACCCGTTACCGTCTCGAAGCTGTCCACGCAGTCATAACGTTGCCAACGTTGTGCTTCCTCAATGGGCTCCCAAGGGTCTTTGCTTCCCCAAATGATCGATACGGCTGTGGTTAACTCGCTGAGCATGTCCGGAGCAAGACGGTCATTGAAGAGGTTGATGAATCCACGAAACGATTCACTGGCGCCTGAATCTTGTGTGGGTCGATGCAAGATATCCACAAGTGTGTCATCGATATTGGAACCGCTTGGATAGGCCTGACGAAGGACTGCTCGGATGACCCCACGCTGGGCGAGCGAGCGAAACAGTGCGTTCGTCAGCCAGCGCTTGCGCACGAGTGTTTTCAGCAAGGGGCGTCCCAGCCGACGCCCGAAGGGTTGTTCATTCACTCTTTTTTCATCAATCGCTCGTTGGGCACAGTCGATCAGCACAACACCGGATGCAGATTTGCCTTCGTTCTCGAGTTGGCTTGCCGCTGCTAGAGCTGTCTCTTATACACATCTGACGCTGCCGACGAATAGAGAG
>OJFG01000503.1_pt1 | contig 12011 bp, 11 predicted proteins | sample 1594071 | NCBI WGS metagenome assembly OJFG01 (sample SAMN05416818, study PRJEB24817) | seawater metagenome | isolation source: Sea water | place: Canada:Atlantic | collected 2013-07 | reverse complement strand
GGCAGCGTCAGATGTGTATAAGAGACAGCCTCTAAGGCGTGCAACATACACATCAACAACCCTCAGATCAGCCGCACGCCGAGGCGGATAACCCCATAGCTGCTCAAGGATTTCGGCCCTCGGGACCACATGACCTGGGTCTCGAAATAGCAATTCAAGAAGGCTGAATTCTGTGTAAGTAAGGGCGATCCGTTCCGTCCCACGGTTCACCTGTCGGCGATTGGTATCCACCACTAAATCTCCAACCCGCATCACCCCTTGGCCACTGGGAATTTCGCGTGGCTCAACAGTGGCAGCACCAGACCCAACCCGTCTCAGGATCGTGGAAATGCGGGCTTCAAGCTCCTTCGGGCTAAATGGCTTCGGAAGATAGTCGTCAGCCCCAAGGTCAAGGCCAGCCACCCGCTCAGAGATGGACTCCAGGGCCGAAAGAAAAATAATTGGAACGCAGGATTCAGCGCGTAAGCGCCGGCAGACAGCAAAGCCATCCATCTTTGGAAGCATCACGTCGAGAACGACGAGATCCGGTGATTCGCTGTGAAATTTTTCCAACGCTTCCTCTCCATCTTCGGCGGAGACGACGTTGTAACCAGCTAATTGCAGACGCATCAACAGAACCCGCCTCACTGCTGGCTCGTCGTCCACCACAAGAATGGTTCCTTTTATAGAAGGCCCATCTGTGGGCATCGCAACACATTGTGAAGAGAAGCGACTCTACCGGTCAGCGTGAACAGTTCGTGAGCCACGAAAAGCTAAGAACTCAGGCTTTCGATTGTTTTTATGTTTTCACTTCAACGCGAGTCATAAACGCCGTGAGTGGCTATTTAGGGCCATCGCGCCTCTGAATAACGGTTCCATTGCTCAGCCGCCGTACGCACCGCCTCCTCACTGCTGATCTGACCCAACATCGCCCGCTGAAGTTGGGTGTACACGATGCTTTGAAGACGCTTCACCCCGGGCGTTGCAGGCACAAGAACCCTCGCCCGCTCCAGCGTCTTGGCAGAGAGGAGTCTTGCCTCTCGAATTTGAGCTTGCTCGGGGGTTGCAGGTCGCTCGGCTTCAAGCTCAGCGCGCACCTGCCTGAGAGCCTCCAAGGAGGAGGGCAACACCCTGGCCTCGCGCGCAAAGCGCGCCTGGTTCGGCCCGTTGGTGAGATCCAGTGCAAACGACAACGCTTCTCGCGGTCGCTCACTCTGGCGAGGGACTGCGAGCGTCATCAAAGCCACGTTGGCGGTGCCATCGCCGCCGGTGAGCGGCGGTTGCGGGGAGGTCACGGACGCCACTCCAGGGGCATTGGTCTGGATACTGCGTAAAAATTCAGCCCCACTGGCCAACAGCGCGAGCTCACCGCTTTGGTAGAGCTCAATCGCCCGGCGTTGCCCCTGACTGACCACTTCTCGAGGGAGAAGCCCCTCTAGATACAAATCGGTCCAAAACGCAAACGCCTTGCGCCCCTCGGGCGAATCGAAACCCGCTCGCTGTTTGTCATCCAGCAACACGACCCCCATCTGCACCATCGACTCCAGCAATTCGGCGGAATCGTCGGGCACGGCCGTAACAAACAGGCCATAACGCCCTGTTCGCTCTCGAATTTGGCGGGCAAAGGCAGGCACATCCTCCCAACGACGAGGGGGCGAGCTGACGCCAGCCTCTTGAAGCAACTGCTGGTTCACCAAGCTGAGGCGCACCGTGAGATACCAAGGAACGGCAATCTGGCCAGCCTTTGGATCGCCTGCCGCACGCCACACCGAAGGCAAATAGCGCTGAGCGGCATCGGGCGGCAACAGCGGCGTGAGATCGGTCAACCCACCCTTGCTTGCCAAGTTGGCCGCAAAGGGGGGATTGAGATTCACCACATCCGGAGCGGTTCGCGCAAACACCGCAGCCAGGAGCTTCCGCTCCACCGAGCCCCAAGGCAAATCGGTCCAACGCACTGGTGCATCGGGATGGTCAGCGTCCCAGCGATCAATCACCTGTTCCATATAGGTGTTGAACTTGGGCGCTAATTGCAGCGTCCAAAGCTGGAGAGCACCCTCTGGAGCTGCGGCACGCCGGCATCCCCCGATCAGCAACGACGTGCTGACAAGCGCCAAAGCGAGCCATCTGCGGCGAGTGGAAGTGTGCTGAATCATGCGGGAGTGCGCCGTCGCCAGATCAGAAGTTGCCAAGACCCAATCATCGGGGCCATCAGGCCCGTCATCAGCCCTTGGGCCAAACAGGTATGCAAGGCAAAGGCTTGGGCCAGAGGAGCATCCACACCCAGAACCAACAGCTGCGCCCAAAGACTCAGGCCAAGCAGCATCGTGCCGATCCAAGCCAGCAACCCCAAATTGAGACTGCGTTGAATCGGTCGTCCCCGCCGCCCAAGCCGTCCCCACCACCAGCCCAACAGCATCAAAGCGGGCACCTGACTGGCATCTCCCACATTGAGACCATCCAGGATCAGCCCCATCGCTGCACCCGCGATCACACCCGATACCGGTCCATCCACCAGGGCCCAAGGCAACAGCCACAACACGGCCCAGCTCGGCAAGACACCGCCCAAGCTCAGCCATGACGGTGCAGCCAAGCTGATCAAGGGCACCAACAATCCAGAGGCAACACAGATCGGTTGGCGATGAAGACGAGCCATCGATCAGCGCCTACTCACCTGCACCCAATCGATCGCATCCGGAGGCGCAATCAACTGAACCAAAGCCGTGGGAGCCGGCACCGCCCTGGAGTTCAAGGACTGCACAACGGCCACCGGCAGGTTGGCAGGCAGCAGGGTGCTGGCTGGGGAAGTGCTCACCAAATCACCAGGTCGCACCTTCACGTCTTTATCGATGAATTTCAATTCAGGACGGGATGTTCCCATTCCCACCAGCAGGGCATGTTGACGGGTGCGCGGCACCCAAACGCCGACGCGACTTCCCGGGGCGGTGAGCAAACGCACCAGGCTTGTCGCTGGCGTAGCACTTTGAACGCGGCCAATCAATCCCCCTGGACCGATCACCGCATCACCTTGTTGGATGCCATCCAGCCCCCCCTTTCCAAGCACGATCTGCTGCCACCAGCCTTCAGGCGTTCGGGAGATCACAGCAGCAGAAATCGCGTTGTTGGCACCTTGACCATCCAGCGAAAGCAATCCCCTCAAACGGGCGTTATCCACCTCGAGCAGCTGCAAACGCGTGGCATCGTTCTGCTGCTGCGCTGACTGGATCCACTGTTTCTGAGCTGAACCAGGCCAAAAGGGACGCGTCAGCAAGGCATAGGCATCGGCAAAGCCTGCGCCCTTGCTCCAACGCACCATCCCCAACACTCCGAGAAGGGCCAGCCAAGGCCAGATTCGTTTCAGGCTCCGGGAACGCGTTCCCTGCGGCCACGGCGAGGAGCCCATCGCGATTACAGGCTCGAGGCAGAACGAACGAATTCGGGGGTATCCAGCACGCGCTGCAGGCGTTTGTAATCCTCGAGCACCTGACCACAGCCATTCACCACGCACAGGAGCGGATCTTCCGCAACGTGGGTGAAGATCCCCGTTTCATGGCTAATGAGGTCGCTAATCCCCCTCACCAGGGCCCCACCGCCGGCCAGCATGATGCCGCGATCAACGATGTCGGCTGCCAGCTCAGGCGGGGTGCGTTCGAGCGTGCGCTTCACCGCCTCAACAATCACGTTGAGCGGCTCAGCGATGGCCTCACGAAGATCCCCGGCTTGGAGCTGAATCGTGCGCGGCAAACCAGACAGCAGGTGCAAGCCACGCACATCCATCACCGTCTGATCGAAGTCGTTGTCTGGGAATGCGGAACCGATTCGAATCTTGATGTCTTCTGCGGTGCGCTCACCCACCACCAGGTTGTGAACCTTTTTGAGATGGACACCGATCGAATCGCTAATTTCATCACCGGCAACGCGAACGGATTCACTCAGCACAGTGCCTCCAAGGCTGAGCACCGCCACTTCGGTGGTTCCACCGCCGATATCCACAATCATCGTGCCAACGGGCTCCGTGACCGGCAAACCAGCACCAATCGCCGCGGCCACGGGCTCATCGATGAGATGCACTTCCCTGGCACCGGCCAGGCCGGCCTCACGCACGGCGCGGCGCTCCACACCGGTCACACCGCTGGGGATCCCCACCACTAAGCGAGGCGCGATAATTCCGCGCCCCTCATTGCCTTTTTGAATGAAGCTTTTGAGCATCTGCTCAGCCGCATCAAAATCAGCGATCACGCCATCGCGCAGGGGACGCACCGCACGAATATTCCCTGGCGTACGGCCGAGCATCAGCTTCGCTTCATCACCGACCGCCAGGGGCACCCCCCTCTCCAAATCAATCGCCACCACTGAAGGCTCTTGCAACACAATCCCCTTTCCGGAGACGTAAATCAGGGTGTTGGCAGTGCCGAGGTCGATACCGATGTCACGGGAGAGCTGAAATCGACGAAAAAGCACTGGTTGCGGCACAAGTCGCCAAATCTTAGGTGGGGTGTCATGCCCCGGCTGATACATCCGGCGCTAAGGGTGGAACTCCTTAAAAGCAGCTACGACAACCGTGGCGCATCATTGATCCACGCAGAACTAATCCTTTATGGGTGTCAACTCCGTAACCCTGGTCGGCCGAGCCGGCCGAGATCCCGAAGTTCGTTACTTCGAATCGGGAAGCATGGTGGCCAACCTCACCATTGCCGTGAATCGCCGCAGCCGCGACGATGAACCGGATTGGTTCAACCTTGAGATCTGGGGCAAACAGGCCCAGGTTGCAGCCGATTACGTGAAAAAAGGATCACTTCTCGGCATCATCGGCAGCTTCAAATTGGATCGCTGGACCGATCGCAATAGCGGCGAAGAGCGCAGCAAGCCTGTTGTGCGCGTTGATCGCCTCGAACTTCTCGGCTCCAAACGCGACAGCGAAGCTGGATCCGGAGGATTCGGGGGAGGGGGCCCGAGCGACGAGGAAGTTCCCTTCTGAATCAGCCCGCCATGGCGACCGGCTGCTCCCTTTAGTTGAGGGGCTCACAACAGCCGGTTGCTGGCTTGTGTCAGCTGGTGCTGGTTAGTCAGACGACTGACGGCGACGCCAAATCCTGAGGGCAAGCCAGATCCCACCAGCCAAAACGGCAACGACCAAGCCCACCTTGATCACTTTGGAAACGGGGTCGATCCAGACCTCCACATTGCTGTAGCCCTCACCCAGCACCATGCCAGCGATGGTGAGCAACAGCGTCCAGATCAGGCTGCCAGCCGTGGTCCAAATCAAAAATGGCGCCATCGGCATCAGCTCGATCCCCGCAGGAACTGAAATCAAGGTGCGAATGCCTGGCACCAACCGTCCCCAAAACACGAGAGCTGTGCCGTAGCGGCTGAACCAACGGCGACTTCGCGCGAGCTCCTCAGGACTGATACCGATCCAGCGGCCATGCTTCTCCAGCCATTGCTCAATGCGTTGTTCATTGATCAAGCGGCCGATGCCATACCAAGGCAACGCCCCCAACACCGTTCCGATCAAACCGGCAAGAACAACCGGGATGAATTGCAATTGCCCTTGCTGCACATAAAAACCACCCAAAGGCATGATCAGCTCTGAGGGGATGGGCGGAAACAAATTTTCCAGAAACATGGCCGCAAAAATGGCGCCATACCCCAACCATTGATTCGCCTCAACAGCCTGTCCAATCAGCTCTGGAAGCTGGGTAATCAGTTCAGACAGACCCATTCACAACAATGGCAAAGTGATGCCATTATTTCACACTTTCCTGCCAAGCGGAAACCTCCATAACGGTGTGATTCACACAGCAAAATCAGCCGAAGAGAAAGGAAAAACATCTCTACCCAAGGGTCAGCAAGGAATCATTTGATAGGCAAGAGCCTGAGCCACTTCCCAAACTCAAGCTCCAAAGCAACCCATAGAACGAAACAGAAATATTTAGATTTTCTTGCTGGTAAAGCTAAGGCTTCACAGCTACTTCGCAAACATTTTATCGCACAGATATTCTAGAATTCTTAAAGGGTAAGGCAGCAACACCGAAACTCATAAATACCTACAAGTACAATCCAAAAGCGAAGCGCGAAGGGTTCTTTAAGCCATACAAAGTCAGATGCAGGAGGAGAATCTCAATCCCGAAATACACCGAATTAACAACAGCCCATCTCTTATAAAACAATCTCTGAAAGCAAAAAGGCCATAAAAAAAGGGCTGCATTCCGCAGCCCTCACTCAATCGAAAGCGATCAATAACGATAGTGATCGGGCTTATAGGGGCCTTCCACAGGAACATTGATGTAATCGGCCTGATCTTTGCTCAACTCAGTGAGTTTGCAACCGATCTTCTCAAGATGGAGGCGAGCCACCATCTCATCGAGGTGCTTAGGCAGCACATACACCTCTTTGCCGTATTCGCTGCCCTTGGTGAACAGCTCAATCTGAGCCAACACCTGGTTCGTGAACGAATTGCTCATCACGAAACTGGGGTGACCGGTGGCGCAGCCCAGATTCACGAGACGGCCCTCGGCAAGAAGAATAATCTTGTTGCCGCTTGGCAAGGTGATGTGATCCACCTGAGGCTTGATGTTGTCCCACTCATAGGACTTGAGCGAAGCCACATCGATCTCGTTATCGAAGTGTCCGATGTTGCAGACGATCGCTTCGTCCTTCATCTTCACCAGGTGCTCATTGCGGATCACCTGGTAGTTACCGGTGGCGGTCACAAAGATGTCCATCTGATCCACCACATCCTCGAGGCGGACCACCCGATAACCCTCCATCGCAGCCTGCAAGGCGCAAATGGGATCCACTTCAGCAATGCAAACGGTGGCGCCAAGACCACGCAATGACTGGGCCGAACCCTTGCCCACATCGCCGTAGCCAACCACGAGGGCCTGCTTGCCAGCCACCATCACGTCGGTTGCGCGCTTGATGCTGTCCACCAGCGATTCACGACAGCCATAGAGGTTGTCGAACTTGCTCTTGGTGACCGAGTCGTTGACGTTGATCGCAGGGAAGGGAAGCTCTCCGCTCTTCTGCATCTTGTAGAGACGTGCCACTCCAGTGGTGGTCTCCTCAGTGACGCCCTGAATCTCAGCCTTGATGCGGCTGTAGAAGCTGGAATCCGTCGCCAGCTTCTTCTTGATCGAGGCGAACAGGAAGGTCTCCTCTTCGTTGGAAGGGTTGTCGAGCACGGTGATGTCCTGCTCAGCCTTGCTACCCAACATCACCAGACCGGTGGCATCGCCACCGTCGTCCAGGATCATGTTGGGCGCTCCACCATCGCCCCATTCGAGAATGCTGTGGGTGTAATCCCAGTACTCCTCAAGGGTTTCACCCTTAACAGCAAAGACGGGAACTCCAGCAGCAGCCATCGAAGCGGCGGCGTGGTCTTGGGTGGAGAAAATGTTGCAGGAGGCCCAGCGCACATCGGCACCAAGCTCGATCAGGGTTTCGATCAGAACAGCGGTCTGAATCGTCATGTGCAAAGAGCCGGCGATCCGGGCCCCTTTCAAGGGCTTCTCCTTGCCGTACTTGGCACGCAATGCCATCAGACCGGGCATCTCGGTCTCAGCAATATTGAGTTCCTTGCGTCCAAAATCGGCTAAACCGATATCCGCAATGACGTAGTCCTTTGCGACCTGAAGTTCGGTCGTTGCCGCGGCTGTTGCCACCATATTGAAAAGCTCCCTGGGGAGGATGTGAACGATAAATACTTCGGAGACGCCGAGGCTTCGGGCTCCCTTATTGATCAATCTACAGATGAGACAAGGATCCTTGACGATCTCGAGGCCACAAAAGAGCTTGGCCGGATGTTGGCAGCGCGCCTCAAAGCGCACGACATCCTGCTACTACGAGGACCGCTCGGTGCAGGCAAAACCTCTCTCGTCCAGGGTCTCGCCGACGCTCTAGGAATCCAAGAACCGATCACCAGCCCAACCTTCGCGCTCGCTCAGCACTACCCGGAAGGAACCCCCCCTCTCGTCCATCTCGACCTGTACCGGCTCGAGCAAGCCATCGCAGCTGATGACCTTTTCCTTCAAGAGGAGGAAGAGGCAAACGCCATGGGGGCTTTGCTCGTAGTGGAGTGGCCGGAGCGGCTCAGCCTCTCTCTTCCAGACGCCTGGCTCTTGGATCTCAACTACGCAGTTGCAAGCGGACGCACCGTCTCGCTTCAGCCGCCAAACGTTAGGCCCGCAAACCTGACGACGACCAGCGAGCGATGAGCTGATCCACTCCCAAAACCGTGCAGGCCACAACGAGTGCAGGGATCAAAGGCAGACAGCCCCCCTGAAAAGCCTGCGGAATCACGCCCATGGCAAAACCCAGCAGAACGGCTTCCCCTGCGATCACCGACAACATGGCGCCAACAACGGACCAGCGCAGGCCATAGACCGCCCCCACCAGCATCGGAAACAGCAGTGCGAGACCCGAAAACGCATGGGTTGCAAGCGACAGAATGGCCTCCGGCGGACGCAGGGCGATGGCAAGACCAGCGACTGCAAGAGCGATCACCACGAGCTGCCCAACACGCACTTGCTCCGCCAAAGAAGCCTGCGGTCGCCAATACCTTTTGTAGAGGTCGCGAGTGAGCATCGACGACAGCGCCAACAACTGCGAATCCAGGGTGGACATAAAGGCAGCCAAGGCCCCCACCATCACGATTCCCGTTAACCATTCCGGGCTGTAGCGCCCCAACATCAACGGCATGATCTGATCGGACGCGCGACCCAGCAGATCAGGGAAGGCCAGATGCCCCCACATCCCGATCATCACAGGACAAATGAACAGCACTCCCGCTACGACTGGGTAAAGCACCATCGACTGCTTCAACGAGCGGTCATCCCCGGCAGCAAAAAAACGCATCAGCATCTGCGGAAACATCGGCAGGCACAACGGCCAAAGCAGCAGATAGCTGGCCAGCATTCGCGGCGTAAAAAAATTGCCCAGTCCTGCCGCACTGAAAAGCTCAGGACGTTGGACAAACAGGGTGCGATTGGCCAGCTCGACGCCACCGACACCTTTGGCGACCGCCGCAAAGGCCATCAGCATTAGCGAAAACATCAGCACCCCCTGAAGCACGTCGGTTCGCGCCACAGCTCGCATGCCGCCGCCCACCACGTACAGCACGATCACGACGGTGAGCAGGACAGCTCCAACCTCAAAAGGAACCGCTCCTCCCGTGAGGCTCTCGAGCAAATAACCGGCACCAAGAGGTTGCAGGGCCAAATAAGGAAGGGTGAACAGCACCATCACCGCAAGCACCAACAGGCGCAGTCCCTCCCCTGGCAAGAGATGGCCGATCAATTCAGACGGAGTGATGAGGCCATGGTCAGCACTGAGCCTGCGGACCCGGCAGCCCAGGCTGCCGAAACTGAGGGCAGCCAACCCTGTTCCAAACGCCATCATTGGGTAATAGGCAATCCCGATGCGATAGCCCGCACCAGCAAAACCAAGAAAAAAGAAGGCGCTGAAGTTGGTCGCGATCAGCGTGAAGAACAGCACGCCGGCACGCAGCCGCCGATCGGCCAGGAAATAGGAGTCGGCGCTGTTGGTTTGGCCCCCGAGACTCTGAGTCCCGAGCCAGAGCAACGCCAGCAGGTAAACAACGAGAGCGAGGAACGCTGAAATCAGAGTGGTGCTCATGGGCGGGCGATCCAAGCAGCGGCAAAGGTGAGTACCGCCTGCAGGCCGATGAACACCAACACCCAAACAGGCAGACCAGCCCAAAACGGCAAGGCCGATTCCGCCTGACCATGCACCACTAAGGCCAAAACAACCGCCGCAAGCACGGCCAACCAGGGCCAGCGACTTGGCATCACACCCATTAAGTGCACTCCTTGAGGAAAGTTGATACGTCTTGCTCTCGTGGCTGTGGGTCGATCGCTCCAGCTCCGCCACAGACGAGTGCACCGCAGGCTGATGCGAAGCGCAACCGGTCCGTGACAGGGCGATCCCAACAGTGCAACAAACCGGCGGTGAAGGCATCCCCTGCCCCTGTGGTGTCGATCACCTGAGCGGGAGGGAACACCGGCATACTCCCTGCTTCCTTGGCGATGAACCAGCGAACGGGCGCGGCTCCATCGGTCACCACCACATCGGGCTGCTGCGGCAACTCCGCCGCGATAGCAGCAGGATCATCACTTCCGAAGAACCACAACGCCTCCTCCCGGGCCAATTTGATCAGGGAGGCCTGCTCCAACACCGGCTTGATCACCGCCAATGCATCAGCGGTAGGACCCGCCGCTGGGTCTGCCTCGGGATTCCAGAAGGTGGGGCGCCAGTTCACATCCACAGCCACGGCAAGACCAGCAGCCTTGGCCTGAGCCAACACCCATTGCAACGCGCCGGCAGAAGCCATCGAGGCCAAGGGAATCGTGCCGACTAATAGCCAGCGAGCCTGCTCGGCCAAGCCCGGCCAGACCGCTTCCAAACAGCCTCGATCCAACATTTGATCTGCAAACCCAAGGGCCTGATCTCCGGCAAAGCCCTGAAACACGCGTTCTCCATTGGCATGGCGGCGAACCAACACCACCCGACTCGGGTGACTTGCATCACGTTGAAGCGCCCGCACATCAACACCCCGGCCCTTGAAAAGCTCGAGGAATGCAGCACCGATGGCATCTTCACCAAGTCGACCAACGAGGCCAACGGGTGTGCCAAGCCGAGCGAGAGCACAGGCCACGTTGGCGGGTGCACCACCCAAGCGGTCATCACAAGAATCGGGCGCAGCAGTAGCGGGATCCCCTCCAAGCGGGCCAAGCCGATCCACCAAGGCCTCACCCAGGCACAACACGCGAGGAGCCAACGCAGACAGATCGGCCATGACAGCAAGTCGGATGCATCAAGGCTGGCTACGGCAAAGCGTGATGCCAACCAACGTGCCCCAATTCAGGAGACGTGGTCCAACAACGCAGCAATGATGCGCGCATTGGCAGCAGGAAAGGGATAGTCGGCCAAGGACTCCGGACGCACCCAGCGCACCTGCTGGCTCGCAAGCGGCTGGGGTTCGCCCTTTTGCCACTGGCAGAGATGCACCACAAACCGCAGTTTTTTGTGGCTGTAGGCATGGTCAAGGCTGATCAGCTCCTCTCCCACAGACACTTCAATCGCCAATTCTTCCTGCAATTCGCGAGCGATGGTCTGAACAATGGCCTCGCCCGGCTCCTGCTTCCCGCCTGGAAATTCCCATAGCCCGCCCAACAACCCCTCATTCAGGCGTTGATCAATCAACACCTCTCCAGCTTCATTCAGCACCACTCCCACACCAATCACTTGAAAGGGCACAGCTCGAGGGGTGTCTTTCACGGGGTAGCGCTCCACATCGCCAGCAGCGTAAGCAGCGCAATGCATCTGCCAAGGACAGCACCCGCAATTCGGTGAACGTGGAGTGCAGACGGTGGCACCGAGGTCCATCAGGGCCTGATTGAGATCACGAGCACGGCCGGGCGCAGCCGCAACAAGAGCCTCACTCCATTGCCAACACAAGGCTTGATCACGCGCTGGAGGTTTGGGATGAGCTTGAAGCCGAGCCAAGACCCGGCGCACATTGCCATCAAGAATCGCCAGCGGGCTGTTGAAGGCAGACGAGAGGATGCCCCCAGCGGTGGTGCGGCCAATCCCAGGGAGGAGCAGCCAACAGTCCAGATCCATTGGCCAAGCGGACAGCGTCGTGCTTGAGGCAGGAGCGATCTGACCCATCAGTTGCTTGGCTCCTGCCAGAAGACGGCGGGCTCGCGAGTAATAACCAAGCCCCTGCCAAAGCAGCAACACATCGTGTTCTCGCGCCTCAGCCAGTCGCTCCAGCGTGGGGAAAACCTCCATCCAGCGCTCCCAGTAGGGCAACACCACCTGCAACTGGGTTTGCTGCAACATCACCTCGGCAATCCAGCACTCCAGGACATTGAGATGTTCATGGGGTTCGGGCCACCTGCCGTCCTTGGTGAACATCCACGGCTTGAGCGCAGGGTCCTTCCGGCCGTGGACTTCCCACCAGGCCAAAAGAGATTGACTGAGCTCAGCAGCTATCGGACTGAGGTCACGAT
>OJFG01000501.1_pt1 | contig 12075 bp, 15 predicted proteins | sample 1594071 | NCBI WGS metagenome assembly OJFG01 (sample SAMN05416818, study PRJEB24817) | seawater metagenome | isolation source: Sea water | place: Canada:Atlantic | collected 2013-07 | reverse complement strand
GAGATCCTCTCTGGTCTCGTGGGCTCGGAGATGTGTATAAGAGACAGATAAAATTTATAGCAAAAAACTGTTTACAATCTAAATAAGACAAACCATTTGAGTCTAAATAAAGCTCAAATCTTAAACGAGTCTTTCAATAGCAAATTTAGAAGGTATGTGTTGCTATAATAGTGATAACTATGGTCCATCTGTGAATAAGCCTGTATCTTCAATTGTTGTTATGTGCTCAAGCTTTGTTGCATTGACTGCATGTGGCACAAGTGACATCAATGTTAAATCAGAAGATGGTAGTGTAATTACTGTGAAGAGTGCATCAATTAACTCAGAATTATTCAACAAAGAAGATGGAACTGAGGAATATGAGCAATGGATTTCAAGAATTGAAGAGAGCTTACTTAGGTGTAAAAAAGAATTTCCAAATAAGGAAATGTGTAATAAAGAGTACGGACAAGCTATTGAAAAGAAAGAAGCTGAAAAACGTACAATTGCATCTATGCCACCCGTTACAATTGTAAAATATCAAACTTTGATATCAACAAAAGATTCAGGTTTGGGCACATCAGATGATCAATATGTAGCTTGCTTACCAGGTGATAACACCAGTGACCAACAGGTGTGGACAAACATCATTAAGTCAGTAAACGAACTTAAAGATAAACCCATGAAAAACCTAGTCTTTATTGATTATTCAAGTGATAACAATGTTGGCAATCTGTTATGCGAACGATTTGCTGGCAAATTTTAGTATCTATGAAACTAAAATGGCCTCAAGGAAGCTTATTATACGACTCATTAACTTTTTGACTATAAACCTTTACATGAATATGGTATTCAAAAATATCTAACGACATCTAACCGATTGATTTACAGTTAATATGCTTAGCGATGTATGGTCGATAATTATTCTAATGTGTGGATTGAGTAATTAAAATATTTAATCAAATTCCCATAGTTGATCATAAACTGGTTTACCAACAAGCAATATATCACAATCTATTCTATTAATTTGAACAACAAGTATTCGCCGTGGACTTTCAAAGAATCCCTTTTTTGCTGTACTTATGGCATCAACTAAATCATCCATTGTGGCCATTGCACCATTTGCGACATCCTTCCTGGACTCATCCCACATCAAACAAAATTCATCTACCTCATTCATATGAGACATCATCATTTGCTTCATAGCCATTTCAGAACCGTTCTGTAATGACAGCTGGCTGTATTTTTTAACCAAGGGTGAAGACATTGCCATCGACACCCTTAGGTGATTTGATAGTCCTGAAATATTTGTTTCTATTACCTCACAGTATTGATCAATAACGATACAAGGTATCGCCATATCAAATATGGCATGATACATCAGTCTATTCCAATGATTTTCGATCTCGGACCAATTCTTCTTCAATTGAAAGAGCCTATTCCAGTGGGTTATACATGATCAAAAACCAGGGGTCTTTTAATATGAATGGAAATATGTTTTGACTAAAGAGTCATAGAAAGAGTAAGGCTTTGAAAAAGAAAGTATTGCAAAAAGTGGGAATTAGTCAATTAATTCTTGCTGATAATCCTTAATCGACTCTTGTAGTCCTATTTGCTTTAATCTTTCTAGGAATAGCTGACCTTTCGTGGGAAGTTCTCCTGGATGGTTTAGTTCATACCCCGTGACCTCTTCCAGTCCGATAGATGCCAATTCATAAAACGATGTACTAATTAAAAGTGTAGCAATTTCTGCATTCTGAGAATTATTGAGTTCATCAAGTTCTGAAGCCTGATCAACTAAGTCCATACGAATTGGATATTTGGCAAACTTAACCAGCATTTGAAAATCATTATTTGACTGAAGCCATGGTCGGCATACATCTTCATAAGCAAGGATTAGTTCTCCAACAGGTGGACAGAACGCGTTAGTATCTAACTGTTTTATTGCATTATTTTTGCCCCTATCCTCAATGATAATTCTGAGTAATTCAGTCGAGAAGTCATTGTATGACAAACAGAAAAAACCTTCTCGTAACGATTGAATCGAGGCTTCTGTTGCTCCATCACAAAACTCAGCGATCAGTGGGTGAAGCTTATTAAGTAGCTCTTGTGCCTGAGTCGCTGTTACAGAGATCGGTTCATGAGAACTTTGATCGTTCTTATTTGCAGAACGCGAGACAAGCCATTGACTTGGTGCAGTCGTGAACTCAGAGGGAACCTTGGAATATGCTCTTACTTCACTTAGAGCCGTGAGTGCCATATCGACAGACTGGTATCCAGCAGCCTTAGCCTTTAATTCCCAATCAAATTTTTCATGCAACGCCTTTTCAATGGTTAGGACAACTGATGCGAGGTCTAGTTCCATATCGCTCTCACCAAGTTGAACAGCCAAACTCCTCAACGTTACGAGCTCTGCATCGGCGATGAAAATTTGATTCTTCAGCTCATCAAGCAATGGCTTACCCAGCTTTCATATGATAGTAATAGAGGAAATAGCTTCTTGCTGGACATAAGCGTTGAAGCCTATCTTTAGCCGCCCCTAGATCCGGACGCAGCTATGCGCTTCATGATGTTGCCGCGTTCGAGACATGACTTCCTATTTAGCCATGTTCAGCAGGTATAAACACTCACGAATGAGCCCTCAAGACTGTAGTAGAATCTTCACATAACTACATACTTCTTCGTGTCAGGTTATTCAACGAACCTTTTTGCTCTGAATGCGCCTCTAGTTATTGATACGTCAGTAGGGCATTTGGCTTTATCACAGCTCACAGCCTTAAGAGTTGCTAAAAAAGATCAAATCTAAGCTATGACTATTGATCAACGCTGTAAGAGCCAACAAATCACAGCTGACAGAATTTTTATGGATTTTAAATATACAAAACCAGGATCGACAGAACAACTAAGAGCCCTCAAGACTCTTAATACATTAGTGTGTCAATGGGTAATGTTCTTTCATGGTGATGAAAGCTATGTTAAAGAGAAAGTTTCATTAAAAGAATCTGTGTTCTCGAACACTTACTAGGCTTTCTAGATTTTCCCTCTTTTATGTTAACCTATTAATTTACTTGCTTGATATTTTTTTCAATTGAATCACGCATTAAGCTTGTTTCTAGTCTTTCTAAGGTTTTATTTTTTACGAGTTTTTAAGATTTTAAGCAATATTCATTATTGTATTATTCTGAAAATTATTTTTAACTCATAATATCACCTATCATTTATAGTCGTCTTTCATTCTTCAAATAACTACTGAGCTTAATACTCAGGACAATAACTGCTGGTACCAAAGTGATTAGGTTAGCAAGCAAAACTGGACCATCATCTACCATCCACCCATAGATGGACCAGAACGTCACACCAGCTGTAAATAGTAGATACATTCGTAATGAGATCGATTGCGTATCTCTGCTTCGTAGCGTTTTTAGCGCTTGTGGAAAAAAGCTGACTGTTGTTAAAGTTGCAGCTATATACCCAATCAAATCAGCATTCATGAAAAACCAGGAAGTAATATACTATCCTATAGTAACAATCAAATGAAAACACAAAAACTATCTAATAATAAAAATACTAAGCAGTGAACTGAATTATACGGGAATTAATTACTGAGTGGCAACCATCTTCCTGCCATCATTGGAAGGTGGTGAAACTAATAAGAGATCTGCTCGAGACTCCCCCATTTGAACAATCAGCATCTTTCGTGGAGCTGCAATAAAACCTTTATTAGCGACATCCATTGCGTGAAGGATGTCATCAATATCACCTAAGGTATCATTTCGAGACTGCTGTTTGATCAAGGCAAGCTCTTCAAAAAACTTCTGGCTGTCGCTTTTATATGTATCCATCATCTTGCTCCTTGCAGCTTCTACTCCATACTCAACAGCGTTTTGAAGATAATCCTTCAAGAGTTGTCTCGACAGCGTTGAAGGCATATCAATATAATCTATTAAGTCAAAAAGGGTTGTTTCAAACAAGTCTCCATCCTTATCTATCAAAACACAAGGAGTCTCTAGTACAAAAGATGATTGATCTCTTAGACGTATCCAATGATTCTCAATGTCATTCCAGCTTTTAGACATAAGATTTAATTCTCCGAGAATGTAGTCAATGAAAAATAGGGGCTAAATGTTGAATGCCTATAAAGGCTTTATCAAGCCTGGATCCAAATTATCGAGTAGATCTATTTAATGACCATATTACAAGAATTATGAATTAGTGAATTTGCTTATTCATAATAACCAATTCTGATGCGATTCCTGCGAAATATTTGATTCTCCACACATGTCTCTTTTGCAATAAAAGTAGATTAACAACCAAATGACTAGTCATCTTAATAAAATAGAGGATCATAGACTATCGGCGATTATAATTCTGAGTTCGATTATCAATCAATTATAGAAATCTATAAGCAGCTTTGATTTAGGGCATTCAAATGCACTAGCATAGGTATTCAGCGGCATCACAGCAGTGGTTTTTCCATACTTAATCGTATTCCTGATTATTTCATTGTTTTTCAAGCCGTTCTGGAATTTGTATCGTCTGTTAATTCATTGGTCTTTTTTGCTTATTTTATCTCCTTGGATTGTAGGGAAAGCGTTGAGTGCACGCTGGGCTGAAGACGATTATGGAAATGGACCAAGATTAATTGCTCTTCCTATAGCATTAGGAGGTTACTGGCTATTGTATGGTTCATATGTTCATCCAGAATATTCGCTATTTCCACTCTTCATTTATTATTTTGTAGCGTGGCCTGCTTTCCGTCATAGTGATGCTTGGGAAAAACTAAACAGGAAATAGAATTTTCATACTCTTGACTAGAACAAACATAGGGTACACATTAATCCAAATTCCTTAACGTAAACATATGGTTTGGTATTTAAATATTTTTAAATATGATAATCAGTCAGTCGTATCCCCAATATCTTTAGAAGTCATTTGTTCTGGTAACCGTAACCCTGTACTGGACTGCAGCTGCTTCAATAATGTAGCAATTGACAGACTGTTCTGCCCATCACGTTCTCCAATCAGATTGACTTCTTCCACTTCGATGGGCTGCACCGTATCGCTTAGCATCGTTAGAAGTGGTTCCAGCTTTTGCAATAGGAACAGACGCTTGGCATCGCTACCTGATCGTTTCAGTGACTCAACAAGATCACGTAATCCTTCTGCTTGAGACCTTCCTTGCTCAATAATCGTTGCAGCTTCACCTTTTGCTTCTGCCATCATTGTTTGACATTCTGATTCCGCAGGAGCGATGACATCAGCTTCTAATTGTTGTAAAACCTGCTTGATACGTTGTTCCTGTACTGGAAGCTCTGCTTCTGCACGAGCCAGCTCAGCACCAATACGTGCCTCTTCCTCAGCAACCAAGGCGTCACGCTTTGTTAGTGCATCCTGAACGCGTTTATTTGCATTCGCTGTCGCAATTGCCAGGTCTTTATCAAGTCGACGTAGCGATGTAATACGTTCGTTTTCTGCACGCTTCACAGCAGATTGAGATTTGGCCTCTGCTTCTGCTATTCGTGAATCCCTCTTCAATTCAACTAGTTGCTTCCTACCAATTGAATCAAGATACAAAACATCATCGGAGATATTTTGAATTTGGAGAGTATCTAACACCAAACCTAGCTTTTGAAGATCGTCTTCCGCTTCCTCTAGTAGCGTTCGTGCAAAGGTTACCTTGTCCTCATTTAATTGCTCCGGAGTTAAACTAGCCATGACACCTCGAAGATTCCCTTCAAGGGTTTCTTTTGCAATATGCCGAATTTCGTCTTGCGATTTCCCAATTAAACGTTCAATGGCGTTATGAATACCTGGTTCGTCACCTGAAATTTTTATGTTTGCAACACCAGACACGTTTAAAGGAATACCACCACGTGAATAAGCGCTTTCAACTTGCAAATCAATGATCATATTGCTTAGGTCTAATCGCATCACCTCTTCGAGCAATGGGATGCGCAAAGCACTACCGCCTCGAACGGTTCGATAACCAACTGTTTGACCTGATCCAGTTGTGCGTCTAAGACCGGCAAAAATCAAAGCTTCGCTCGGTTGACAGATGTAATACAACTTTTTAAGGAGCACTACGAAGGCCCATAAGCCCGCTCCGCCTGTTAGAAGAATAGACAAAAACATTACTGATTACCTCTGTTTGAAAGGGTGTCGATCAGGTCAATACCAAAAATTTCTTTGACTTGATCAAAGAACTGTCGTACGACGACGTGATTAAGCGCTACGAGGCTGGCAAGGCTGGATGCATCGTTGCCATCCAACGTTGTGATCCTTTTCAAATGAAGACGTCCTGGAAGACGTGTGGCGTGATCAAGGACCATTTCAATTTGCTGAAGAAGAAACACAAGCTCTGCTGTGCTGCCTGCCTCTTCCCAAACCTGAGTGAGCAGATCATTCACTAAGGCACTTGCTTTAACGTCCTCCGCCGTTGCAGCAGCCATTCCACGAGCTCTCAGCTCCTTTGCCTTTTGATTGGCTTGAGCTGGAAGGACTTGTTCGGCTTGCAGCCGTAGTCGTTCGAGCTCCGCCCTAACTTTTTGAAGTTTTTGCTCCGCTATCGCTCTAGCTTCCAGTTCCGCTGCTTCTGTTCGCTGCTCTTCAGATCGTGCCTTTTTTTCCATTAAGGCAACTTTGGTACGCACACCGTTGTCCTTTTCAAGCACGACGGTCTGCGCATCAGTCCGAACCACTTCGGCTTTTTCCTCCATTTCAGCTTCAATCCGCTCGGCTTGACCGATCGCTTCAGCTTCAGCAATCTCAGCATCACGAACGATCTGAGCCACTCTTCTGCGACTGATTGAGTTGAGATAATCAACATCGTCGGAAACGCTTTGGATCTTTAACGTGTCCAGCTGAAGTCCGAGTCGCCTCAGATCATCTCCTACATCCTTGGCAATTTGCTCAGCAAAACGTAGTCGGTCCTCATTGACCTCTTCTGGCGTGAGCTGAGCGAGAACACTACGTAAATTTCCTTCTAGGTTTTCTTGGGCAACTTGAATAATTTCACGAGGATCGCGTCCCAGGAAACGTTCAATTGCGTTGTTACGAACATCAGGATCCGTACTGACCTTCACATTGGCAATGGCCTGAATATTCAGCGGTGTACCTCCATTGGAATAGGCATTTTTTACTTCAACTAAGACTGGTAGCAGCGTGACATCCATACGCCGTGCTGTCTCGAGCACTGGTTTTACAAATGTCCAGCCGCCGTTTGCAACGACGCGATATCCCTTCAAGCCCTGACTTCCCTGATTGGTACGCGATCCCGTTACCACCAGCATCTCGTTGGGTCGACAAATCCGAATCATCCATCGACTTAGAAGTGTCAGTCCAACGAGACTGACGACAACAATTCCAACCCCACCTGCGATTGTGTTGTTTTGATCCCTAGACAGGAAACCAACCGATGGTGAGGGCTGCTCACTGAGCAGTCGTGAAGACATGGGCAACGGGAAGCTGATCCTGGCTTAGCTCCGTAGAAGAAGATTGTCCACAAACCTCACAACCGGTCCACGCGCAGGGTGTATTCATCACTGGCCAGCACGACCACAGCCGTACCTTCTTCAAGTCGTCCCGCGTTGCTCAGGGCTGGTCTTCGAATCAAACTGCCACGCACGCGTAATTCAACAAAACCACGTTCCGCTTGGGTGATAGGCAATGTCACCAAAGCCTGTTGACCAATTAAGTCGTCATTGCGGATGAGTGTGTCTGCCTCCCGACGGCTCATGAGGCGCAACACATGAGATGCAGCCCATCCCATACCCAAACCCATTGCACAAGCAACAAACAAGGAAAGGAATCCACTGTCCTTTGGGCTAAGCAACAACATCAACAGTCCACACAAGCCGAACCCACAGAGACCAAACGACCAAAACGGAGTACTGAATAGCAGGCTTAGGTTTCCGCCCGAACCATCACCATCAAACCCTCCGCCATCGAGACCATTGCCATCGTTATCAAGGGAGAAGGCGATTAAAACTGCTCCTGCAACAAGGCAAAAGGAATAGGTCCAAATCATCGATACTCAGCCGCTGAGTGTTCATAATGGTGGTCTTGATCAATTCTGGACCCATTACTCAAATACGTCTACTACCAATGGTTGAGTTTGATCAGCATATTCATGAGACTAAGGGAACCAAATCATTGAGATCGATGTCCCCTCCTGAAGCACCAACTTTTATTTCATTGAGATTAACAGTCTAAGAAAAGTATCTTTCCTCATCTCCACTGGTGTGACACCATGAATGATCAAAATTTATCCTCCCTACAAAACTGGAATGCATTTTGGGATTATCACCTCGGAGCCTGGGATGGGCAATGGACACGTTATAAACCAAGTGGAGAGTTGTCAGAATCCTTCCTAAGTAATCGATCGTTTGAATCGGATCCTGAAAAAAAGATTATTAATCAATTTAATCAGTATTTCTATCATCATGGCGAGCATGAGGAAAAGCGTTGGACGTACAGCTTTAAAGATCACTGCAAAAAAGATGGATTCATGCATCCTGCGAGCGACTATATGCGGGGATTGGCTTTTCGCGATGGATCTGCTGCATGGCTTGTTCTTCAGGCCAAAAAAGAACAATATTTTCCAATGGAGCTTTTTCTTACCAACAAGAATGTTCGCTGCAGCGTTGGCATGCTTTATGGGGTCGATGGTGAACTTCAAAGAACAGCTTGCATTCGTGAGCGACGTAAGGATCTTGATGAAACATCGTGGTCAAATACAAGTGAACTTGTACCAGCTTGGGAAAACAGAAACCAATGGCATGGAATCACTCAAATTATTGATACTGATTTGACTCGATCTTCGATTAATACCACGTTCGAAATGAAACCACAAACGAATGAAGAAGAATATTTTTTCCCTGATAACATTGTATTACGTTGTCCAGCAAGAATCACTCTCAACCAAAAATTTACAATTACCGGGATCTGGCTTGAATCCAAAAATCGGTTGAAAACAATAAAAGCATTCTATGGGAATGATTCAAAACTAATTGATGTTCGCTTCAGTATTTACAACCATAAATAGCTTTTGCACTTCAGCATGAGTCATGCATTCATGATGAGTAACTGATAGGCTTCATTGACTTTACGAAATGAATCGGCAGAACCGCCAAGATCTGGATGATGTTGTTTAACTAAGCGCCTATAAGACTTTTTAATAGAGTCTTGAGATGCCCCATGCTTGAGACCTAGAACTCGGAGTGCTTCGATGATTGATGACTCCGTAGATTTATTTCCTTCACCGTAGGACTGGTAGTTGCGATCTGAAGCTCGCTGATCAGACCTTGTTCTGCGACTTTTTTGTGAGCTCCTTTGTCTATTTTTTAATTCAAAGACAACCCGTTGTGGGTCTTCGTCAAGCCATTCACGAGACCTAATTCCATACAGAGCAAATGCTGCAAGTACTGCGCATCGCTTTTTTGTGACCGGCTTAAGCATGGCAGCAATTAAATCGGCACCCAGCCCAGGCATCAGCCGATCCAATCGTTGTTGAAGTTTGAGATGAGGGTGAAAACTGGCCCGATTCAATGCATCGATTAGATGCTCAAGTTCGCTGAGACGAAGGGCATTCCATCCCTGCTGCTTTGCAAGGGCTTCTCCCCAACGTTCAACCTGTTCAGAAGAAACGGATGGTGCTGTGTCTCCTTGCTCTTGTCGACGCGGATTTGAGCGCTGTTGTTGTTTTGACTGGGATTGTGTCCACTGACGCTGACGGAGCACATCAAGCTGCCTTTTCAGCTGCAGAACCTGTCTACGCAGACTGTCATTTTCAGCCAAAAGGGCGTCAACGTTGCTTGTAACCGTCTGACGACGATGCGGTTCTGCCGCTGACGACCATCGCCGAGGATCAAACCCCATTAGCAGCCAAAACAACGCACGGCATGCTCAGCCATCCTGCTCAGATCACCATAGGGTGAACGGTCAGACTCTCACAGAGGTTGTTCACGTCCAGCATCTGACCAAACTGTCTGTGAAGCGACCATCCTTTCAAAACCGACGATTCAGCTGACTTGAGTCCCATCCATAAAATGAATACGATCAGCAAATCGTTCACCATTAAATAGATTTATCATTCTCCATGAATATTATTCTCCTCAAAACGCAAGACTTTCTTAGTGATTCAAATACAGCACTCATTCGTGATTATCGATTAACGCATATCTTAAAGGTCTTAAATCCAACTATTGGACAATCATTAAAAGTAGGCCTACTGGGCGGTGATTGCGGTCATGGCATCATTGAGTCTATTGATTCACACGTTGTACGACTTAAGGTTGTTCTAAACCAATCAGCCCCTCCAAGGCATCAATTTGACATTGTCCTTGCTTTACCACGTCCCAAGATGTTACGAAGAATTTTACGTACGATTGCAGAATATGGTGTTAAGAATTTACACTTGATCAACAGCGCAAGAGTAGAGAAGAGTTACTGGCAAAGCCCTCTTTTGCAACCAGAAAAAATTCAGGAGTCACTCGTTGCAGGCATGGAACGCTCCAAAGATACACTGATGACGAATGTACAATTTTATCCACGGTTCCGCCCTTTTGTAGAAGATCAATTACCCCATCTCTGCGGATCTCGTAGCTGCTGGATTACAGACATGGGTGCAGAAAATTCAGCAATTGATCTTAATATTGCCTCAAAACCCTCTGTCGTCATGATTGGACCTGAAGGTGGATTCGTACCCTTTGAAGTTGATCTGGCAACGGCAAAGATTGCATCGCCAATACATCTAGGCACAAGAGTTCTTAGTGTTGATACGGCAGTCACCACAGTATTAGCTCAGGCATTGCCAAGTATTTAATATCAACGATCCATCAATGATTCAAAGAAGAAAAGCAAAAGGCGCATGAATTAGGATGATCTTGTATTGAGGTGGATGCTGCTGCTTAGCAACATTGCGAGTAGAAAACCAAGGAATTGAACCATCACGACTGAAGGACCTGAAGGTAAATTTGTTAAGCCCGAGAAAAGGAGACCTAGCAATGCACATCCACCACCAATAGCAGAAGAAATCATCACATACACTGGAAAACTTCGACTCAATAAACGGCCAGCACAAGCGGGAATCACAACAAAGGCTGAAATGAGCAACACACCTACAGCCTTGATTGATATGGCAACCACAACAGCCAAAAGGATGACAAATGCCAAACCATGCCAACGCGTACGTACTCCCATCGCGCCCGCCAAATCCTGATTCAGTGTGAGCAATACTTGAGCCCGCATACTGAGGCCTAGATAGATCACACTTGCAACAAGAAAGGCTGCAATCACAACGATATCGAGTGGACTAATACCGAGGATGTCTCCAAACAACAACTGTTGAATACCTCCGCGGTACGTCTTCACGCGACTCAGCACCAAAATCGCTACGGCCAGTGAGCTTGAATAAACAATGTTAAGCAGCGCATCGGTGGGAAGAGCACTGCGTTCAACCAACTGACTCACAAGCAGTGCAAAGAGCACGGCAAAAGGAATCAATACAAGCGTGGGATTCACGCCAAGCAGAATGCCTAGAGTGATTCCCAACAGAGATGAATGGCCTAAAGCATCGCTGAAGAACGACAGCTGACGAAGTACGGCAAAGCTGCCGAGTACTCCGCCAAGGGCACCTGTGAGCATCCCTCCAAGCAACGCCCTTTGCATGAACGGCTCAGACAGAAGGCTCCAAAATTGAAATTCAACCATGGGGCTGAGGCACCATATTGAGGCCGTAAAGCTCTCCTAACCGCTCCTCACTGAGGGTTGCTTGCGGAGTGCCACTGCAGCGAAGACTCCGGTTCAGGCAAAGAACCTGATCGCTGCTGCGTCGAACCATCTCTAAGTCGTGCGAGACCTGCAAAACAGTCCAACCCTCCTCACGGCGTAGGTCGAGCAATTGCTGCTGAAACTGCTCATTGGAATGAACATCAAGACCGGCTTGCGCTTCATCGAGCACGAGCAAGCGTCGTGGACGAACAAGGCAAAAGGCCAGCAGAACACGTTTCAGCTGACCACCCGACAATTCCGTCAGCAAGCGTTTGCGTCTGTCTCTTATACACATCTCCGAGCCCACGAGACCAGAGAGGATCTCGT
>OJFG01000494.1_pt1 | contig 12278 bp, 16 predicted proteins | sample 1594071 | NCBI WGS metagenome assembly OJFG01 (sample SAMN05416818, study PRJEB24817) | seawater metagenome | isolation source: Sea water | place: Canada:Atlantic | collected 2013-07 | reverse complement strand
CGTGGGCTCGGAGATGTGTATAAGAGACAGATACATATCTCCTGTGTATATATTTTTGTTTGAAGGTTAAGTTATAAGTCCTGGAAAGGCCTCCTGTGCTAATTTCTTAGTCAAGCCTTTTGCCAGCTGCTTTTTTGCCACCATCGCAAGGATAAGTTCGGCATCTTTAGGGTGTATCATTTCTATCAAACGAATGAATATTTGTTCACGTTTGAAAGCGGGAAGTGTGTCGCCTGGACCACCCTTAATTAAATCATTAAATTTTCGAGTTTGTTTTAGCAAGTTAGTAGGAACACTACGCTCTTCTGCAGCCTCAAAAGGAGGTCTACCTGGTGGGAGGTTCCACTCTATCTTACTGTGATATGCGCCAACAAGCATATCTCTTAAAGCCTGAGATTCATTCTGTCTAAGTATGGTAATCTTCTCATTTTTGGTTTTAGCTTTAGACACCAATTCAACTATTTCATGGATTCGCTTTGTCATTGTATGAGCCATTATATAAAGTCCTTTACATCTTCTAATAATCTACGACATCGTTTCTCAACTAAGTATGGAAACACTTTAGTTTTGTTACCTGTCTTGTCTTGCTGTTCATAGTTATATATAATTTTTTCTTTTAGAGGTTCTGGAGTTTCAGTTAAATCTATTAACTTTTTATTACGTAAATAATTACGATAAACTTCTTCTCCAAGAGCTTTCGGATCGTTCGTTAGTTCGTCAATCTTATTTCTACGTAGAGGAGTCTGACGTTCACCTTCTACAAATACATTGTCTCCTGATAATACATTAGGTACACCATCAGCAGTATCACCTTTAAGTATAAGCTCCATAAGCTGTTTACGAGGAGTAGGCTCTTTGATATACTTTCTTGTTATTGGAGAGTACTGATATATATTCTTATACTTCTGAAGTTGAGCAAAGTCTTTATCACCAGAGATAATCATAACCTCTTCATACTGACCAAACTCTTGAGTATAGTCACATAGTACACCAACCATATCATCAGCTTCTACTTCATCTACCTCTACTACCCTATATGGGAAGTTCTCTTTGATCTCTTCTTTGATCATATTCATAATACGAAAGACTTCACTCCAATCCATCTTAGACTGTTTACGAGCATCTTTACGTTTATGTTTGTATTGAGGATAAACGTCCTTACGCCAGTTCTTAGAACCATCGATACATAATACAAGCTCACCAAACTTCTCTCGGTGCTTAGCTCTATGCATTCTAAGACTGTTAAGGATCATATGACGAATTAAATCTTCTTCAATATCCAATTTTTGAGTTACTACATTACTAATAGCAATAGCGCTATAATCTACAAGGATCATTATCCCACCTCCACATCATCTATAATGTATTATATAGTGTTCTCTTATAAGTGCAACTACTTTTTTATATGTTTAGAATGTATTTTGCAGCCAATAAATTCATTGTAGTAATCATCTCTCAATAGCACATCGTTATCAAATTGATACTTAGCTTCGTAATATGAACACTCACCCTTTGATTTACATAGTCGTAGTATCACACGTTTAAAGCTATCTGAGCCCTTCAATTCCAATAGCTGCTGCACCTCTTTAGAGCTCCCATAGTATTTACGCCAGTCGGACTCTACACGCGTTTTAACACGTCTTTTGCGCTTCTTTGTTATAGGTAATGTCTTGGGTTTCCAGAAAAACTTCTTACCAATATACTTTTTACCAGTACTTGTCTCGGTTAGACAGTAGACGAATCCTTGGTATTGCTCCAAGAACTCGTCTTCTGGTTGAAACTCTTTATCTTCATATATCCACATAATGGTATATATGTGTCTCTTATATCGTTACTCCACACATAGGACAGTATTGTGGTTCTTCCTCACTGTCTTTGACTAGGACTTCGACATCCGTTTCACAAAGAGAACATTCTAAAAGATATGTTTCGTTGTCTTCTTCCACTAGGCGACACTTACTGCATTGCCATCTAATCCGCAACTCTCTGGTTCTTCTATCCAACCCCAGTCACCTTCCATTCCATTAACGGAATATTCGGTAACTCGTTTCTCGAAGAAGTTATCGTGTGATGCACCATTCAATACCCAGTCTAACCAAGGTAGTGGATTATCCTTTACTCCAAACTTAGGTTTCATACCTAGTTGTAGTAATCTACGGTCTGCAATGTGACGGATGTATTGTTTAACATCTGCCTCAGATAGACCTTCTATATCACCAGACTTATATGCAAGTGTAATGAATCGGTCTTCTAACTTAACGGCATTACGTGCCATCTGATAGATTTTAGACTTCAACTCATCGTTTACAATACGTGGATGTTCGGATGTGAACTCACGGAATAACTTTGCGTTACCCTGTACGTGAATAGTCTCATCTCTGATAGACCACTCAACAATTGTTCCCATACCCTTCATCTTACCAAAACGTTGGAAGTTCAACAACATTACAAATGATGCGAACAATGACATACCTTCATTGAATACAGATTGTGCAAGTACAAGTGCAAGACCCGTTTGGGTATTAATATCACCCTCTTTCATGAAGTCAATCTTATCTGCCATCTCCTTGTATTCCATGAACGCAGAATGTTCTTCGTCTGGTAATCCCAGAGTATCATTCAACAATGCGTATGCACGTTGGTGTACACCTTCACGGTTTGCAAATGAAGACAACATGTTGCGGACTTCGTTGTTCTTAAACTTAGGAATCAATAACTCGTGGTAGTTTTCTCCTACCTGTACGTCACTCTGTGTGAACAGACGTAGTACTTGTGTAATGAATTCCTTTTCTTCGACAGATAATTTGGTTCTCCAGTCTTGGATGTCTTCGGATAGTTCCGCTTCATCTTCGACCCAATGAACCTCTTCATGTTTCTTTGTTAATTCCACCGCCCAAGGGTAGAGGAAAGGTTTATACGTTTTACTAAATTCTAATAATGCCATTTATTATCCCTCGCAAGCACGACATTCATCGTCTTCGTTTGTTTCTACTGGTTTATTTAAGTGTTCCATTAAGTCTTCATACCCACCGACATATTCACCTTCGATGTATATTTGCGGAACAGTCTTCACTTTTCTTCCTGTTACTTCTGCCGCTGTCTTACCGATTTCTTTGAGGTCTATCTTATCAAATGGTATTCCTCTTAGTCTCAGTTCTTCAATTGCCATTGCACAGAAAGGACAATCTGATTTACTGTAGACTATACTACGCATGTCACCAGACAGTGCAACACGTTCTACTTTCTCAGATACATTTTCTGCTCTTTGTTTTGACTCAGTTCTTAGGTAGTACAGACCCTTGAGTCCTTCACTCCACGCTTTAAGGTGGACTTTATTTACATAAGACTTTTCGCAACCACTAGGGAAGAACAGATTTACCGACTGACCTTGACAAATATACTCTTGACGTTCTGCCGCATGGGTAACAATCCACTCTTGGTCAAGTTCAGCCGCAGTCCTAAAGATTGCCTTCTCTCCTTCTGTGAGGAATGGAAGATGTTGAACAGACCCTTTTTTAGTTATAATAGATGTCCAGATAGATTTGTTGTTCTCACCCTTCTCATCTAATAATCTACCAAGATATTTGTTTTTAACTAAGAAAGAACCCGCACGTGTTCTATGTGTATATGCGTTTGCCTTCAATGGTTCAATAGATGGACTTGTTGCTAAGATTACACCAGATGATGCATTCGGGGCAATAGCAAGTAAGTGAGAGTTTCTACGTCCAGAATCTTCTCCATCTGGATATGAACCACGTTCTGTTGCAAGTAATTCTGTTTCTAGTACTGCTTCTGATTTAATGTGTGCGAATACTGTACGGTTAATTTCTCGTGCAGCTTCAGACTCCCATGCAACTCCGTGTCTTTGTAAGAGGGAATGGAATCCCATTGCTCCAATACCAATACTTCGTTCTCTTTCAGCAGAGTATTTTGCTCGTGTAATTGTATCGGGGGCGTTTTCAATGAAGTACTGCAAGACATTGTCAAGCATCCTAGTAATATCACGTACAATTGTCGTGTCTTTCCAGTCATCATAATACTCCAGATTCAGAGAAGACAGACAACATACCGCAGTCCTATCTTCGTTTGTTGGTAAGTGAATTTCGTTACATAGGTTTGACCCATGAATCTTCAGACCCCTGTCTTTTAGAGGTTGTGGTAAGTCCGCATTAGCAGTATCAATGAAGTTCAAGTATGGTTCACCTGTACGGAAACGAATCTCTATTAGACGTTCCCATAACTTACGTGCATCTATACTTTCTTTTACTGTACCGTCTTTGGGGTCACGGAGGTCAAACGTATCATTTGACATTACCGCATTCATAAATTCATCGGAGATATTGATTGCATTGTGTAGGTTCAATGCTTTACGTTGTACGTCACCTGTAGGTATACGCATGTTCATGAACTCTATAATATCGGGATGCGATATATTCATATACGCAGCATAAGAACCTTTACGGGTCTTACCCTGTCTATACGCAATCATATCTGCATCAACAGTATGTAAGAATGGAATCGGGCCAGGCGCTATGTCTGATACAGTTCTTACATCTGACCAATGACCACCTACACCACCACCGTAGACAGACAACCATCTCAACTCAGATGAGTGACCGATTAATCCTTCAAGGGTATCTGGAACATAGGTTAAGAAACAAGAGATAGGCATCCCTTTATTTTTCTTAGATTCTCCGTTGGGTGCATTCGATAGCACAGGAGAGGCGAACATAAACCATTTATTACTTACGTAGTCATAGAGACGTTGGGCGAGTTCATCGTCCATCTCTTCTCTGTACTTAGACCAAGCTTCTGCTGCTCGTCTGAATCCTTCTTGAGGACTCTTTTCATAATCACGTAAGTAAAAATCTTTTAACATTCCCACTGCATATTCTTCTAGTAGGGCATCTTTCTTTTTATCAATTTTGACGGGCATTTTACTTTTCCATAGAGTATAGTTTTTCAGGGGGTAATAATATATATACCCCTGAGTATTTTCAGTTAATGTATTATACCCAATTAAGGGTTAAATGTCAAGACTTATTTTTATTTATTTTCGTGCTTTGTCTATTGCACGAGAACCGAACCAGAATGAGATGATAGCGGCAAAAATTGCCTTGGTGTCACCGTCCCATAATAGTCCAAGAGAGTCTGCAAGTGGGAGTCCACTATTCAGGGCTTCTCTTAGAAGGGTAATCTCAATTGCACAAAACAGTCCAAAGAAACAGTATGTGATTACAGGACGTACAGACTTCTGTAGACCCGCAATAATACCAGTACCTTGGTTAATTGAGATGTCATGTTGAATTAATCTGTCATGTTCTTTATCATCTGCTTGAATCTCGTATGTACGGACTTCATGGTCAAACCCTGCTGCTCGCAGTTCTGCCATCTTCTCCATCTTTTCGAGTTCGAACTTGTTGTTTGACTTTTGTTTAAAGTGGTCTGTGATTGCGGGAACAACTGAACCCCCGAAACCTAGCACACTACCTAATAATCCACTTAGCATTATTTACTCCAACGTTGTCTCATTTCTTTAAACCTATCAACGACTACAGGTTTCTTCTTCTTCTTCTTTTTCAAATAGACAGGTACAGTCGTACTATCATCGCCAGCGCCAGCAACGGCAGTGGTTGTCATGTCTTCTTGAAAATCTTTAAACTTTTTCATCGGGTAATCTCCCCAGTTGTGAAATACACATAACTCCTTGAGGCAAGGTGTATTCCTTTGTAGATATCAATACCCAGAATCTCATCAACAGGTATTGCGTCTTCGTCTACTCGTATTTTATCGTCTTTGTGAACAACTTCTTCACACATAGCGTTCATGGTATCATGTTTGATTCGGTAAATTCCTGGCGACAGTTGTTTATCTTCTATGACGAACCACTGAGAATCCTCTGCAAGACAGTCAAGAATATCAATCCCCGTCTCTTCGTGAATCTGCATAATGCGATAATCAGTCAATTGACCATGTTCTTTTATGAGTGCAAGTGCAGCACCATAACGTGCGACCACGGATGAACCGCCAGGCGCTTTCGCCATAATCTTTTTGAGGTTAAATACAAGTCGGTGAAATGGTGTGTAATGCGAACGATATGCTTCACGGTCATCAGTACTGTTCGTATTGAATTCCTTTCGTTTCTTACCATCGATATCAATGATACCTTTCTTGAATGCATCGGTCTTCTCAATCGGAGTGACCAACAGTTTCAAGAACCGAATCGTGTATACTAAGTCTGCTGCTGTTTTTAATAATCCCATACTTCTATTTATACTCAGAAATTCTTTTACTTATATGTTTTGTGATATATCTCTGTACGAAGTCGCACGAAAAATGTTGTAAAAGATACCTTCGTACACTGCATATAACTGGTCTTTGTGTGGTGTCTCACACTCAAAGTTAAACTTGGACAGTATCTTTCTCTGTATAGGCGAGTCCATAGAGTCACCCAATAGGAAACTCTTAGGTGTCTTAAAGACCTCATGATATATCCTTCTATCATTATATAGAGATGCAGTAAGTACATCGTTGTTGGTGCTGATAGAACGAGTGTATAATTTTGGTGTCAGAAGTTTTAACATGTTGTACTCTGCATTCTCCCAGTCAATCTCTGGTTTAATCCACTCTTCGAACCATTCGTCTAGATAGGTCTGTGTAGTCTTATGTGTACCCAGTGTATAGGTTGCACCATAATGATGCGTCTTCTCATCTATATTATTCTGAATCGCAGCTTCTATATGTCGTTCACCCTTGTATTCTACCATCAACATGTGTAGATGTGGAATCAAATCACGGAAGAACATCTCATCTCCGTTGACTCCGTACATAACAATGTCTGGTTTGACTTTACAATCAGCAACCTGTTTCATTGTAGGTAGAATGGATGCCCATCTGGTAGACCCATCTTTTAGATACTGTAGTGTATGTTCGATTGCTTTGTTAGTATCAAAGGTTTCAAATGACACATTAGGAAACTTTGATGCTTGAATTTTTTTATATTCTAACCCATCCTCTCCTGCATGACAAGGTAACATTGTATAACAATATTGTGGGTCACGGTAGAAGTACTGTGATTGAACTGCGGAGTCGATTCCCTCACTCAGAGAGATAAACCTGTTCTTATAACGAGACCTAATTAGATTGGCGTGTTGGGTCATACATTTGTGTATGTAATCTGCAAGTGCATCGGGGTCAGTCCACTTCTCTTCTTTCAATGCTGTCTTACAATCACCTACGTAATCATAGGATGGAATGAATGAGTTAATATGGTCAAAGAATGTTGTGTTCTCTTCTGCACTGAACTCACGAGAGTGTGGGTCTTTCTGACCATACTCCAAGTAGGTCTTGGTGATATCATCCTCACTACATGTCATGAATGGTAGATAGTTACTAATCTCTGTACCATACTTACGTGCGAGGAATATCTTATGGTTTTGGAAGTAGTCAACCGATATTTCAAACTTGTCTTTGGTCAGTTTGATTGCAAAGAAGTTTCCGTTCTCTTCATCGAAACTCCAACGTTCACATGCATCTTCGATGTCACCTTCAATAAGGTAACCAGAATATATGACAATGTAGTCTGACCCTTCCCACACATTTACCAGTTCGTCATGGTAATAAGACCATTGACCGTATTGTGTGTAGCTATGTTTCTTGAACTTCGTATTGTCCTTACAAATAAAGAATCTCATCGTAGTTGTATTGTTCCCTGTTTGGTATGCAACTCTACTTGTAGTTGTTTACCTTCACTTACAAGTATCTCTTCAACTAAGTCATCTAGTTTTTGTTTGTTGTTATTATATTGAATCTCTGGTGGTAATGTCTTGTCCATTGACAGGATACCCACTATACCATCCCACTTCTGTATGTGTGCAACAAAACCAAAGTCCTTTGGTCTATATTTATCTTCTAAGTCATGCTCTACATATGAACAAAAGAACTCATCACATATCTTTGGTTTGTCTTCTTGGATAGAACAACCTGTGTCGCATAGTTTATTACAGGTACTCCATGCACCGTAATTTACACCATAGAACTCTGCTTCATCATATCTGTCTGCACTCTTCCATAGACCAGTATACCCCATGATTTCACAACAGACAGTACAGTCACCACACTTGGATTCTGTAGGAATGATATTAGACATTGAACGTCTCCGAACCAGATGCGGTTGCTATATTAATACTGTGTACGACAACCGACCATACTTCTTCTGCGGTTGTTTTCATAACATGAATACTTTTGTAGTTGTTCTTCCAAAATTCTGCGGGAGTTACACCAGATTTACTAGACTCATGGGGGATGATATTTAAAAAGTGTCCTCCATTGTCAACCCGTAGGTCAGTAACATACCCTATTGTATCAGGAAGATACTCTTCAGGTAAGTTGGATTCCACGTAGACGCACTCGAAATCAGTACACGTTTGTGGTCTTGTACTGTATATTGTACATCTATTGTTATCACAGAGTTTATTACATCTACTCCATTTATAATCAATACCAAGTTCGATGATTTCTATTCTATTTGATGATACCGACCCAAAAGATTTACAACAGGAATGACAGTCACCACATCGGTCAATTTGTTGTTCCATTATTCTTGTGCTATTTTTCTTAGTGCCTCAACTACGTTAACGTCCATTTCAATATTAGTATATTCAGTATTCTTAATTGCCTTGAGGAATATTAAGAACGGCTTTAGGACACCCCAGTGTTCGAGTTCTATTTTGAGTTCTAAGATATTAAGACCCGCTTCAAAACCAAACACATTGAATATTACAATAAGATGATTGAGTATGAGTCGTTCGGATAAAATGTCTGTATCACGATACCTATTAAGTAATCGTTTGATGTATTTAAATTTCTTTAAATCTTCAAAGAATTCTTCGGAATCAATACAGCGTGGGTTATGATAATGCTGAGCAGCATATATCGTAAGATTCTCTTTTGTAAGTTTCATCATGTAGGTATGTATATAAATTATATCAGAAACTTGACATCCAATTTTGATTCCCATTCTTTATGTTTATCGGTAATCTCATCATGAAGTATAATTTCTAAGGTCTTGTTAAAGTTTTGTCCAGATTTTGCCCTATAACCAAGAAACTTCCACAATGTATCGTCTGAGGGTGCCATTATAATGTCAATTCCAAATACATCAATAAGTCTATGTCCAAATACCAAGGTATACTCAAACAATTTTTCTGCACTTATCTTATCGTTTGTAATAAAGAATCCACCATAGTCTTCGTCAGGAATCTGAAAATCAACGAGTTTACTACTTTGCATCAATGCGGGTAGTATCAATCTTTCTAGTGCGTTATCATGATGTATGTTCTTTGTTAATCCAACAACCTTGTTTTCAAAAGATATGTGTTGACTTTCGACCTTATCTAAGATATACTCATGAGTCTTAAACTCTATTGGGGGAACACTTAACCAGTCTCCACCCGCAAAATAGGATGTTGCATTATCGGTTGATTCTATATGATGTTCTTTGAAATGTACCAAAGGACTTGTGAATTCATAGTCACCCATATAATAGTTTGGTATATGCATTTCGTTAATCAACTTCTGAAATGAACTTCCGAAAATATCTCTTTTGGTCGCCCCTATCTTACCACCTAGTATAGGGTCATCTCTATCGTTGACCATACCATCAAGTATCCAATCTCCGTCTATTGTACTATAGTCTTCCAACAATGTCAAGAGATGTTCGAAACGTTCTGGGTCAAACTCAGGGCCACAAAAGAAAGGTTCACTCATTATCTTTATTGTAATACCAAGTTCAAAACATGCGAATATGAACGCAAGGGATTTTACATCGTTGTTGGTACATCCAATAGTTATATGCATACCCTGTTTAAAACGTGACAAGAGGTAACTCTTTGCTAAGTCAATTCTTATAAAGAAGTCTTCTCGTTTTATTCTATGTGGGTATAATATAAAGTCGGAGTGAATTAAATTTCTATTTAACACCATTGTGTTTGAACCACTTGATTAATAATAAATAAGGTAAATCGACTTTACCAAGTCTCGCATTCATGGGTTTGTCATGATGTTTAAGATGATAAATTTCAGGGGAATAAATGAGTCCAAGGAAATGTCCTTTCCACCCATTCTGGGGAATCCATCTGATATGACCAACATACAACAAGAACACTTGGTGTACAATCATGGTAACATATACAAATGCCCATTCAACAAATCCAAACATTGCACTAAAGAGACCAATAGTAATTGCTGCCCATAACCAAAAGTATTTTAGTTGTGCAACATACAGGGGGTCTCTCAGTATGTCTCTGACATACATAAAGTTTGGTTTAGTAAGATAGATATTCAGATTGTGTTGAAGAGAATACTGAGGCCCGTGTGGGTCACCTTCTTCTTCTGAATGATAATGGTGTTGCCTATGGGTTGCAACCCAAGGGATGACTGCACCTAATCCAAGACCAGTAGAGATAAACGTTAAAGGATATCTCAACCAGTTTGGACATTTCCATGTAGGATGTGCGATTGCACGATGATAGAATGCAGAACTGAGTACTAACATTATGACAGTTCCTACAGGATACCACCATAACAATGACCAGTTCTGATTGACCGCTAAATCATATCCAACCACCGCAACACATAAGTAGAACAGACCTATAATTCCGTATCCACTGTTTCCTACGATGTATTCGTTCGCTTTTTTTAGCAGATTCATACGAGTCTACTTGTCTAGTACGTCAGATATTTGTTCTATAAGAGTTTCTTTATGTAACCTACGGTCTAGTTCAATACCGTGTTGGCGACCAAGTGCTTCTAACTGAACCTTAGTCATCTCTTCTAGAGACTTACCACCAATAGGTGCTTCGGTCAACATTTGAGGTGTCTTAACGAAATCATTCTTTGGGGGTGCTTCAGTCAATACTTTGGGTGATACTGGTTGTCCGTGAAATACTGCGATTTGTTCTGGAGAGAATCCACCAGATGCATATAATTCACCTGTATCAGGGTCTTCCCAACCATTTGCAGTTGGAACTGCGTTTTCGCACCATGCGGGAGCTTTAATTGTCATAATAATTACCTTCTTGTTTAATATGAAAATCCGACTGCGACACCAAGTACTTCGGCATTTGCAGCGAATATTTTATCAGTGGGAGATTTACGTAATGTTATCTCCGCTTTTGCGTTTAAGGAGATAGTACCTATATCAGTACCATCTGCCTTTTCTAACGTAATTAGACGAATTGTAGTACCACTATTAAATAGTCTTACTGCACTTGCGTCACCGAAAGTTGATGCTGCACCAGTGGTTGTACCACATGCAGCTTGAGTACCTTGTAATACAATCATTAGGAAACTCCTCTGTTCTTAGCCATTCTTTGTAAGAACGCTTTTGCCTCAGTAGTTCTGGCATCATGTGGATTCTTTTCTTTCTTTTCAGGGAAAGGATTTTTACCCGCAAGTTGTGCCCTTGCCATATCAACTAGTGATACAGAACCTTCTTGAGTTGATGTGTCAACTACTACAGCACCTTCTTTGATTTGAGTAGACTTAACAACGTTCTTGTCACCTACTGCATTGTCTTGAGGACGTTTACCAGATGATGCTTTAGTTGCATCTTCGGCAGACTTAGATTTTGCTTTTGCATCCTCTATACCGTTTTCAATTTTCTTGTCAGATTTACCCTTATGAGCAGAAGTGAATTCCTTTTCCTTTGAAGACTGTGTAGAGTCAATCTCTTCACCATTATCAGTAGCACCTTTAACACTTTTCTTTGCAGCAGATTCCCACATCATGTGTAGGTCTGTGATTGCGTCAGCTAGTCCTTTGATTTCTTCGTTAGTAGTACTTTCACCAATCTTAGAGATTTCCGCAGTCTTGGCATTAGATGCAACTTTCTTCTTGTCATCTTTCTTACCAACTACTTTAGGTACTTCTTTCTTATCTTCATCTTCGTCATCGGACTCTTCTTCACCTTTGTCTTCAGAATCTTTTACTTTATCTTCGTCACCGTCTTTCTTCTTGGCGAATGGATTCTTTTTCTTAGGTTCGTCTTCGTCTTCAACTTCTTCTTTTGTAGTTACAGAATACTTCTTACCCGAAACAACAAAGGTTTTATCACCGTTTTGTTTTGCAGCATTAAGTGCTTTAGTAAATGCGTTACCTTCTTCTTTTGCTTTGGCGTTCTTTGCGGGTTTCTTACCACCATCAATCGCATCGTCAGTTGCGGCACGTCTCTTGTGCTGTCTCTTATACACATCTCCGAGCCCACGAGACCAGAGAGG
>OJFG01000493.1_pt1 | contig 12278 bp, 13 predicted proteins | sample 1594071 | NCBI WGS metagenome assembly OJFG01 (sample SAMN05416818, study PRJEB24817) | seawater metagenome | isolation source: Sea water | place: Canada:Atlantic | collected 2013-07 | reverse complement strand
CCGTATGTGCGATCAAAAAGGTCTCGATCCTTGGATTGAAGTTGATGGAGGCGTTAAAGGAGCCAATGCATGGAAAGTGATTGAAGCCGGTGCGAACGCCATCGTGAGTGGATCTGGTGTGTTCAACCAACCCGATTACGCAGCGGCAATTCAGGGGATCCGGAATAGCAAGCGCCCTTAGTTGTTTGGTGTGGTGCCAGTGAACACGTTGCAATACTTTTAGGCTAAACTCTAGTTTGTTTAACCTCTGCAAGTTGCAGGGGTTTTTTGATGCACTAGTGAATGCATGATTGTTCATAGTGGTATATCTTTTATGCGATTTCAAGATTTACTAGTAATACGAATAGGATAAGATTTTAATTTAAAAAGTTATCGATAAAAAGCCTGATAATGTTGTAAATTGCGCTTGAGAAGGGTAAGAATCTCAAGTGACTCTAGCCAATAAACCTGTTGTAAAAATATTGATGGAAGTTGTTTTTGTTCTCGTGATGATGGTTGCTTAAGCTCTTTGGGAATTATTATCTTGTCTGCTCTTTGATGTTTCATTTCAATGATTAGATTTTTTCTTTAAGGGCTTTTCTGTAATCCCGGCACTGGTAAGAGGAGTGAAGGCTTCGAGTGGTTTCGTCAATTGCGCAGTCAAAGCCCTCTCTGAAAGCAGCACGCTTCATGGCTTCGATTTGAGACACAGCGTAAATGCCGAGCACAATCAAGATGAACAGTGAAATCCCTGCTCCCGTGCCTTTTGGATACAGCTTCATCGCTTTTGGGTTCTGTCTTGAATGAGTTTAAGGCGCAAATAATAAGAGATCAAGACTCTCAAGTTGAGACTTTTAAGTGATAGGTTTTGAGTTGTTGAAGGGATGGTTGAAGCCTTTAGCCGTTTTTGTGATTTTTCCCGACGAGCCAAGCACTAAATGAAAGCATTAATACACATCCACAGAATTGAAGTAATTCTGAAATTGATTGCACCTGAAAGCTAATCATTAGCTTAAATGCTGTGACGATCAGTGCAACAATGATGACATTGGTTAGTTTCTGTTTTAGACCTTCAAGTGAGGTGATGCTTAGGATATTTCGTCTTTCTTGGGATAGGTCTTGAAGCCGCGGGTCGATATCGGAAACAATCAGCTCATACACGCCATACCCAAAGATAAGCAGAGCGATGCCAACCACATAGTAATCAATGCCGCCAACTACTTTCCCGAGTAATAAAATGCTCTGTTCTGAATTAAAGTAACCGTTAAATAGTTTGTTGAGTGCGTGCAGCTCTTCTTGAGTTCCAAGGATGAAACAGCTAACGCTGCCAAGGAGGCTCATCACAACAGGCAGGATGGTTACTAATCGGAATCGCCATAACAAAAGTTCAAAACGTGATTCGAATCGGGCTCTCCGATTTTTTTTGATTTCAAGTTCTGCCATTTGCTCATTCATGGTTGATTGTTAATACCTATGTTCTTGCGATTAAACGGTTGAAGCTGGTGGATTGGTTGGAGGTGGTAGCGGCTGCGGTGTAAATAGTGCCGGAATAGATAGTGTGATCAAGGCGCTACCCACGGCCAGCAACACCAGGAGGGGCACCGGTTTGACGAGGGGCTGCTTCTCTAAAACAGTTCCACACCGCACACAAATTGGCGTGGCTCCAGGGGGTGGATGTAGGACAACGGCTGGTCCACAACAGCAATCTGGGCAGCGAAAACGGGGCATGAATGTTTTGGGTAGTGGCAAATCCCGCGCTACCAGGCAGTGAATTGCGACAATCATGCGTTGCCGACAGTTGTTCTGCCATGCCCCTCAGCTCTTTGGTGCGTCTGTTGCAGACCTCAGCGCTGAGCGGTGAGTTGTGCGAACGAGCGGAACGGGACCAAAGGCTGTTGATGCGCGGCGCTGGCCGAGCCGCTCGGGCGTTGGTGGCCAGTGCATTGGCGCGACGCATGGATCAGCCGCTGCTGGTGGTCGTTCCCACGTTGGAGGAGGCCGGACGTTGGACAGCTCTCTTGGAGCTGATGGGTTGGTCCCGTGCGCAGCTTTATCCCACCAGTGAAGGGTCTCCATACGAACCTTTTGACTCCACAACCGAAATCACCTGGGGCCAACTGCAGGTGTTAAGCGAACTGCAAACAGACCGCAGCAAAAGTGATTTGGCGATCGTTGCCACAGAGCGCTGTCTGCAGCCCCACTTGCCACCTCCGCTGGCACTTGCAGAGCATTGCCGGGCCTTGAAGAAGGGCGATGTTGTGGATCTCGAAGAGCTATCGACCTACCTGAGTCAACTCGGCTATGAGCGCGTCTCGACGATTGATCAGGAAGGAACCTGGAGTCGTCGTGGCGACATCGTTGACGTTTATCCCGTGAGTAGTGAGCTTCCTGTGCGTTTGGAGTTCTTTGGGAATGAACTCGACAAACTTCGCGAATTTGATCCAGCTAGTCAGCGTTCCCTCGATGCCGTCGACACGCTCAAGCTCACCCCAACTGGTTTCAGTCCTCTGATTGCTGAACGTCTGCGCGAGCAGGTGCCTGATGACCTTGACCAATTGCTGAATGAGGCGCAGATCACTGAGCTGCTGGAGGGCGGAACCCCTGAGGGGATGCGTCGATTGATGGGATTGGCCTGGGATGCACCTGCGTCCCTACTCGATTATTTGCCTGCAGACTGCTGCATCGCTATCGATGAGCGACGGCATGGCAGCGCCCATGGGCAGCAGTGGCTTGATCACGCTGAAGAGCAACACGCCGAGCTTCCTGTTCCCATTCCCTCTTTGCATCGGCCCATCAAGGAGGCGATGGAGCTTGCCGAGGCGTTTGCTGGTTTCGATCTTGCAGAACTTCAGGAACACGACAGCCACCCCAATGCCTTCGATCTCGCCAGTCGGCCCGTTCCTTCTTATCCCAATCAATTCGGAAAACTCGGTGAATTGATCAAACAGCACCAACGGGAGCGTCAGGCTGTTTGGTTGTTGTCAGCCCAGCCCAGCCGCGCTGTGGCTCTGCTTGAAGAACACGACTGCATCACGCGCTTTGTCCCCAATGCAGCCGATACGCAAGCGATCGATCGCTTAATTGAGCAGGGCACACCTGTGGCCTTAAAAACCCGAGGAACAGCTGAGCTCGAAGGACTGCAACTTCCTGCGTGGAGGGTGGTTCTTCTTACGGATCGCGAATTTTTTGGACAGCAGTCGCTCACCAGCAGCGGTTACGTGCGTAGGCGGCGCAAAGCGGCCAGCCGCACCGTTGATCCCAACAAGATGCAGCAAGGGGATTTCGTGGTGCATCGCAACCATGGAATTGGTCGCTTTAAAAAGCTCGAAAAATTAGCGATTAGCGGTGAGGTTCGCGATTACCTCGTTGTTCAGTATTCCGATGGCATCTTGCGGGTGGCCGCCGATCAGCTGGGAAGCCTCGGTCGGTTTCGCGCCAATAGTGATACTCCGCCGCAGCTCAGCAAAATGGGCGGCTCCGCTTGGGTGAAGGCGAAGGAGAGGGCCACCAAGGCGGTTCGCAAAGTTGCTCTTGATTTGGTGAAGTTGTACGCCGAACGCCATCAAGCTGCAGGGTTTGCCTTTCCGATCGATGGGCCATGGCAGGTTGAACTCGAGGATTCCTTCCCCTACGAACCCACCTCTGACCAACTCAAGGCCACGGTTGATGTCAAGCGAGACATGGAGAAACCAGAGCCGATGGACCGGTTGGTTTGCGGTGATGTGGGTTTCGGGAAAACAGAGGTGGCCATCCGAGCGATTTTTAAAGCCATTACCGCTGGCAAACAAGTGGCCATGCTGGCTCCCACAACGGTGTTAGCGCAACAGCATTGGCGCACGCTCTCAGAACGTTTTGCCCCCTACCCGATCAAGGTGGCACTGCTCAATCGTTTCCGCACGACAGGTGAGCGCAAAACAATTCTTGAGGAACTCAAGGCTGGCACCATCGATGCGGTGGTGGGCACACACCAGCTGCTCAGCAAGAACACCGCCTTCGACAAACTTGGTTTGCTGGTGGTGGATGAGGAACAACGTTTTGGTGTGAATCAAAAGGAAAAAATCAAGGCCTTGCGCAAGGACGTGGATGTTTTGACGCTCTCGGCGACTCCCATACCGAGAACCCTTTACATGAGCTTGTCTGGGGTGCGTGAGATGAGTTTGATTACCACTCCACCACCGTTGCGCCGTCCGATCAAAACCCACCTAGCAGCTCTGGATGATGAGGCGGTGCGGAGTTCCATCCGCCAAGAACTTGATCGTGGTGGGCAGGTGTTTTATGTGGTTCCTCGAGTGGAAGGGATTGAAGAGGTGGCCGGCAAGCTTCGTGAAATGCTTCCTGGTCTCAAGCTCCTCGTGGCCCATGGACAAATGGCCGAAGGTGAGCTCGAGAGCGCGATGGTGGCGTTCAACGGAGGGGAAGCCGACGTGATGCTCTGCACCACGATTGTGGAGAGCGGCCTCGACATTCCTCGTGTCAACACGATCCTGATTGAAGATGCCCACCGGTTTGGACTCGCTCAGCTCTATCAGCTCAGGGGACGGGTCGGGCGCAGTGGCGTCCAAGCCCATGCCTGGTTGTTTTATCCAGGAGATGCCTCACTAAGTGAAGCGGCACGTCAGCGCTTACGGGCCATCCAGGAATTCGCCCAGCTCGGCAGTGGGTATCAATTGGCGATGCGGGATATGGAGATCCGCGGGGTGGGCAACTTGTTGGGTGTGGAGCAAAGCGGTCAGATGGAGGCCATTGGTTTCGATCTCTACATGGAGATGTTGCAAGAGTCGTTGGCTGAAATTCAGGGACAAGACATTCCCGCAGTGGATGACACGCAGGTGGATCTGCAGGTCACGGCCTTTATTCCTGCGGATTGGATCGTGGATGCCGACGAGAAGATGTCTGCGTATCGAGCTGCATCCGAGTGCCTGAGTTCAGAAGCCCTTGTGGAACTGGCTGCTGGTTGGGCTGATCGCTACGGGGCCTTGCCTGGACCTGTTCAATCCCTGCTGCAGTTGATGGACCTCAAGCTGCTTGCGAAACGCTGTGGATTTGCGCGGATTCGTCCTGACAAACCAAATATTGCGCTCGAAACGCCGATGGAGGAACCCGCGTTCCGTCTTCTTCGTCAGGGTTTGCCCCAACATCTTCATGGCCGACTTGTTTACCAGGCGGGAAGTGGAAGTGTTGCCAAGGTCGTGGCACGAGGTCTTGGCGTCTTGCCTGTGGAGAGGCAGCTTGATGAGCTCAAAGGCTGGTTAGAGCAGATGGCATCACAGATTCCTGATCCGGATGGACTGACGCGTGAGCAGCGCGACCGACAGCAAAAAGACCGTAACGAGGCTGTTTTGACGGTTTGAGCCCAAGCCTGCGCTGGAAAGATGAGAAAGTCCAACACAATTCGCAATCCTTCGTTACCATGTGGGCCTACGACGTGATACCCCTGTGGCTGAATTCATCGATCCAATTGCTTCGGGAAGTTCCCTCAGTCTTCTAGGCAGTTTGGTTGGTGCAGCTGCACTTGGAATTTTTGCTCTGTGGCAGAACGATACGGAAAACGATGACGACGACTCTTCTCCAGGTGGTGGTCTGATGCAGCCCGTGGCCTGAGCTGCTCTTCCCTCACATTTGGTCATACAAATCACCCATCTGGGTGATTTTTTTTATGCATTGATGTCCGACCCTGATGAGGTGACCCGAAGGCGGACCATGCCAATACAGCCGCTTGACCCCTTTAAACGATGGACGTTGCTTGCTTGCTTCACACCTCTAGTGCTGCTGGTTCCAGCACCTGTCCACGCGCAATCCTGGGCCGCGGTTGATGCCTTACGCACCAAGCTCACGTCTCACGGCGTCAGGGTGGTTCAACGGGATTGCTCAACCCCGGGGTTGCAAGGGGCTTACCACCCAAAAAATGACACCTTGATTGTGTGTCGTACGCACCGCAATGCGGCACAAGTTTGGAACACCCTGGCTCACGAAGCCACCCACAGAATGCAAAGCTGCGCCGGTGGATCGATCACACTTCCGAGCCAACATCGCATGATGTCTCGCGTGTTGAGACGGGAAACACCACAGGAATGGAAATCGATTAGGGCGTATCCCCGTGGTCAGCATCTTGCAGAACTTGAGGCTCGCTATACGGCAAAGCTTCCTGCCAAAGATGTCTTGAAGCTCTTCGATCGCTACTGCGGCTCAACAGTTCGCGTCTAAGAACATCTCGCTCCCTAACAAATACCAACTGACTGATGAATAACCTTCTTCTCCAATTAGCCATGGCAGCCCTTGGGCAAATGTCTGGAGGTGGACTATCTCAATTGCCGCTCAACATTCCATCGAGGCCTTTCCCAGTGAGCCGCCAGAGCCGACCTATGTATCCCACGCGCTCCACTCAGGCGGTCAATCTTCAGGTTGCCACCTTGGCAACGACCACTTGTTTGATGCGATCAGGTTCCATCGGGCGTGGAGAGGCGATCACCTTGTTGGAACGTCAAGGACAGACCTGGGGATGGCCTAGGACTTGGGGGCAACGCATTCCTTTGAACAGCGTGGATCAGGCGATCCAATCGGCTGGTGGCTGCAATGCTCTTGTCCAGAGGGCTCATGAGGCCGCTCCAGGAAGGACAGCCACGATTTCTGCAACGCACCGAGGCCGCAATTCTGGAGGGAATCAAAGCGAACGCGAAGGGTTTGGATTGGCCCCTTATCGCTGAAGTGCCGACTGAAGGTTGGCCGCTCCTGGTTGATAGGTGCTTCCAGTTTTCGGAGCTTGCAACGCTTTGAGCAGGGTGGTTTCTGCTACGCGGTATTGCCCATCTTTGTTGGTCCCCAATTGTTCAACAGTGAGGGTTTTAATTTCCTTCTCGCTCATCTCCACCGGAACATCCGGTTGGATGCCGTTTTTGTGGATATCGGTTCCCTTGGGTGTGAGGTATTTCGCAATCGTCACAGTCATCCCAGAACCGTCAGAGAGACCTCTCACGGATTGGACGAGTCCTTTGCCAAATGTTTTTTGGCCCACCAGAAGTCCACGCTCGTTGTCTTGCAGCGCTCCTGAAAGGATTTCGCTTGCACTTGCTGAGCCTTCGTTCACCAACACCACGACTGGACGGTCGGTTAACGCATTGCCAGTGGCGCGGCGCACATCTTGAATGCCCTCACGGGTTTTTGTGCTGACAATTGTGCCTTCATCCAGCCACTGACGCGCAATGTCGACACTGGCTTCGAGCAATCCCCCTGGATTGCTGCGTAAATCAAGGACGTAACCCTGAGATCCTTGCTTCTCCAGTTCGCGAATCGCTGCACGCATCTCTTTGGATGCATTGGCATTGAACTGCTTCAGGCGGATGTAACCCACCTTGGTGCCATTGGCACTGGTATTGAGCTGACTGTCAACGGCCTGAATTTCAATGCGAGCCCGCACAAGAGGTACGTCGATGATGGAGCCATTCCTGCGCAAGCCCAGGACGACGTCACTTCCTTCCGTTCCACGAATGAGCTTCACAGCATCTTCCGTGGTCATCCCTTTGGTGAGTTGACCATCAATCGAAACGATGACGTCTTTGGGTTGCACCCCGGCTTTTGAGGCAGGCGTGCCCTCGATTGGAGACACCACCACGATCTCTTTGGTGTCTTTGTCCAGTGAGATTTGAATGCCGACACCGGTTAATTCACCTGACGTGTCGATTTGCATTTCCTTGAACTCTTTCGGGTCCAGGAATCGGGTGTAAGGGTCATCAAGACTCGCCAACATGCCGCGAATCGCTTCATACGATTCCGCTGTTCCGGCATAGGACTTGGAGAGCAAGTCCTTGCGAAGAATGGACCACTGATCGAGGTCATAACCCCCGGATGAATCCAGGAAATCTCGATAGACGATCTGCCATACCTGATCAATAACCTCTTTCGGGCTGTTGGTGATGGACGACGAGGTCGTGCTTGGTAAACCCAACCCAGGATTGGCCACCACCACTGCCGCTGTGACAGCCCCTGCGCCTAGGGCAACAAACCAGCTGCTGCGTTGGGATCCTTTGATGCCGAATTTTTTAGCGCGCATGCCGTCCACAAGGACCTTTCCAGCACCTTAACGACATCAGTCGGGTTCAACCCAGCGACCGTCGTCTTTGATCAACTGAACCAAGGCGGCCACACCTTCCGACTCGGGTACTTTTCGGATCTCATCACGATTGCGGTAGAGCGCGATCACCCCAGGCCCTTTGCCGACGTAACCGTAGTCCGCATCAGCCATCTCGCCAGGACCGTTGACGATGCAACCCATCACAGCAATGTCGAGACCGGTGAGATGGCAGGTGGCGTTTCGGACCTGATGGAGGACCTCCTCGAGATTAAACAAAGTGCGACCGCAGCTCGGACATGCCACGTACTCGACCATCGTCTTGCGGATGCCCAGCGCCTGCAAGATCGAGAAGCACACAGGAATTTCCTTTTCAGGGGCTTCTGTTAGGGACACCCGGATGGTGTCTCCAAGGCCTTCCGCCAGCAGCGTTGCGATTCCGGCCGTGCTCTTAATGCGGCCGTAGTCGCCATCCCCTGCTTCGGTGACACCCAAGTGCAGTGGGTAGTTGAATCCTTCCCGATCCATGGTGTCGGCCATCAATCGGTACGCCGCCAGCATCACGGGCGCACGGGATGCCTTCATCGAAATCACGATGTTGTGAAAATCGAGTGAATCGCAAATGCGCACGAACTCCATGGCCGACTCGACCATGCCCTGGGGGGTGTCTCCGTAGGTAAACAGCATGCGTTCAGCCAAGGAGCCGTGATTCACACCAATCCTCAAGGCCTTGTTTTGCTCTTTCAGCACCTTCACGAGAGGAGCAAATGTGTCCTTGATCCGATCTCCAATCGCATCAAACTCGTCTTGGCTGAACTCCTGGCGATCGGGATCTGGTTTATCGAAAACAAACAGCCCAGGATTGATGCGCACTTTGTCGACGTGCTTGGCGACTTCGAGGGCGATGCGCGTGCCGTTGTGATGGACATCGGCCACAAGTGGGACCATGCATCCCTGAGCTCGAAGCGCTGAGCGAATCTTCCCCATCGCTTTGGCATGTCCGATCGACGGCGTCGTGACGCGCACGATTTCGCATCCTGCATCGACAAGACGTCGGATTCCTGCGACCGATCCGTCGATATCAAGCGTGTCTTCATTGATCATCGATTGCACCGCGATCGGGTGCTCACTTCCGATCGGAACATCGCCGACCATCACCGTGCGCGTCACCCGGCGGTGAATCTTGGTGTCGTAACGCTGCGAGGCGGTCATCAAGGATCGCTCGAATCTGGAGTTAACCCTGACACAACCCCGTTCAGGGCGTGCTTGACGTTGGCTAGATCAGTCATGAACAGCGAGCGGGGCTTGCCAGGGTCTCGTGAAGGATTGCGCAAGAGGTAGGAGGGATGAAAACTCGGCATCACATAACGCCCTTGCCATTCCGTCCACTGCCCCCTTAAGCGACTAATCGGGGTGCGGCATTCGAGCAGTGTTGCTGTGGCTGTTGCTCCAAGAATGAACAGGATCTCCGGATTGACCTCAAGAATTTGACGATCCAGCCACGGTCTGCAGGCCTTGAGCTCAGCTGGGCTTGGACGTCGATTGCCAGGGGGCCGGCATTTGATCAAGTTGCAGATGTAGATGTCGTCGGTTTGATCAAGACCGACCTCCGCCAGGCAGGCATCCAAAAGTCGGCCGGAACGCCCAACAAAGGGACGCCCCTGAGCATCCTCATCAGCCCCTGGTGCTTCACCAATCACCATCAGCCGCGCTGAAGGATTCCCGCGACTGACCACAACATGCTGGCGTTCTTTCGCTAAGTCACAGCGTTGACACTGGAGACAGGACGCTTCTAAGTCTTCTAAGGACACGCGCTTGGCTTGCTCGGCTCAAACCCTATGAGTTCAGGGCACCTTGCGGCAGCACCAAGGTGAGAAAGGGCTGCCCTTCCGGATCCTCCATCCAGCATTCCGCTCCAAACGATTCGAGACGAGCGGCTTCGCGCCGCCGCGCTCCCAACGCTTCCAGTTGTTGGATCCAACCTCCGAGCTCCGTCTCTGGATGGTCGGTTCCGATCCGTTGAAAACAAGGGGACAGGGCCGCACCTCGAACGGGCCAAGGCCGTTGACGAGAAGGGCAATAAATCTGAAGCGTTCCTCCGGTTGGTAGAGACACCATCCAGTGCTGGTCAGACAGTCCTGCACGGCATGAACATCCCAAAGCTTTCGCATAAAACTCAGCCAGCGATTGGGGATTGTTGGCCGCCAACACCCAACTCAGAGAGGCCTTTTCAGCTGACATGTTCGTCGTGGTCAACATTTCGTTCCAGGCTGTCATCAGCACATCGGTGTTGTCACGGACGCCACATCAGGCAGGATGTTGGTTCACATATCTGAGCATCCATCGAGGGGGTGCCGTGCTGATGCCAGGCCCCCCATCTCTCTCGCACCGAGCCTTGGCTCTGCAGCCATCGCTCACACTTGCCATCAGCGCCCGAGCAAAAGCTCTGCAGCAGCAGGGTGTAGACGTTTGCAGCCTGAGTGCAGGGGAGCCGGATTTCGGCACGCCAGAATTCATTGTTGAGGCAACGATCCAGGCCCTCAGGGATGGCATCACCCGGTACGGACCCGCTGCTGGCGATCCGGAGCTTCGCGCTGCCATTGCTCAGAAATTGAGTCTTGAAAACAAGATCCCCACCACCGCCGATCAGGTCTTGGTGACCAATGGCGGCAAGCAGGCGATCTACAACCTGTTCCAAGTTCTTTTGAACCCAGGTGATGAAGTCATCATTCCGGCCCCCTACTGGTTGAGTTATCCAGAAATTGTTCGCTTGGCCGGGGGAAAGCCCGTCACGGTTCGGTCGTCAGCAAGCGATGGGTTTGGCCTTGATCTGAACTTGATCGAACAATCCATCACCCCAGCAACCAAGGTTTTGGTGCTCAATTCACCGGGTAACCCAACGGGGCGTGTGTTGTGCCTCAGTGAATTGGAAGCCTTGGCAGAGCTGGTGCGAAAGCATCCAAACCTGATGGTGATGAGCGACGAGATCTACGAATATTTATTGGAAGACGGAGAATCTCACCACAGTTTTGCCGCCGTCGCGCCAGATCTCAGAGAGCGTTGTTTTGTGGTGAATGGTTTTGCCAAAGGTTGGGCGATGACCGGATGGCGACTCGGATATCTCAGTGGTGACAGCACGGTGATTAAGGCCGCGGCTGCCCTTCAAAGCCAAAGCACCAGCAATGTGTGCAGCTTTGCCCAACGGGGAGCATTGGCAGCGCTTCAGGGGTCACGGGACTGCGTCCGTGCGATGGCTGTGAGCTACAACACGCGGCGTGCTGAGCTCTGTTCGGGGCTGCAACAGATGGAAGGCATCACCCTCGTGCCACCCAGAGGTGCGTTTTATGCGTTCCCTCGCTTGCCCGATGCCATTACCGATTCACTGGCCTTTTGTGAGCGTGCTCTCGAGCAGGAGGGACTGGCGATTGTTCCTGGTGGTGCCTTTGGCGATGATCGTTGCGTCAGGCTTTCTTGTGCCGTCTCGCGTGAGACGATTTCAGAGGGACTGAGTCGGTTTCAGCGTTTGCTGACAAGTCCCTAACACCATTATTTGTCAAGCATGACCAATCCTTTGACGCGGGTCCGAAAAAAAGGGGCCGTTGTTCTTTTGGCCCTTTTTTGTGGCCAAGGCGCAACGGTCCTTCCTGCTAATGCGCAAGCAACACTTCGGATCGGGGCCATACCTGATCAAAACCCAGAACGTTTAAATCGTCGTTACGGCCAACTCGCCACTGAATTAAGCGACCAACTCAAGGTTTCTGTGCGGTACGTGCCAGTGAGCAATTACCCAGCAGCCGTGAGTGCTTTTAGGACCGGAAGTTTGGACCTTGTTTGGTTCGGAGGGCTCACAGGTATTCAGGCTCGTCTTCAAACACCAGGTGCTCAGGTTTTGGCACAACGGGCGATCGACGCCAAGTTCAACAGTGTCTTTATTGCTAATACTTCAGCGGGTTTACAACCCATCGGCAGCATTGATGGTTTGAAATCCCTGAAAGGAAAGCGCTTCACCTTTGGATCAGAAAGCTCCACGTCGGGGCGATTGATGCCTCAGCATTTTCTGGCCCAAGCAGGAGTGACCCCGAAGCAATTCGCTGGCGGACAAGCAGGCTTTAGTGGAAGCCACGATGCCACTATCGCCTTGGTACAAAGCGGCTCCTACGAGGCTGGTGCTCTGAGTGAGCCTGTCTGGAATGTTGCTGTCAAGAACGGGAAAGTGGATCCCAACAAGGTGAAA
>OJFG01000490.1_pt1 | contig 12304 bp, 17 predicted proteins | sample 1594071 | NCBI WGS metagenome assembly OJFG01 (sample SAMN05416818, study PRJEB24817) | seawater metagenome | isolation source: Sea water | place: Canada:Atlantic | collected 2013-07 | reverse complement strand
TTTTATTTAGTAAAAATAAAAAATATTATTATAACAATGAGGCAATAAAAGAGGATTGCATTACTGTTAATTCTAAAGGGGAAAAAGGCAAGCCTAATAGTGTGAAGAGTATAGGCAAATCTGTTAAAGGTCTTAATGGTTTTGAAATAAGAGATGGTTTCAAAAACATGAAAGCACAACCTAAGAAAAATAAAAGATCAGTATGGACTGTAGCAACTAAACCTTATAAAGAGGCACATTTTGCCACATATCCACCTAAACTAATTGAACCATGTATAAGGGCTGGTTGCCCTAAAGGTGGTACTGTTCTTGATCCATTTGGTGGTAGCGGAACAACAGCAGAGGTTGCTGTTAATAACAACTGCAATGCTATCTTGTTAGAATTAAATAAAGATTATATTAATTTAGCTAAAAATAGAATTAATAAAAACATAACAGCAGAATATAAATTAAATGTTTATTAATGAAATTTTATAATTATCAAACCTATAGGTAAAACATGAACGGAAAAGGATCTAAACAAAGACCAATGGATATAGATAAAGAACAATTTGATAAGAACTTTGATGCCATATTTGGCAAAAAGAAAAAGGAGAAAAAAGATGGCGATAAAGCTAAGACCAAGCGTAAAGACGTTGAATAGAACGACTAACAAATATGTTACTGAGCATTATTTTTTAAAGTGCATGACTGTTGATGCTCTGAATGAATACATTGATGCAGCTAACAGTAAGCCCAAGATAGTCCAGAAGTGTAGGAATGAAATAATAAGGAGAGGCAAATGAATGATCCAGTAAACAAACCACCGCATTACAACAAGGGTGGCGTTGAATGTATTGACTACATCAAACAACAATTAGGCAGCAACTTTCCAGCGTACCTAGAAGGTAATGCAGTTAAGTATTTGCATAGACATAAGTATAAGGACGCTAATATACAAGACTTAGAAAAGAGTGTTTGGTATCTCAACCGCTTGATTGAACACTATAAAAATTTATAATTATCATATATGAAAATTGATAAAGATAAATTAAAGAAAAAAATTAAACAGGGCGAAAGTTCCAGAGATGTAGCAATGCAGTTTGGTGTTAGCCCTTCAACAATAAGACGTAAAGCTAAAGAGATGGGACTATCCTTTAATGCAAAGTCTGGGTGGGGTAAGTATGCAGGTTAATTTCAAGAACAATATAAAGGATGTTACTAAAGGGTTAAGTAGTATTCAGAAGAATCAAATACCTTTTGCAGCACACATGGCGTTAAACGATACAGCCTTCTTCTTGAAAAAGGCTTATGGATTTAAAGCAGACCAGGTGTTTGAAGGTAAAGCCACTGGACATACAAAGAAAGGAATCCAAGTGCAAAGGTCTAAAAACAAAAAGAATCTAACTGCTGCTGTTTTTATTGCTGATGATAGAGAGGCTTACATGAAGCTACAGATTGATGGAGGAACAAGAGTACCTAAGAATACTGCAATCGTTATACCTAACAAGAACAACTACAAAGGAGCTAAGACTAAGGCAGGTAACATTGGCAAGGCTGCCTACAATAAGATTAAAAAAAACAAAACTAAATATTTCTTTGGCGTACCTAAAGGAAGCCAAGGCAGTGAAGGTATCTGGGAAAGGTATGGCAGAGAAGCGACAGGCACAACAGGCGGAGCAAAGATCAGGCAGGTAGCCAAGCTAACTAAGATGGGAAAATACAAAGCATTATTTCCTTTTGAAAGCTATGGAGAAAGCGTAGCCTTTGGTACTTCTGGTTTTGACAAGTTCTTTGCAAGACAACTAGCTAAGGCATTAAGGACAGCTAAATGAAACAACTAGGTTCTTCTACAGTTTCAAGTATGGGTAATTGGACATCTCGCCTTTTTTTTAGTTTCAGCCCTTTTTCTTTTAGGTAATTTCCCCTTTTTATGGCCACACAAAAGCAAATAGCAGAACATCTTGATTTAAGCCCAAAACGCGTATCTGAGCTATATAGGGATAGCATTTTAACCAGCAACAGTATTGATGTAACTAGAGTGCAATATATATGCTATTTGCGGAAGTTATCTGGCTATAACAAGAAAAGTGGAACTGGTGATATGCAGGAAGAAAAGACCAGATTAACAAAAGCCCAAGCTGATGCTGCTGAATTAAAAGTGTCAGAGCTGGAAGGTTTGCTTTTACCTGTTCAAATGGTTTTAAGTACCTGGGCTAATATTTTTTCAATTGTGCGTGTAGGTTTATTAGGTCTAGCTAATAAGATTGCTCATAGGCTTATGGCAGTAAAAACAGTTCAAGAAATGAAAGTTATTATTGATGAAGAGGTTTACAGAATTTTAAACGAACTAGCGGAGAGTAATGGATTACCAAAAGAATATGCAGATCGTGTTGCAAAACACAATGCAAACATTGAGGCCACCACCGAAATTAACGATTAGCGAGTGGGCTGATATATATAGAAAACTATCCCCAGAGTCTAGTGCAGAGTCAGGGAGCTGGCATACAAGCAGATGTGAATACCAACGCGAAATAATGGACACTTTTAATAATATTAATATTGAAAGAATCGTTGTTATGACAAGTAGCCAGGTTGGTAAGACAGAAATTCTGTTAAATGCTATTGGTTATTATATAGACCAAGATGCTTCTCCTATGATGGTTGTGCAACCAAATTTGACTATGGGGCAGGCGTTTAGTAAAGATAGGCTTGCAGCAATGATAAGGGATAGCGATAGATTAAGAGAGGTTGTTTCTGATGCTAAAAGTAGAGATAGTGGCAATACGACAATGCACAAGAAGTTTCCTGGCGGTCATATAACAATTTCTTCTTCTGGAAGTCCAGCAGGTCTTGCTTCACGTCCCATACGTTGTCTATTTTTAGATGAGGTTGATAGATTTGAGCATAACGTAAAAGGAGAAGGATCTCCTATATCATTATCAATCGCTAGAACCAAAACCTTTTTTAATCGCAAAATCTTTATGTGCAGCACACCAACTATAAAAGGTATATCTGCTATTGAATCTGCTTTTGAAGAATCAGACCAAAGATATTACAACGTCCCTTGCCCAGAGTGTAATCATAAACAAATATTGAAATGGAAAAACGTAATATGGGATGAGGATAAACCAGAGACAGCAGCTTATGCTTGCGGAGACTGCGGATCATTAATTGAAGAATCTAGCAAACAATGGATGATAAACAACGGAGAATGGATTGCTACTAATGCATTAAACAAAACAGCAGGCTTTCATATATCTGAACTTTATAGCGTTTGGTCAACTTGGGCTGATATGGCCACAAATTTCCTTGAAGCTAAAAAGAACCCAGAAACATTAAAGACATTTATAAATACTGCACTAGGAGAATCGTGGGAAGAGCAATCAGATGGCGTTGAATATGAAACTTTGTTAGAACGTAGGTTAAATTATGACCATACTGCTATTCCAGAAGATGTATTAGTTATTGTTGCTGGGGTTGATACCCAAAAAGACCGATTGGAAATTTCATTAACTGGCTTTGGTCGTAACTATGAAGCCTGGGTATTAGACCACCGCATATTCTGGGGAGATCCTAACGCTTCTAATGTTTGGTCAGACTTAGATGCTTTTTTAAAGATGCGTTTTAAAACTGAGTCTGGAAGGGTGATGCCTATATCTTGTACTTGTATAGACTCAGGTGGCCATCATACTAACCAGGTATACCAATTCACAAAGCCAAGACAAGCTAGAAGAATATTTGCAATTAAAGGTTTAAGTGTTGCAGGTAAGCCAATAGCTAATAAACCTACATTTGTAGGTAAGAATAAAGCAGTTTTGTATGGTGTTGGTACTGATTCAGCTAAAGAAGCTATATATGCTCGCTTAACTACTGATGTTAATGAATCTACCTTGCATTTTCCTTCTGATGTTGATGAGGAATACTTTAAGCAGCTAACAGCAGAGAAAAGGGTTGCTAAGTTCATTAGAGGGCGTAAGTCACTTGTCTGGAAACAAGTTAGGCCAAGAAACGAAGCATTAGACTGTTTAGTGTATTGTTTTGCTGCTATTTACATACTTAACCCTAATTGGGACTTGATAGAACAAAAGACGTTGATGGGAGAGAAGGAGGTCGTACCTCAAGAGAATAAGAATCCATTAATTAGGCAAAGATCAAGGCAAAATGACAATTTTGCTAATAGTTGGAAAGATACATAAAACGTACTTCAGATTGTTGACATTTATATTTTGGTGCATAGCTTTAATAGTAGATATATCAAATTATTAATGAGGTTTTTACTTGAGTAACGCTTTTGATTCAACCAATTACCCAAACCAAGTACCTGATGCTTTACAAAAATCAGACTTTTGGGCATGGAAAAGATCAGATTTAGCTTCTGATTATCCGCTTGCTGATTATTCCTTAAAGTACAAGTTTTATCTTATTAGCGGAACTACTGCTGCAAATTTTACAATTACAGCTTCAGAGAGTAATAACGAGTATGTATTTGAAACATCTAGCACAACATCTTATACAGCAGGTGATTACAGATGGACTGCAATTATTATTAAAACAGCAGGATCAGTCGAGGCAGTCATTGGTGAAGGATATACAACTGTAATTGATGATGCTGTTAGATCTCATGCAAAGATTGTTCTTGATTCAATAGAAGCTGTTATAGAAGGTCGAGCAAATATGGATCAAAGCAGTATGAGTATTGCAGGTAGATCACTTTCCAGAATGTCTATTGATGAGTTATTAACATTTAGAGATAGGTACAAAACTGAGTGGTTAAAAGAAGTTAAAGAAGCTCGAATTAAAAATGGCATGACTACTGGCAACACTATAAGGGTGGAATTTTAATGGCTTGGTACAATAATTTACTAAAAAGAAGAAAAGAATCTAAACCAATTAACTTGAACCAGAGATCCTTTCAAGGTGCTAACACTGGTAGGCTGTTTTCTGATTTTAAATCAACTTCAGCTAGTGCTGATTCAGAAATACAACCTAATCTAAGGATATTGAGAGCAAGGGCTAGAGAATTAGCTAGAAATGATACTTATGTATCAAGATATTTAAATTTAATGATTTCTAATGTCGTTGGCAAGGCTGGTATTAGAATTTCCTCAAAAGCCAGAGATGATAATGGATCTCTGGATATTTTGGCAAATCAGCAAATAGAAGCTGCTTGGAAGGAGTGGTGTCATAAGGGCATTTGCGTTGCTAATGGAAGAATGAGCTTTTTAGATGCCCAAAAGATGTTTATTGAAACTATAGCCAGAGATGGCGAGGTATTAATAAGACATATTCCAACAAAATCTAATAAATTTGGTTATTCAATACAGTTTTATGAAGCAGATCACCTGGACGAAGATTTTAACGATACTGCTAGCAATGGAAACACTATTAAAATGGGTGTTGAGGTTGATTCTTTTGATAAACCTGTTGCTTACTACCTATTTAAAGATCATCCATACGATACTTTATATGCAACATCAAGAAAACATATAAGAGTACCAGCAGAAGAGCTATTACATTGCTATATACCAACAAGGCCAGAACAAACTAGGGGTGTTTCTTTGGTTGCTACTTCTATGGCTAATATTAAGATGTTAAATGGTTATTATGAAGCAGAGATAGTTGCAGCTCGTACAGCAGCAAGCAAAATGGGCTTCTTTACCTCTCCAGATGGCAATTCATACGTTGGAGATGGTGTTGAGGATAGTTATGCTCCAGTTATGTCAGCTCAAGCAGGTACATTTGAGCAACTACCAGCAGGTATGCAGTTTCAAACATTTGATCCTAGTCATCCGTCAACTGCATTTGATTCATTCACAACTTCGATATTAAGAGGCATAGCCTCTGGTTTAAACATCTCATATCATTCATTAACAAATGACCTTACTTCAGTTAATTACAGTTCTATTAGGCAGGGAGCTTTAGAGGACAGGTCTATGTATCAAATCTACCAGAAGTTTATGGTAGAACATATGTTAGAGCCAATATTTAAGAAATGGCTTGAAATGTCTATATCAACAGGGGCTATAAACCTACCTATAGCCAAATTTGACAAGTTTTTTAATGCTACAAATTACGTTTGTAGAGAATGGTCTTGGATTGATCCTTTAAAAGAAATACAAGCAAACGTAGTAGGTTTGCAAAACGGAATAACGACATACTCAGATATTGCAGCCTCCCAGGGTAGAGATGCAGAAGAGCTAATGGAAATGCACCAAAAAGAAAAAGATCTTATGGATCAATACGGAATTAAGTCTGCTTATCAGCCATTTGGTCAAAAGCAGCCTGTTCCAGCAGATATTGAAGGTGTAGATGATGAAAGTTAGGGCGTATGGGAAACGATTGCCTAATCGTGGGGTTACTCATTTAACTGGTGGGAGAGGGTAGCACTTATGTCAGAAAATTTAATAACAACTAGCGAGGAAAATGAAATGGATGATATTAATATTGAAAACACCATTTCTGAAACTGATGACGTTGTAGAAACTGAACTAGAGGAAGTGCAAGCTGAATCTGAAGAAGTGGAAACTACTGAACCAGAAGAAATGGCTGTTGAAGTTGAAGAGGGTGAAGAGGATAGATCAGTATCTAGTGAAATAGCATACAGAACAATTGATTTATCTAAAGCATCTTACATTGATGAAGAAAACAGAACTGTAAGAATTGGTGTATCCAGTGAGCAGCCTGTTTCTAGATCATTTGGTTTAGAGGTACTAGACCATAAAAGAGAATCTATAGACACTGCGTTTATGGATAGTAAAACTGCACCTTTTTTACTTGACCATGATATGTCTCAAGTTATTGGAGTGGTTGAGGATTTTAAAATTGATGAAACAGCAAAAAGGACAACTGCTGTAGTTCGCTTTGGGAAAGGAGAGCTTGCTTCGGAGATTTTTGAAGATGTAAAAGACGGAATAAGAAAAAACATATCCGTTGGATACAAGGTAAATAAAATGGAACGTGATAGCAATGACATTATTGGCGATCATTACAGGGCTACTAGCTGGTCTCCTATGGAGATTTCAAGCGTTAGTATTCCAGCAGATCAATCAGTATTAGTCGGAGTTGGGCGTAAAAATAAACAAGAATTAAATTTTAAGGATATTAAAATGTCAGAAGAAAATAAAATAGATTCAAATGCTATCAGAAGTGAAGCTACTGAATCTGCTAAAGCAGAAATGCTAAAAAATGCTAAAGAAATTTCAGCATTAGGTAAGCATCATGGTCAAAGAGATTTGGCTGATAATGCTATTCAAAATGGAATGAGCGTTGAGCAATTCAGAGGAGTATTACTAGATAACATATCTAATGATAAGCCTTTAGACGTTGCACCAGCAACAGTTGGACTTAACCAAAAAGAAAAAGGCGAATACTCTCTAATAAGAGCTATTAACGCTGCTTCAACAGGTGACTGGTCTAAAGCTGGTTATGAAAGAGAACTATCAGAAGATATAGCTCAAAGAACAGGTAAGGAAGCTAGAGGTTTTTATATGCCTTCAGACCTTAACTGGGGACAAAGAGATCAAACTGTTTCACCAACAAGTGCTGGTGGATTCTTAGTTGGTACAGATCATCTTGCAGATCAGTTTATTTCAGCTTTATACGCTAAATTAACTGTTGGTGAGCTTGGTGCTAGAGTTATGACTGGACTTAAAGGCAATGTTGCTATTCCTAAGTTATCAGCAGAAACAACTAATACTGCTTTTGTTGCTGAAGGTGGAGCTCCTACTGAAGGTGCTGCTACTTTTGCTCAAGTAACTATGACTCCAAAAACTTTGGCTTCATACGTTGATTGTTCTAGAAAACTAATGCTTCAATCTGATCCTTCAGTAGAAGCTGTACTAAGAAATGACATCATCTCTCAGTTTGCTAGAAAAATTGATAGTGTTGCTATTAATGGCGGTGGTTCTAATGAGCCTTCAGGAATTATTCCAGGAGTTCCATCAGGAAACGTAGTTGCTATGGGTACTAATGGTCTTGCTCCAACTTATGCAAAAATCGTTGAGCTTATTAAAGCTGTAGACGTTTCTAATGCAATGGGCGGAAATCCATCATTCCTAACTAACCCTAAAGTTGTTGCTGCTCTAAGAACTATAGCAAAACAATCTGGCGGTGCTGAAGGCAACTTTATCATGGAAGCTGCAAGTGACATCTTAGGTTACAACATAGCATCTACTACTTTAGTTCCTTCTAACCTTGCAAAAGGTACAGGATCTAACTTGTCAGCAGCTATATTTGGTGACTTCACTAATGTAATGCTTGGATTCTGGAGTGGGGTTGACGTAGTAGTTGATACTTCTTCTTTATCTACTTCAGGTGGAACAAGGCTAGCTTTTTTCCAAGATTTAGATGTAGGAATCAGAAGAGGAGAAGGCTTCTCAGTAATAAAAGACATCATTGCTTAATTAGTAATATTGTTGAGGGTAGCCTTCATTGGCTACCCACTTTTTAAAGGAAAAATTATGGAAATTAGAATATTAAAAACAACACACGTAAGAGGTGTTCCTAGACATGAAGGCGAAGTAGTAGAAGTAACTGCTGCTGAAGCTAGACAATTTATAACAGGTGGATGTGCAGAAGATGTAAGTCACAAAGATAAACCGCTTAAAAACAAATCAACAAAGGCCATTAAAAAGAGATAGTAATGCCATTAGAAAGTAGCAGAGATTTTGATTCTTACGTTAATCCTCAGATTGGTGGGGTTTCTGCTACCTTTTTTGAAGTCCAAAATTCATTATGGGATTCAAGGCTAGGTTTAATTGATACCTGGTTTGATATTGATTCTGGTAACTCAACCAATATTAATATCATCATAGATCAAGACTTTTTTAACATACAAGGTAAAAGCGTTTCAGTTGAAGGGTATCAACCCAGAGCAATGGTAAAGGCTACAGACGTTCCGTATATATCTATTGATGATAGGTTAGTTGTAAATGCAATAACTACCAACAACGGATCTACATTAACTCCAGAAACTAATTTTATTGTTGTTAATGCTCAACCAGATAATGTGGGCATGGTTAATCTTGTACTGGCGGTTCAATAATGAGCCAGTACCTAATGGAAACCGAAGAGGACATGGCAGGATATCTTGATATTGATTATGGGCATGGCGTTTCAGCTATCTATACTAATAGTAGTGGAGCTACATCAACTATTAATATTATTTTAAATAATGAATATGTTGAACAAGAAGGGTTTGAGGTTGCTGTTGAAGCTACTCAGCCTATGGCCTATTGCAGATCAATAGACGTTCCAAGTATTGCTCATGGTAATACTTTACAAGTTTCAGCAGTTAAAGATGTTGAGGGCAATACATTAAGTCCAGCAGCAAACTTTACTATTGTTTCTATCCAATCAGATAGAACAGGTTTTACAGCTTTGGAGTTGGAGAAAATATAGATGGCCAATCATGTAAGACAACAAATACGAGAGCAGATAGCATCTACTCTTAATAATTTAACTACAACTGGAAATAAAGTTTATCAGTCTAGGGTTTACCCTTTGGAAACAGGTGGAACTCCAGCATTATTGATATACACAAAATCAGAGGATTCTGAGCCAGTTGTAATAGGAACTAACAGATTAACTAGTAGAAATTTATCTGTTGCAGTTGAGATTTATGTAAAAGCTACATCAAATTTTGATGACACTATAGACACTTCTTCAAAAGAGGTTGAAACAGCTATAGCTGCTGATCCAACATTAAATGGATTGGCTAAAGACTGTTACTTAGAAAGTACAGAGATTGAATTTAACGCTGAAGGAGAAACGCCGCTTGCGTATGCTACTTTGACATTTTTAACCAACTACTATGTCCAGGCTCAAGCCCCAGACGTAGCAGTTTAACGAGGCAAGTAATTATGAAATTAATTAGTCCAAATGGTAAGGATTCTATTGATGCTCCAGAACATAAAGTGGCGTATCTAAAAGAAAAGGGTTGGAAAGAAGAAGCAGCCCAAATTAAATCTTCTTCAAAACAAAATAAAAAAATAGAGGAAAATAATAATGGCAACACATAAAGGAAGTGAAGGCTTAGTAAAAGTTGGTAGTGCAACTGTTGCTGAAGTTAAGTCTTATTCTTTAGAAGAATCAGCAGATACTATTGAAACAACAAAAATGGGAGATGCAGCAAGAACATATTTGCCAAGTCTTACAAGTTTCAGTGGTTCTATAGATTGCTTTTGGGATGAGACAGATACATCAGGTCAAGTAGCATTAGCTGTTGGTGCATCAGTAACTTTAGTATTTTATCCAGAGGGTGCAGACACAGGCGATACATACTATAGCGGAACTGCATTAGTAACAGGTAAAACTATTACTGGTTCATTTGATGGAATGGTTGAAGCTAGTATTTCTGTACAAGGTACAGGTGCTATAACTACAACAACAGTATAACCATGAAAGCTATAGAGAGAGCTAAGGCACATTTTGTAGAACAAGATGTGAAGGTAATTGAGGTGCAGGAATGGGGTGAGGATGATAAGCCCTTAAAAATATACAGTAAGCCATTAACACTAGCTGAAACATCTAAACTTTACAAAATGAGTAAAGATGATGATTTAACTATGATGGCTTATGTTCTTATTTATAAAGCACTTGATGAAAATGGAGATAAATTATTTGATTTAGGTGATAAGAACACCTTATTAAATAGTGTTGATCGTGAGGTTTTGGTTAATGTAGCTCAGCAAATTATGGGGCAAGAGCCTCTTGAGGACGTTAAAAAAAACTAATAAAGGATACTAATTTGTATGTGCAATATGCACTAGCGGAAAAACTTGGAAAGACCTTGAAGGAACTCCAAGAAATTAGTGTCCAGGAATATCAAGGTTGGATTGCTTACTTGGAACTAGTGGAAGAAAAAAGGAAACATGGCTAAAAAAAATGTAAAGTTTGAATTAACCGCAGTTGACAAGACTAAAGCTGCATTTGATAAGGTCACAAAAGGCCTTAAAGGTGTTGGTAGTGCTGCTGCAACAGCCTCTAAAGGTGTTGCTGGCATTGGTCTTGCTGCTACTGCTGCTGCTACTGCAATGGCAGTTTTAGTTAGTAAGTCTTTTGATGCTGTTGATGTTATTGGTAAAACCGCAACGCAAACAGGCATAGCTACCGATACACTTCAAGCATTTCATTTAGCAGCTAGGGAATCTGGAACTACTATAGAAGGAGCTAATACTGCTTTAATTAAATTTGCCAGAACAATTGGTGATGCTGATAAAGGTTTAAAAACTCAAGCTGATATATTTAGAGATTTAGGTGTAGAACTAAGAGATACAGAAGGGCGTATGCGTTCTTTTGATGATATTTTAGGTGAAACAGCAAAAAGTATAACTGAGCTTGGATCTCAATCTGAAAGAGCAAGTGCATTAGCTAATTTATTCGGCAGACAGGGTGTAATCTTAACTGGTGCTATTACAGATTTATCTGAAAATGGTATGAAGAACTTTATCCAAAGAGCAAAAGATTTAGGTATTGTTTTAAGTGAAAAGGTTATAAGAAGAACTGAAGAATTCAATGATGCTATTGGCGTTATTAAAATGCAGATTGGTTCTTTTGTTAATAATATTACAACGTCATTCTTGCCTATTTTTGAAAAAATGCAAAAAACTATAGCTGATTTTATACAAACTACTATTGATAAGGCTGGTGGAATGGATGCTTTAGGTTTAAATATTGCTAATGCAATTATAAATGGCGTAGCTTCTGGAATTCAAGCCTTTGGCAATTTTGTAGATAGTTTTGCAACTTTTGTAAATGATATAAAAATTCAGCTAAAAGAATTACAAATTGAATTTGCAGTATTTCAGGCAAATTTATTACAAATGAATCCTTTTAAAGATTATGGCAACCAAGTAGATCAGTTAGCAGAAAGTGTATTTGTATTAAAAGATGAAATTATTGTAATGGGTTTAAGAACAACTGATTTTGGAAAAAAGGCAGAGGTAACAGCCAACAAAGTTAGGGGTTTTAAACTTTCGTTAGATGATATTAGAGATTCAAATAAAGATTTTAATGAAACGTTAAAAGATACAGGTGTACAAATGACTAACATTGGTAGTCCATTAGCTGTATATAAAGCCCAATTAGAGGATGTAGGTAAAACAATGGAGCAAATAGGCGTTAAGTCTATGAAGTCATTTGAAGATGCAATAGTTAATGGCCTTAAAACAGGAAAACTTGCATTTAAAGATTTTGCATCAGTTGTTGTTGAAGAGTTAATAAGGGTAGCAATACAGCAGTTGGTTATTAAAAATCTTTTAACTATGTTTAGTCTGTCTCTTATACACATCTCCGAGCCCACGAGACCAGAGAGGATCTCGTA
>OJFG01000483.1_pt1 | contig 12504 bp, 18 predicted proteins | sample 1594071 | NCBI WGS metagenome assembly OJFG01 (sample SAMN05416818, study PRJEB24817) | seawater metagenome | isolation source: Sea water | place: Canada:Atlantic | collected 2013-07 | reverse complement strand
CCTCTCTATTCGTCGGCAGCGTCAGATGTGTATAAGAGACAGTTTTTGCACAGAGCAATAACCCAGCAGTTAAGTCAGCAGGTTTATTTTTATCTTGGGCACAATATAAAGTAGCACAACAGAACTCATTAATTAAAAGAGTCGAAGATGGAGATTTAAAACTAGCTATTAAAATGTTAGGAACTATAAGTATTTTTGGAGGGCTAAGAGAAGCACAAATTGCAGCTAGTCCAGCAAGAGAATATTATGCAAAAAACGAACCGGAAAATTTTAGTGCTAAATGGTGGGGAGAAGGTGCAGCATTATCTGGTGCAATAGATTGGAGAGCTGAAAAACTTTCTAGAGTATTTGGAACGTGGGCAGGTACAGAATATGGAACTGCTACATCTGCTATTAGTCCTTTGTTTGGCTATGTAGATAGATGGTACAATAATGTTGGTAAAACTTATAGAAATTTTAAAGCAGGAGACTACAACGGAGCTACAACAACAGCTATAAAAACACTACCGTTAGGAAGCGAGTTGGTAGATTATACTAATATAGCTTCAGAAGTTTTAACAGAAGAAAAATTATTTATAGACAAACCCAATAGAAAATCTGATAAAGGATACGACCCTGTACGAGGTTATTCTACAGGAGGCATAGTAAAAGGTAAAGACGATGTACCTTACACTAAAGAAAACCCAGCTAATAGAGTTAATAAATATACAGGGCAACCTTACTCAGAAAACTTAGACGTAACAGAACAATTAACTAAACTAGGATTAAATAAATGAACATAGAACTATGTAAAGAACAAGTTAAAAGACACGAAGGCGAAGTCCTTGAAATATACGAGGATAGTCTAGGCTATAAAACTCTAGGGATAGGACACCTGTGTCAACCTAATGACCTTGAATATGACTGGGAAATCGGTACACCTGTTAGTCAAAAGGTTGTTGATAGATATTATACAATAGACTTTGATAAGCACTACGCTGAAGCTATACATGTTTTTGGAAGCCATGAAGATTGGGAAGAACTTCCAGAAGTAATACAAAGAGTATTAGTTAATATGTGTTTTAACTTAGGTGGTACAAGACTTTCAAAGTTTCGTAACATGTTAAAAGCTTGTAAAGAACACAACTGGAAAGAGATGGCTGTACAAATGGAAGACAGTAGATGGTATGGTCAAGTTGGTAGACGTAGTAAAGAATTACAAGACATGGTACTAGGAGCCTGAAATGAAAGGATTATTAAAAAACATAATTGGAGCTGTTGCACCTACATTAGGTACTGCCTTAGGTGGACCAATGGGAGGAATGGCAGCTAACATGATATCAGAAGTGTTAGGTGTTCCTAATACTCCAAAGGCTATAGAGAAAGCTATAGCAGATGCAACTCCAGAACAAATGCTAGAACTTAAAAAAGCTGAACAAGCTTTTGAAGTGCAGATGAAAGAACTAGAAGTAGATGTATTCTCTTTAGAGACAGCAGACAAGCAAGATGCTAGAGGTAAGTTCAGTAAAGACTGGACAGCTCGTATCATAGGTGTTGTAGTAGTAGGTGGATTCATGGGATATATCTTCCTTGTTACTTTACAACCGCCTGAACAGAACTCTGAAGCTCTTATAAACTTAGTACTTGGATACCTTGGTGGTTTAGCAAGTGCTGTTATATCGTTTTACTTTGGAGCTTCTCACACTCAGAAAGACTAATGGATGTAGTATCAGTCATAACAGAACTAGGCTTTCCTATTGCAGCAGCTCTAGGACTAGGTATGTTTGTTTGGAAGCTTATCAATAGAATCATTGATGGCATGGAAACTAAACTAGATACTTTAGATGAGAAGGTTCAGACAGCTTTAGATACTATGGAAGAAAGAGTATCTACAAAACTAGATAGTCAATACGGTATTATAGTAGCCTTGATTGACAGGGTAAGAGCTTTGGATAATCAAAGCATTAGACAAGATGTACTCTTGAAAACATTACTAGGAGTACCCAACTTAATAGATATAGGAAAAATAGCGAAAGCGGATAGGGAAGATGAACGTAAAGATTAAATTAAAACCAACATTTAAAAGTGAAAAGTCTGAAAGGAACTGTAAGTTCTGTATAACTTTTTGGTGTATGTTAGTTATGTTCTTATCTGTCAATAGCCTAGCAGATGAGATAGTGTTTAAATTTAAAAGCCCTAGCTTTAGTGGTATTAACACTAGCTCACATTACCTTACTATACAGAACCAAGAGTTCAATAGAAAACAAGCCCTTGCTGCAGAGATAAAAGCTTTACAAGACCAAATAGAAAGAGACAAAGAGAACACAACACTTGCAAGGTTCATAAGGAACTTAGAGTCTAGAATATATTCACAGTTATCAAGACAGTTAGTAGAGAACTTGTTTGGTGAGACTCCTTCTGACTTCGGTACACTGACTTTAGAAGGCAATACAATAGTATACAAAGTAGAAGACGGAATAATAACTTTAACAATAACGGACAGTGATGGTAACTCAACGACTATATCTTTGCCTGTTGGTAACTTTACTTTCTAGTTGTGCAGTAGTACAGGAGAGTGGAGACTTAGTTTTAACTAAAAAAATCCAGTCAACTACTACACTAAGTTTACAATCAGAAGAGTTAAGAAATTTACCACCGGCTAAAGTAAAACCAACGATAGCTATTTATCCTAATAGTTTTAGGGACTTAACAGGACAGCGTAGAAGTAACAGTACTTTTGCTTTGTTCAGTACAGCTATAACACAATCGCCTGAAGCTTTTCTTATCAGAGCTTTTAAGCATACGTCCGGTGGAGAGTTCTTTAGAGTTGTAGAACGTGTAGGTTTAGATGACCTAGCAAAAGAAAGACAGCTTATACGTAGCACACGTAAAGAGTTTAAAGAAGATGATAAGATGAAACCTCTGCTATTTGCAGGGTTACTAGTACAAGGTGGAGTGATTAGCTATGAGTCTAATCTAAAATCTGGTGGTTCTGGTGCAAGATACTTAGGTATTGGAACAAGCAAACAATTCAGGGAGGACACAGTTACAATATCTTTAAGATTAGTTTCTGTATCCACTGGTGAAGTTCTTGTGGAGACGTTAGTGTCCAAAAGTATTTTATCAACAAGTGTTTCTCAAGATGTATTTAGGTTTATCTCTACTGGTACGGAGCTAGTAGAAATAGAAGGTGGTATATCTGAGAATGAAAGTGTTTCTATAGCGTTACAAAAGGCTATAGAGACTGGGGTATTAAATATAATAAATATTGGAATAGAGAGGGACTATTGGAAATATGAATAAAATAAAATTAATGAGCCTGATTACATTGGTGAATGTATCAGTGCTATATGGAGAGGATAATGAAAAAGGTGCAATAGAGACGTGTTCTATTGTTTATGAAGATGCACATTCTGTAATGGTAAAACGACAAAAAGGAACTTCAATACCTGAAGCTATGAAAACTGCCGATATCATTTCGCCTAATTTTGGTGACAATATTAGTTCAATAGTTATTGCTGCTTACAGTAAACCGCATCATCAACGTATTGGGTCTAAGATTCAAGCTGCTAATGATTTCGCTAACGAATATGCTGTGAAATGTTTTAAACAGTATAAGTGGCTATGGAGAGGAAAATGAAAAACTATAAATTATTAATTGCAATAATGATAATGTCTCCTCTATATGCTGCTGATAACGAAATATATATAGACCAGACAGGTGCTACTTTTAATCTAGATGCAGAGCAGTTAGGTTCAGGTAACATTATAGGTGGAGCTGATGCTGTGGCTGGTTCTATGACTGCACTAGATTTAGATGGTGGTACAATGACCTTAGATATTAATCAGATAGGCTCAAGTAATAAGTTCTTAGGAGACATTACTGCTGATAACTTTGTAGGCTTCTGGGAGTTTGATGGTTCTACTAACGTGTTCAACGTACAGATAGACCCTGCTGCAACTTACGGTGCTGATGGTTCAGATGTTAATGTTGATGTAACAGGTGGTACAAATACCTTTACATTAGACATAGCAACTACATCCTTGGCAAGTAATGCAGATGTTGATTGGGTTATTAATGGAGACGGTAACACGCTTGATTTTAATATTAACTATACTGATGCTGTTAATGAAGTAGATGTAGATGGTAACGATAATACCATTAACTTTACAGGTCAAGGCTATGCAGGTGGTTACTTTAAATTAAATCAAACAGGTAATTCTAGAACATTTAACATACAACAACTGAGTACTTTAGACAATGACTGGTTACAAATTAATTCTACTGGTTCTAATGGTACTATCTGTGTCATTCAGAATGATGGGGGAACAGCAGTCGGTTGCTAATATAGGCAACATAACTGAACTAAACGGAACAGGTAGAGTCGTAAGAGACAAAACCTACGAAGCCTCTCTAGAACTAAACATAAACAGCTACGATAATGTCCAAACTTCTAACGGGAGATTGGGCATTACTTTTTTAGATGACAGTCAAGTTAGATTGACAGAGCATTCTGAATTAATCATAGACGAATTTATCTATGACCCAGACCCTGCTAAGTCTAAGATGGCTTTACAATTTGCTAGTGGAACTGCGAGGTTTATCACTGGTAAGTTAGCGTCTATAGATAAACAAAATATATCTATAAGAACTCCTAGTGCCACAATAGGTATACGTGGTACAGACTTTACCGTGACTGTTGATGAGTTAGGTAGAAGTTTAATTATATTATTACCCGATGATGATGGTCTTCCTAGTGGAGAGATTCTTGTCAGTACAGCTATGGGACAGGTAGTTCTTAACAAGCCTTACCAAGCTACAACAGTTTCTATGTTTGAAACTAAACCAACCAATCCAGTTATCCTTGACTTGACTCTTGAGTTAATTGATAACATGTTAATTGTAAATAAACCACAGGAAGTAAAAGAGGATGAAGGACAAGATGGAAGGAGCAACACTAATATTCTTGATGTTGATTTCCTTGAGTTTGATGATTTAGAAACGGACTATCTTGCAGAAGATAATTTAGAATTTACAGAGTTAGATATTAATTATTTAGATGTAAACTTTCTTGAAGACTTGTTAGATGTTATAGAAGATGTCAACGAGCTAGACCAGACTTCAACAATTTTAAAAACTGATATAGATTTAAAAGGTACTAGTATTGGGTACGATAGTGAGACTCAGATAAATACTTTTATGACAGATAACGTCATAACTTTTTACAAAGCTTTAGAAGATACTATTAAGTTAGATTTAAATAAAGCAAACGCTTACACCATTGTAATGATACAAAATGGTAAGAGTACACAGATAGTTGTCAACGGTGGAGGAGACTCTACCATCAATATTACGCAAGGAGATTGATATGAAGTGGGCATTTACCTTACTAGGGCTACTTACATTGCCTCTCCTCTTCAACCTTGTACCATTAGAAGTACTAAGACTCAAAACATTTGATGCTCTAGTACCCGAACAAAGTCCAACCGGATACTTTACAATCCTCAACATAGACGAAACTTTCCTAGATGAACAGGGTGGATATCCCTTACCTAGAGAAACACTTGCAAAGATTCATAAAGATATAATAGATGCAGGAGCTTTAGGAGTTGGATGGGTTATGTTATTCCCACACCCTGATAGACTAGGTGGAGATGATGCGTTTTCTATAGAGCTTTCAAAGTCTGCAAGTGTTATAGCTATGCCTGAAGTATCTAACGGTGTTTATCCAAAGACAGTTGGTACAGTTATCAAAGGTCCAATAGTATCTTTACCAAAGGCTCAAGGCTTCTTAGAGAACATAGATGTATTAAAACAATCAGCTAATCAAGGTGCTATCTCTGCACCAGTAGATGTAGATAACTTAGTAAGGAGAATACCTTTACTACAACAAACTAACAATGGGTGGGTCGCTTCGTTTGGAACGGAAGTTTTAAAAATACTAGGAGGTGGTCAAACGTATCAGGTTGTAACAAACCAAAATGGAATTGAACAGATTAGAGTGAGAGGCATTCCACCCATTTCTACAGACAGTCTAGGACGTAAATGGATTAGCTGGGTAGATACACCACAAACAACACTAAAAGAAATGGATGTTGCTGGTAAGTTTGTGTTCGTTGGTTTTACTGCTAAAGGTATATCACCACAATTAGCTACACCTGCTGGTCTATTAGAACCTCATAAGATTCAAGCAGCTCTATCAGAAAGTATGTTGATGGACACACCACAAATACCAGACTATAGATTGTTTGTTGAGCTATTATTATTAGTGTTCTCAGGCATCCTCACAGCTCTTGTAATCAACTACCTTGGTATCACTAAGGGAGTTATATCATTCTTAGGATTGTTCTCTCTAATGGGATATCTTGAGTATCACTTTGTAAGCTCTAATCTCTTGATAGACTTTACATGGAGCATGATAAGTATGACACTTATTGCTACCCAACAATTCTATCTAAACTTTAGAACTCAGTTTAAACTTAGACAACAAATCAAGAAACAGTTTGAACATTACCTTGACCCTAGACAGGTTAAAAGACTACAAGATAATCCGGAGCTTTTAAAGTTAGGCGGAGAACGAAGACGTTGTACGTTTTTATTTACAGACGTGAGAGGCTTTACAAGTTTGTCAGAGAGATTAGAACCTGAAGAGGTTGCAAAGATAATGAACAAGGCTCTAACTATACAAGCTAATGCTGTTCAAGAGTATGGCGGAATGGTAGATAAATATATTGGAGATGCAATGATGGCAATCTTTAATGCTCCTATAGACCTTGAAATGCATGAGACCAAAGCAGTCCTGACAGCCCAGAAAATACAACGAGATATGGCAGAAGCTGATTTAGGAATAGAGATAGGTATAGGGATAAATACTGGAGAAGCTGTAATAGGTAATATGGGAAGCGATACACGATTTGATTATACTGCGATAGGTGATGCTGTTAATTTAGCAGCTAGGTTAGAAAGTTCTACTAAAGAAGTAGGAGAAGACTTAGTAATAGGGTACACCACAGCTTTGAAATGTGATATACCCATGAAATATTTAGAACCTATAAAAGTTAAAGGTAAGAAAGACGAGATAATTATTTATACTACTTTAAAGCAGTAAGTTCTTTTTGAAAGTAATCGTGTAGCTTACTCATCTTTTCTTTACCGTGTCTAAGTATTGTTTTCATTAGAGGTCTATCATCTAAAGGAAAAACCTCATCAACCATATCCTCCGGTAACATACTATACTCAGTAACTATTTTATTATCTCTTGTTAAGAGTATTTTAAAGCTTACTAAGTTAGCTTCGTTTTTATTAATCATTAGAATCCTCTAGGCTTGTAAATGTTATATTGTTTTGACTGCCTCTTAATCCTGCTTTCATGTAAGTAGTTGCTCTTCCTTCAAAGAAGTTCTGATGTTCAACACCCATGACCTCATCAATCCACGTAAGAGGATTTTCTTTTTGGTCGTAGTTAGTTTTCAGTCCTAACTGTAGTAATCTTCTATCAGCTATGTACCTGTTGTAAGCATACATATCTTTCTTAGTAAGTCCCGGAAGGTCTCCCATCTCAAACACTAAGTCTAAGAACTTATCTTCAAGCTCTACCATCTCTCTACAAATTTGATAAAGCTCTGCTTTAAAATCATCTGTCCATATCTCTATGTTCTCTTGTATAAATTCTCTAAACAATTTAGTCATAGCTTCAACGTGCATTGACTCATCTCTTATAGAGTAAGTAACAATCTGTCCCATACCTTTCATCTTACCGAACCTTGGAAAGTTTAATAAGATTGCAAAGCTTGAGAAGAGTTGTAATCCTTCTGTAAAGGCTGAGTAAACTGCTAATGTTTTAGCTATAGTTCTCTTGTCAGACTTAAGAGGTTTAAACGCCCCAACGTAATCGTGTTTGTTAGCCATCTCTTCATACTCTGAGAAAGCTTTGTATTCTATTTCAGGCATACCAACTGTATCAAGTAGTAAGCTATACGCATCTTGATGTATTGATTCCATGTTAGCAAAAGAACTCATCATCATTCTTGCTTCAGGTTTCTTAAAGATAGGCATGTACTTATCTATGTAGCCCGAAGCTACGTCAACATCTGATTGAGTAAACAATCTAAATATCTGTGTAAGTAAATGCTTTTCTGCTGGTGTAATGTCCTGCCAATCTTTTACGTCTGTATGTAACGGTACAGATTCAGGCATCCAGTGCATTTGGTTTTGTAGTTTATAGTACTCGTACATCCACGGGTACTCAAACGGTTTGTAGTAATCTCTAGTTTTTAATAAGCTCATGTCTCTTCCTTTGGTGTATATATTATTACGAATGAATTACATTTAGGACAACTTAGGTTAGTCTCCATTATGTAATCCTCATTTTCTTCTTCTATGTCATGGTCGCCACCCCATATTAATTCACTGCTACAATTATAACAATTCATATTATCCTTCACAGGCGATACATTCCACGTCATCTAATCTTATACGTGGAACTTTAGTGTTTACGTTCTCTACATTTCTTGCAGCATTAGTTCTAAAGTAATACAAGGATTTTAATTTCTTCATCCCGTACCAATGAACATCATTAACATACTGCATATATTCATCATGCACTTCTTGTGGCTCTGTACTCTTAGGTAAAGTAAAGAATAGGTTTACTGATTGTGCTTGACAAACAAACTGTTGTCTTTTGTAAGCGTGTTCAATAATCCATATCTGATTTAGTTCGTTAGCTGTTTTATATATCAGCTTCTCATCATCATTAAGAACATCTAAGTGTTGTACCGAACCTTCGTTAGCTGAAATATCTTTCCAAATATTCTCTAACTCTTTTCCCTTTAAACCTTTCGACTTAAAAAGCTTTTCAAGGTACTTATTCTTAACTTGGTAAGAGCCGGATAAGGTCTTGTGAGTATAACAATTAGCCCTATAAGGCTCAATACTAGGGGAAGTACCACTACATATAATCCCACTACTAGCATTAGGAGCAATAGCCATGAGATTAGCATTTCGCTTACCACTACCGTGGATGTCAGGAGCTTCGCCCCTTTGTGACGCAAGTTCTTTAGTTGCTTCCTTGGCTCTAGCCTTGATAAGGGTGAAAGCTCTATGGTTAAAACCAGTTGCGTATATGCCCTCGAAAGGAATGTTATTAGCTTGGAGATACGCGTGAAAGCCCATCGCACCAAGCCCGAGGCTTCTCTCTCTATATGCCGAATACGCAGACTTAGTATATCCTTCTTTACCTCTTCTAACGTATTTCTGAAATCTTTTAAAGTTTGCACTGTACTCTCCTAACTGTGTTGTATCTATTGCGTTGTCAATGTAGTGCTGTAAAACATTATCAAGCATGGTTATTAAATCTTGTATGAAGTTATCATCTTTAGCCCACGTGTCAAAGTGTTCTAAGTTTACTGATGATAAACAACATACTGCTGTTCTCTCTTCGTCTGTTGGTAAAGTAATCTCTGAACATAAGTTACTTTGTCTAATCTTTAAACCTAAATCTTTCTGTTCTTTAGGTAGTGCATCATTACATGTGTCAATGTTAATCATGTAAGGTTCTCCTGTCTCTGCTCTAGCATGAATGATTTGCCACCATATATCTCTAGCGTTTACTATCTTAACAGCTTCATTACTTTTAGGGTCAATCAATCTCCAGTCTTCGTCCTTCTCTACAGCTTGTAAGAAAGCATTGGTAATGTTAATACCATTATGTAGATTAAGATTCTTTCTGTTGATATCTCCACCGGATTCTTTACGCATGTTAATAAACTCTTCAATCTCCGGATGACTTATGTCCATGTAAGCAGCATAAGAACCTCGTCTTGTTGTGCCTTGGTTGAAGGCTAACATCTGAGAATCAACTACATGCATGAAAGGAATGCTTCCAGTAGAACGAGAGCCATGAGTAGTTGAAACACCATTGCTCCTAATATCGCCCCAATATCCACCGATGCCTCCACCTGAACTAGCCAACCATATGTTTTCATCGTAGTGAGCAGATAGACCACCCCTGCTGTCAGGAACATAATTGAGGAAACAACTGATAGGAAGCCCACGAGTTGTACCCCCGTTACTAAGTATAGGAGTGCTAAACATGAACCAACGATTGGAACTGTAGTTATAAAGTCTCTGAGCCAATTCAAAATCTGTCTCGCCTTTGAAGGTTGCTCCGAATACGGAGGCTCTTGCGAATGCTTCTTGTGCATGTGTTTCATTCTCCCAAAAGTATCTATCTTTTAATGTGTCTATACTAAACTTATCAAATGTTTTTTCTCTATCATAATCTATTTCAATACCTAAGTATTGTTTAGTTCCTACCTTGTCTTCAATCATCTTTGTTTTCCTGTAAATGTAAAGCAATTATAGCATAATGAATTATCTTTTGTAGCTCTACCTTCTTGTTATCTTTCTTTCCAAACCTCATTGCGTACTTCATTATGTTACCAATACAGAAACTTTCACCGTGTCCGGAATCTATAATCATATCAGTAGCTTGATACTTACCTCTACCGTAATGTTGTTCATAAGTCTTATCAATATAAACTCTTAAGTCTAGTAAGGTTTTATCTTCACTAAATTTATAACTCACTCTTCCACTCCTCCGGTAATGTTTCTTCACTATACCATCTAAAATTATTTGACTCAGCCCATTCAGCATGAGTTCTTTTTGTTCCGTCCTTTCTTACTTTAGCCTGTGGCATTGGAGCATAAGGCTTTTGAAATAAGAACACTAACTCTCTGTGTTCATTCAAACATTCTCTAACATGTATGTACTTACTATACTCTGCATGGTCCCAGAATCTACCTTTAGCTTCTAACAAGATAATCTTATCGTCAGTTATCTTTACAAAGTCTGGCTCATATCTATGATTAACAGTGTAGTCTATCTTTTCCCAATGATGTTTCCAATCTTTAAGAATGGTTTGATGTATCTCGTATTCCCAATTACTATCATATCCTTTTGGGACATTTGTCTTCTTTGGTCTAGGCTTTCTTGGTACTCTTCTAGGCATTTAATTCTTCCAAAGTTATATCAGGATTTCTCTTAACCTTTTTATTAAACCATCTTAAGCTATAGGCACTTAACATAAACTTATTGTTAGCAAAGATATGTGTTTGTTCCGGTAAGAATTCATGTAAGTTATTCTTAGTTATCTTAGTAGCATCTTCTCCTTCAGGTACCATTGTTCTTATCCAATCAATAAGAAGGTTTCTACTTTTAGTTCTTAATGCTTTTGCTTTTCTACCGTTCATATCTGTGTTACCTCTATAACATTAGGTGGTTTAGGTACTTGGGTTAAGTATCTGTAACCTGTTGAGTATTTAAAAACTCTTAAACCTTTACCTTCGTTAGCATCTTGATGACAATCAAACTTAAACCTACACCAAGTACAACCCTTTGCAAGTTTCATGTTACCAGACTTACCATCAGGTACAGTATTATAACATTTGTCAGGTGGCGTTGAAAGTTTAACAGCCTTTTTAATATCTTTTATTTTATTTTTAATATTAGGCTTGTCAAAGTTATCAGGTCTGAACATAGCTAACTCACCAGACTCTTTATTAAGAGCAAGGAATCCTCCATGCTTAGTACCTTCTGCTGATTCGTATCCTGCTAACTGAGCCATGTAACCGAAGGGGTCATCCTCTGCTAGAGTACCATCTTTAAACTTCTTAAAGGCGAAACTAGAAGCAGTCTTAACGTCAACAACTTCTCCATCTATAACACAATCCATGTGTCCTTTAATACCCGATACTGTTATCTCTTTCTGCTCACTAGTAACTTCATGTCCGGATAACTTAACAAGGAATAAAACTATCTCCTCAAGTAAGTGTCCGTATAAGAACTTAATAAAAGTAGATGGGGATATTACTTCTGTATTATCAGAGTCAGAGTTTAACTCATACCATAATTGTCTAGGTTGTTTACCTATGTTAGACATTCTAAGAGAAGGTTTACCACGTGGAGTAGGGTGAGACCAGTCGTATAGAATCTGTTTCATTGACTCTCCGAACTGCTCTATCGTGTCCTCATCTAGGTCAATATGCTCTCCTTTTCCTAGAGCCGATAGTTTATTATATATGTCCGGTACTAATGTGTCAAGTGTTTTCTTATTTTTCTTTGTCATTTTTCTCTGCTTCCTTGAATGCTTTGATTACATCTGATGAAAATAACTTCTGTAAATTAACAAGAAACATTTTACTTGCCTTGTGGTCTCCACCCCTTACAGTTTTAAAGGTATCAAGCTCATCAACAATAGTTCTAAGTACATCTGTTTTAAATACAAGAGTACAAAACTCGTTGTCTCCTACACATAAGTTATGAAACCAATAGTCTGATTCAGTTGCTCTGATACCAGATGGTTTGTTCCATGACTCATACTCTATACATATGTTACCTGTCTTCATCCACATACCTTTCTCTGATTTAACTTCTATCTTCTTACCGGTTAGCATATCCTTTATCTTATCTTCTCTTATCTCTCCATACTCTAGGTCAATGTCAAACTTCTTTCTATCTTCTTTAG
>OJFG01000481.1_pt1 | contig 12555 bp, 15 predicted proteins | sample 1594071 | NCBI WGS metagenome assembly OJFG01 (sample SAMN05416818, study PRJEB24817) | seawater metagenome | isolation source: Sea water | place: Canada:Atlantic | collected 2013-07 | reverse complement strand
CGTATTGAATTATTATCGCCGTCAACTGTTAATGGATTACTAGGCGAACTCGTCCCAATACCAACTTGGCCTGACGAGTCGATGCGCATACGTTCTGCAACAGTTGACGCAGAAGGGCTTGTCCAAAAGCTAATTAAGCCATCATCTTTGTTTACTGTGTCTGAACCACTTTCAAAACGTATTGCACTAACTTTGTTTGTGGCTGTGTCCCAGCTTGCAGACACCTCTCCTAAGAGATAATCTGCGTTAGCACCGATAATACCATCAAATAGAATTTTAGGAGCATATCCTATTGCCGCAGATTCTACTTGTAAAGCGGTTGTAACATTACCAGTGCCTTTTAGATGCACAATAGACTCAGGAGAACTCGTTCCAATACCAAGCGATTCAGCACTCGCATCCCAGAAGAACTTTGGTGTCGTGCCTGTGTCCTCGTAGAAGCTGATGTCACCGCCATCATAGAACCGAGCAGATGTAAGACCATCAACATTGATCTCAATCGCCTTGTTCAACCCACTGCCATAAGCGGAGTTATGTCCGATAATTTTTGCTGTTTCGGTCCCACGTTGGTCAGCAAAGGCTAGAATGGATCGGTTACCAACGGTTGCTGAACCTGTGCTGATTTTAACCGTCTGGTCAGAATAGTTGGCATTATCAGATAATAGAACATCACCATCCACAGTCAGCCCATCAGCCGTCACTGTGCCAGTTACGTCAATATCAGGAGTCGCCTTAAAGAATTCTGCTCTTGTAGTAGCAACTGTAGCATCACCTGATGTATCTACTAATACGAACTTATCGTTGTCTGCCATGTTAGCCCCAGTGATTGTAGGTAACTGACTGATCTTTTGGTCTGCCATTGTTTATATCCTTTATGTAATAACTTCTACGGCCTCAAAGGAGATACCATAAGATGATGTGTTGTTTATAGACCATGAGGTCACATTGTTAGCTAGTCTGAAGACCCCTTTAGGGGAATTAAATACTACAGTAGCACTAGAGTATGTAGATCTTAGTGAAGGCCATATTTGTATTGTTCCATCACCACTCTGGTCTAGTAGTACCTGATGTAACTTAGAACCTGAACCAGTACCTAATTGTATGTAGTCACCAGCCTTAAGAGTTCCAGTCATAGCGACAGTAGCGTTATCATCACCTGCAGTACCAGTTAGTACACATGAGCTTACTGTCCCTTGTGGTGTAGCATAGTCAGGATCTCCTAGTAAGAATGTACCTTGTTGACCTTTAAGTCCTACTAACATAGCTTTCCACTCAGCCGCTTTATCTCTGTGTACCGAGGGAATATTGACTGATGCTTCCCACTTTTGACCACCGTGAGAAACAATCTGTTGCTTGTATGTAAAAGGTGACTGAGAGACAGCTACAGCATTAACAGCCCTAAGCTCAATGCTCTCAATACCTATTGTGGTTGGTGTAGCTAATGGGTAGCTTAGTGCCATGTGTTATATTCCTTATAAGTCTAACCAAATGTAGCTTTCATTGCACCGCCTCTGCGACGATCATTCATTATCTCAGATTTAGTCATTTGAGCAATCTTAGGAGCCGCTTGAGCTATTATTCTCTTAACGCTATCGTCTCCATTAGCAGAGAAGTTAAAGTTCTGTACGACAGTAGTAGCACCGCCACCTTCCATCTGTACTCCTAACTTACCATTAGCTCCACGTTTAAGTGGCATGATAGCTTCAGGACCAGCTTCTCCCATTAGTCCAGTTTTACCACCAGACATAGCGAATGTAGTAGGACCTCCAACTACACCACCATTAGCGTAGGCTTGTACTTGAGAGCCATTAGATATTACACCCCCATCAGCGAAAGGTAATCCATCAGAGATAGCGGCTACCATCTTCTTAACTACAAGAACTCTGTAAAGCTCTTTAATAATATCTGCCGCCATAGCTTTGAAAGCATCCTTAACAGAAGCTGTACCATCAACCATAGACATAAAACCTTGCTCCATAGAAGCCTCTATAGAATTACGTAACTGATCTTGTTCTTCTAACTTTTTATTAAGTTTATCCTGAGCCTCTGCCTGATCGTATGCGACTAGAACAGACTGCTGTTTGGTAGCTAGTAGCTCCATCTCTCTTATATACTGAGCGTCAGTATCTTTTAATTGTAGTCCACTCAACTTAAGTTGTAGCTTGTATGTCTCATTAAACTGTTGGGCTACTAAGAGTTCTCTATCTTTAAGTCCTTGTATAACTAATTGTTCTTGTGTTTGTAAGCTCATTTTATCTAAGGATTTATCTCTTAGATCATTTAATTTAGCTTCTGCTATTAATCTAGCCTCAAGACCTGTATCTTGTGGTCCCATACCCATTTCTGCAACTTGACCTTTAGTGGGACCTTTAGCACCTCTACGACCTTGATAACCTGCGTATTGTTCTTGTTTAATAGCTTCTATTTTTTCTGCTTGGACTTTCCTAAATAAAGCTATATGCTCAAGTACATTCTTTTTTCTTTGTTCACTCGCTTTATTCTCAGCATCTGTTTCTTTTTGCCTTACCTTAGAAAGCCCTGACTCAAGTTTATTACTAGCTGAGTATCTATCAGTAAACCTCTTAGGGTCTTGACCCCTGCCACCTGCAACTGATGATCCTATATTAAGCTCAGGTATAAGTGTTTTTAGTGCCGCTGATTGTTCTTTAATAGATGCAAGGAAATCATCACCAGCTTTAGTACTATATGTATTGTCTCTTCCTGCAAGAGTATATAGTTCTTTTAAAATACTCACTGCTTCTTTTGCATTTTTAGATTTAAGGGCTTTTTGATAACCTTCTAAAAGTCCATCATATATCTCAACAGTTAGATCTTTAGAAAGCCCTAGACTCTCAACATCTAGGTTTCTAGATAGCTCTTCAGGAGTTTTAGGTTCTTGATCTTTGTATTTACCTACTCTAAGGAATTTATCTGGGTTATCAATCAAGGACATAAACATGTCATATCTCTTCTCAAAGAAACCTGCTGTAATTTCCATTTTATCAGCGGCTTGTTCTAGACCTTTAAATAACTCTATCTTAGCAATAGCACTAGCGGCTTTTTCTATCTCAATAAAATGTCTAGCTGTCTCAGATAATTTACCGTTAACTGGACTACTTACTATTTCATCTATTGCATCATTATAATCACTAAGTGCATCACTAGCTTTTTCAATAGCTTCTTCTAGAGTAGCGGCCTCTCCAGAAGCCTCCATAAAACTACGAGCTAACATAGTACCTACAGCAAGTGAAATACCAATTACAGCACCAGCAACTCCGGGTAAAAGACCTGCCAACTGAGTACCCTGTTGACCAAATGCGACTAATGCAGATGTTCCAGATTGTACTTGAACAAAGAAGTCACCTACCTGATAACCAACTTGTTGAGCATACATCCCAAACCTGTTAGTTGATTTACCAGCCATGTTAGTAGCTTGGGCCATTCTTAGCTTGTCGTCAGTTAGCTTTCTTACAGAAGCGGCATATTTACGTACTTCAGAATTAGCTTGCTTATAAGTGCCGCCAAGTTTTGCTAAAGAAGAGGCTTGTTTATTTAATTCTCTTGTGTACCTAGAAGATGTAATTTGATTCTTACGAAAAGCAGATTCTATAGTGAGTATATTACGCTCAAACTTCTTCTGTTCTTTTTGCGATCTAATTAAGTCTCTATCATCAACTCCAATTACAAATCTTAAGTCATCCATTCACTGTCCCCATATAAACTGTATCAACACGTTTTATTGTTTCTATATCCCTAGAAGAAATATGTGTATCAGTCAGTTCCTTCCATGCTTTAATTTCAATATAAGTTATCGGGTTAGGTCCAGAGAAACCCATAGATCTACTGTTGCTTAATGCAACAAAGGCAGACCAGACATGAGACAGTAGCGATGGAAAGTGTGTCGGGGGTTCCAGTGCTTCAGGTCTACGTCCAATCTGCCTTTCTACTTGTTCTAAATGTTCTCGTTCTGTAGTGCCATCCTTATCAGGACGATTGAGCTTAAACTGATGTTCAGCCCATTCGCATAACTGATGAGTTAGGCTTTCGTAAAATCCAGAGAGTCCGCAAGAGCCTCCTCAATCTGATCCTTAATCCAAAACACTTCGTCGTAAAGATCTCTAGCCTTAGCGAAGGAAAGTTTAGGTTGCTCTTTGTTGTAGGTTATGTTCCACTCAGAAGTTATATTAGATAGCATATCAAGTGTAGCCTTCTCCATCTCTTGAGCAGTTACGTTTGTGTTCTTATTAGACTGCATGTCCTTAAGACGTTTGTTTGTTTGTTCGTGCATTAACTCTTTGTACTCTTTAGAGTGAGTAGCATATACAACAATAGTCATATCTGTCTTATCATCATTCTTAAGTACAGCACCAGTGTTAGGGTGTTTTAGTGTTACTTCTACAGTGTTACTTGTAGGCTTTAGATCCATTAAATCCATGTCGAGTTCCTTTCGGGGAAATAGTATCGGGTAAGTTATGTTAAGTATGGGAACTCCTGACCCGACTCAAGAGTTCCCACTAACCTTAGCTAAGGTATTACGTTATGAAGGTCGTGTGATCTTCAAGTTAGTTGCTTCAGTTGCGTCGAATAGAGCAACAAAAGACATGCTAATCATTCGGCTTGTAGGTCCGTCTACACCAACATCAGCACTGTTTATTTTGACTTTAGGGAACTGGAATGTGTAAGCGTTAGTACCTGTAGGGTCATTAACTGATACTTCAATCTCTGTCTCTGTTTCATTAAGGAAACGGTTAATTAATGTTGCATCCTGAAAGTAAGCTGTTAGTGTACCTTCAACTTCTGCTCTACCATACTCTAATGATGGTGCGCTATCATCTCCGATTACGAAGGTGGGTGCGAAGGAATTAGTCAGCGTGAAGTCTAGTGCAGTTACGATAGCTACGTTAGCGGCTCCACCTACGTTACCAATACCAATGTCACCTGAGTAAGCATCGAATGGTTGCGCCCCTGAAGCGGCATCTTGTGTCTTCTCAGTAGCACCTATAGTCATATCTTTACCTACCATACCGAAAGTAGTTGTTACCATTTGGTTAGGTGCGAGTGAGATACCCATAGTGGAAACTGAACAACCAGTAAATACTCTAGCTTGGTCAATATCTGCGGCATAATCTTCTATAGAGAAGAACTTAGGTGTTGTACCTACTTTAAGTACGTTAGTTGCCCAAGTACTTAGCATAGCTGATTCTAGTATATCGTCGTAGTCAGCGTCTCTTAGATCTACAACAATGTCTCCAGCTACTTGTCTGTTGCCGTGACGGTCTACTCTAGCCATACGATCAGCTTGAATGTCAGTACCAGATACACGATCTTTAGTTAAGTTTAAAGAGTGAGAGCTGAATGGTAAGTTAGTAAAGTTGCCAGCAGGTGTCGTACCGAAAGTGCTTTCGGCTATAAACGACAAGCTGGAGCGTGAACCCTGTGCAAAGGCCATAATGTATTCTCCTAGTTATTTATAAATGTACCATCCGATATTAATCGGAACATAGTACCAAGGGCTGTCAATCAAACCTTGTTGCCTCTCAGCATAGTCGATTGATAATTTAATTGTTTCTGATTGTGCGTTAGTAAACGATATGTCAGTAGTAGCTTGAAATGCGTTTATAACTTTGTTAACGTAGTCGTCTGCGGTTGAAGGTCCGTTACCCTCTGGAGTAAATACTGTAACAGCAAATACGCCTTGATACCTGAGTTGAGGATTTAAGCCTCGTACAGCAGGTCTAGTTACTGTAGGCAGGTATTGTACTCTAATAAAGCTAGTGCCTGTTGTCGGCTCAAATGCTACGTTCTCGTAAGCAATAGTAGGTAGGTTAGCCGTTGTTGAGATGTGTGTCTCAAGTGCGGCTCTTATATCATTGTGTATACTAGCCATAAATATTCCTTATCTGTGCGAACACTTTATATCCAGCCCTTTTCCAATTCTTAGCTTTACCTGTCTCCACCTTTTGAGCATGAGGAGATCCATTTCTAAGGACAATAGTATCTTTAGTAGAAAAGTCAGTTATCTTAGTTATATCAGAGTTTAGGTTGTTTAAACCTTCTTTTCTCATAGCTACTTTGCTTTGTCTCTTAGGTCTATTCTCAGAAGATTTGCCTCTAGGTCTACCTGCTCCAACAGCAAAAGAAAAGGAAGTAACATAAGCACCAGTATCAACTGGAGATAAGTTTACAGCAGTTCTAGCTATACTATGTAATCTCTCTTTAACACCATCCTCAATAAGATTGTCTATTTCTCTCATCTTCTTTGATAGAGGTGTATTTACTTTAACTGTAGACTTCTTCATATCTTACTCCTGTACGTCACATAAGTAACACATAGATCTACCATTAGAGAATATAGAGACTGCTCTTGTTACTCTAACTGTATCACCATTACCTATTATTAAGTCATCAGGAAAAGGATCTACAGCTAACCCAAGAGAAGGTATTACGCATTTACGTGTACCACGAATAATCTCATTAGGGTTCTGATTAGAGTAATCATAAAAATAACCAGTGAAGAGATAGTCAGTTGTAGCTGAACCTGATACGGAACCTGTAGCTGGGTTGTAGTTACCCCCCGTAGTAATTTGACGTAAGGTAAGCGGCTCACCAAAGTCCTCAACTAGCCTGAGTAAATCAAATGCTCTAAAAGACATATGTTACTCCTTCTATTCGTATTCAGATGATTGGTAGCTTGGTGGATTAGTAAATCTATCTCTCCTAAAAGAGCCTTGTATTCTATTAGTGTTTTCTCTTACAGCATCTACTCTACTCTTAGTAATACCTCCAGCTACTGCTCCTACAGAAGCACCTAAGATCTTACCTTGATATTCTAACGTGTCTGCTAAACTTAAGTAGTGTTTTGATAAGTCAGAGTAGTCAGCTTTTAAAGCACCACTAAGCTCTGTGTTAACTTGTCTGGAGTACTTAGCCGCTATAGATCTACATAACATAGAACCAGCTTTGTATACGTTATTATTAGCTTGAGCTACAGCAAATGAAACTTCTTCATCTTGTACTTGCTTATCATTTAAGTCTGTGTCACCAATTAATAGTCTAGTAGCATTTAATCTACCTAGTGCATCAGTTATATTTAGATTTCCTTCGTCGTAGCTCCAAGCCATTAGTCGTTCTCCAACTCTCCATAATTTCTACGCCAACTACGGAGTAAACCGCGTTGCTTCTCTAGTATCTTAGACTTCTTACACTTCTTACGAGTAAACTCTGCGTGGGAATTAGTCTTAGCTTTTACTTTATCATTGATAGTATCTACTAGGTTAGCTAGTGATTCTATATCAAGTGCTTCTAATCCGTCTCCAACTTTAGCTTTAACTTCTAAGTCAGAGTTGTGGTATAGGAAATTGTTATTGTATAAAGTTTGAACAACATCACTAGAGAGAGATAACTCTTTCCAAGGCAAGTGTTCTGATCTCTTCCAATCTCTTCCTCCACCATTAAATTCTTGCTTTACAAATACGGGTCTGTCAAATTGAAATGGTATCATATCGGGTTCTCCTTAAGAAAAGAGGTGGGGACACTTAAGCCCCCACCATATATTATTTATAGTCTTATGCTATAATTGTGTTAAAGAATACACCTAAGTCAGCACCAGTGACTTTCATGTCGTAAGACATTTTAACTTGGATGTGTTCTGCAACCTGTTGACGCTTAAGAGCATCGTCTGAGTATGACTCAACTGTGATACCTAAGTTGTTTACACCTTCTAAAGTGTTCCAAGCAAATGTACCGCCAGCCATTGGTGTCATCAATCCAGCTGATGGAGCAACGTGTGCTAACATAGCTGTCTTGCCACCGATGAAAGAGTTGCTTTCTGCAATACCTTCTGCTGAGTCGTTCTTAACTGCTTCCATTACATAGAAATTAGACACTTCGAATATCTCAGCTAGTTTAGCGTCTGTAATCAATGCAGGGTTAGCTACAGTTGATCCGCCGTTTAAACGTGATAGGATGTCTGGGTGGTTAATTAAGATGTCACGAACTTCTTTACCTACAACCATTGTGTTTGGCTTGTATCCGCCAGACTTAAGTTGCATTGTTCTACGTGCTTTAGTAACGTCTTGGATTGGTGTAGCGTTTGTATAGTCACTCCACTGACGGAACTGTGTTGCGTTTGGCGCACCAGCTACTCCATCATACTCTGTTCCCCAAACGTTAGTTGAGAAGAATGTTGAAGCAAACTGCTCTTCACGATGGATCATCAAACGTGTTGCAAGTGTTTGCGCTCCAGCTGAACGAATATCCAAAGCGGCATCTTCATTAGCTAGTGTCTGTTGATCGAAGTCCATACCTAGACCAAATACGTCTGCAAAGTATGAGCTTGTTGATAGTGACATACCGATACGGTTCACTTCTGTACGTGGAGCTAATTTCTTAACGTCCCCTGTACGATTCATGTTGTCACGGTCATAGATATAATACTTGTCTGACTGCTTCTGCACACCAACGATTGGGAATACTTTATCCGCAATGAAGTTTGTATCTGCTTGTGCGTAAGCGATAGTCAAGTTAGTAAGTGGTTGATCCAGATGTACACTGGATGGTGTTAATAATGGCATAATATATATTCCTTAAATTAAGCGTGAGCGTTAGCGGCTAGGATCAATTCGATTGCGATGATTTGACCGTCAACACCTGCTTCGTAAGCACGACCAACGATGATGTCACCAGAAGCCGCATTGACAGCTTTACCAGCGGCGTCGATACCTACGTCGTCTCCGATAGTTACAGTACCGCCACATTTTACCATGACTTTACCTGAGTGAGTTATTGTGCAAGCATTTCCAGATGCGGCTCCAACGGCAATTATACCGATAGTTCCGTCACCATTACCACAGAGTACAGCGTTAGCGGCGGCATCCATTTTTGCGAATAAGAATTGAGAGGTGCTAAGATCAGCACCAGCGATTAGAGTGCGGTTGTCGCGTGATTGCGTTACAGCCATGATTATTCCCCTTTATAGGATTTAGTGATAAGAGCTTTACCTTCATCGGTCTTTGCAACAGCAGAGTATGCTACAGCGTATTCGCTCTTCTTCATTGTGTTAGTGTCCATATAAGACTTTACAAGTGAGTCAAGTTTATCTGAAGCGGTAGTAAATTCACCATCAACATCTGCCTTGCCTACTTCTTCCATAGATGATCCAAATGCTTTATCAGCGGCTTTTAGTACACCCATAACTTCTTCATTAGTCTCAAATGATTTGACTAATTCTTTAGCTGTAGCTACATCAAAGTTAGGAAGGTTTTCTTCTGCTTTTGTTGTTAGCTCTAAGTCAGCTTTAGCAAACTCAGCTTCTTCTAACGCCTTTAAGATAGGTGCTGGAATGTCAGCCTTGTTTATTTTGTCGCCTTCGTACTCAAGGAACTCTTCTGGAGCTTTCTTTTCGATAGCGTCTGATTTGATTATATAGCCGTTCTCAATTAGAGATTTACGTAAACGCTCATTCTCTGCTTTAAGAGTTTCGACTTCAGCGTTAGCTTTGTCTACTTCAGCTTCTTTTGCTTTCTTCATGTCTGCATCGTAAGCCTTCATAGCTTCTTCTTCAGACATACCTTTGTCCATGTAAGGCTTTAATTTACCTGCCATATCATCGGACATTTTTACTGTTGTTTCTAATTCTTCGTTCATAGTTTCCCCGTCGAAGTTGTCGCGCTTAAATAACGATACCATTGCCTCCGCATTGGCAGGACGATCCACCAAAGACAATTCGTCCAATTCAAGCATGGTTAAAAGGTTAGCCATTATAGTCTTCCTTTGTTGCTCTGCCACCAATGCTAAAGGCGGCTAGTTCACCAGATTTTACCTTAGCCCAGACATCATCGTTATATACTTTAAACGCTACTATCCAACCTTCACGGTCACTCTGGATGCCAAGGGAATCACCTATTTCTTTAGTGATAGGCATTGAATGGATAACGGCCCCAATCTGCTCACCCTTGTGCATTTCTTTACCGACACGTACATGCTCCATAAACTTATTTACGGCACTTACTAACGTATCAGGTTTAATTACATCGCCTTGTCTGTCAACTACTGGTTCACCCTTTTCGGTTACTACAGAAGCCCAGCCATAGACCATGCGTTGTTCTTCATCAGTCTTTAATATTTGACCTGTTATATCTTTAGTTATACTTCCCACTGTGCTACCACTCCACATTCTACAAGACCAATATCTTGCTGAGGTTTTATCTTTAGCCGTACTACATGAGTGTCGGCTTCTAAAGTTAGCTCTAGCTTTCGGATCATCTCGACGAATTTCCATGTTAGGATCACCGAAAGTAACTTTCTTAGTCTTACCACCAGAGTTTACGTAAACACCAAACTTCTTACTAGAACCCTTTGGTAGTCTAAAAGGTTTATTTAAGGGTTTATCTGCTTTGTTAATAAATTCTTCAGAAGGTAGGTTGTCTATATCAAACACTTCTTCCATCAGTCTAGATCCTCCTATAACCAAACTCTCATTGGTGTTTCAGGTGTCACACCATAAGATGTGTCTAATGTTTCTACAGTATCTCTAACTGCATCACCTACTAATCTAATGTTTACATGCCAGCCTGTCATAGCTTGCATCTCAGGATACTCCATGCCGTCATCATCTGTCAGGGTGTTGCCTGTAGGCTCGTGTAGAGTACCTACAACGTCCATTGAGTAGTCTGAAGTATTTGACACAAACTCATCATCTTCATTATAGAAAGCTGACAAGACTGTAGTCATTGATGCTTCATTAGCTAACTTTAGGTAGAAGTCCGTTTTGATTACTTCTGTTTCTTCTATCATGTTGAAGCCTCCGTAATACCTGCGTCTGTTAAGTCTTCATCCCACACACGGAACTGTCCGATTGTACCCATAAAGATGTAACCAAGTTCTAAGTTAGTAGATGACAAGTCAGGGAGAGCCGTAGGGGTTGTGTTGGCTGTTAGTAGTGTGCCTTCGTGCGCACCATTAAGGAACGTAGAGCCATGTCGTGATGCTACGTTGAAAGGTACGTTAATGTCAGGGGTGTAAGTGTCTATTGCTCCAGAAACATAGTCTAAGCCAGAGCCTGTCGCTCTTTGACTAATGGCAATCTGGCCTGTTCTAGTATTAGTAGTTTGAACACCCAATAAGATATAGTTACCATTATCTAGTTGCCAACGGTACGGTTGAACTTCTGCTGTCAAACTATTATCAGCATAAGTCATCTTGCCATCTATCTGAATAGACATATTAGTAGAACTATAAGGTAGATTAGCCGCAGGGACTGTTAGTGTCTCAGCCGCCCTTGTTACAGTTGATCCTGATGTTGGGATGTAGCTTGATGGGGTTGAGCCAGCTTCTATTTGTGCGCCATAGACGTAGACACCTGAAGTACCGTCTCCAGTGTAAAGTGGAGCATTGTTAGAGTTTAATGTGGGCGAGGCAGTTGGGCTTGGGGATATGCTAATGTACCTAGGATTTGTACCTGATGCGGTCTTAGTAACACTAATCCTATAAAACCCGTTGGTCGATGCTTCCACACTGTAGTTAGCAGTATTGGATGCCGTGACAACTCCGTTTGTTAAGTTAACAACTGCATAGCCATAGACGGAGCCTTCATAATACCCAAGCCAAACATAATCATAACCTGCGGATTTAGCATAGACCGAATAAGTTTCTCCTACTGCTGTTGACGAGACCTCATCCCAAACACGGTGTTCCTGACTTGTAGAATTAGGTATCATTTTATCTACTGTTTCCGACCCGTCGGGGGCTGTAACACCAGAGACGTTTGAGGCAATACTTACATGGCGCTTAGTCCAACTGCTAGTAGTAAAGTCATTACTATACGTCACAGTGTTAGTCCGAGCTTCACTCTCGTGGAGGATGCCTTCGTTAACCCAAGCAGAACCATTGTAGATGTGATGTCCAACTCTTGGTGCATAAACAGCAGAACTTGTTGTTGGAACGTAGCTGTTGCCTGTTGCTGAGTTGTTTACCATGCCACCGAGGTCACTGCGGAAGGAGTGTACGTTAGTAACACCGCAAGAACCAGTTCCTACACCAGCGGTGCGTAGCTGAGATGCTGTCTGACCTGCTGTACCGAGATGGACAATAACAGCCGTTGGTGCGCTTGCACCTGCTGTGTAGCCGACTGTAAGCCGCCAAATGTTACCAGATATGTTCACGCAACTATCTACAGTTATGTTGGTTGCAGTATCGCTGATTGCGTAGTTGTCGGACGTTAACAAAGTCGTATCATAAGAAGCCCAAGCAAACTTGTATTGGCCTCTCCAAGTCCCCAAGGCAATTACAGGTAGGCCGTCATCAACGGTGAAATCTGCTACTATCTTATAGTCTAAACCAGCGACTGTCTGTATTCCATCACTGTAAGTTGTCGCACGTCTATCAGTGGTGGCTGTTGTAAAGGTAATGCGGTCTGCTGTACGTGTGGCCGCCCCTGCATACGAGTACCACTGCGTCTGGTCTTCGCTGTAGGGAACCAAGTTATGAGGAGCCCATTTGATAAGACCATCTGAGTCTACCATCGTAGCATTTCCTGCACGAGCATGGGTTACGGCA
>OJFG01000480.1_pt1 | contig 12598 bp, 7 predicted proteins | sample 1594071 | NCBI WGS metagenome assembly OJFG01 (sample SAMN05416818, study PRJEB24817) | seawater metagenome | isolation source: Sea water | place: Canada:Atlantic | collected 2013-07 | reverse complement strand
CATAGACTGATGAGAAGGTGACCACGGCGGAGTGAGTAAGGTAGGCGCTGTTCATTGAGAGATGAATAATCCACGAATACCAGCATGACAACCGACGACATTACTGCCTCATCCGGTGCGTTAGCTCATTTATTTAGAGCAAGAGAGCAGCTAATTATGGACCGAAAAAATGTCAGGGAGACACTTGGTTTTTATTGACAAGGGGAGTCATACCAACTTCCCACTAAGGGGCGATAATACATGGGCTAAAATTAGGAACGAAGTGACGTAGCCCATGTGTTAGCGTCCCAGCGAGCGAAGCGAGTGCCTTGAGTGGTTTGTTATACATCCGAACTAAAGCCCACGTTGCCATCGCTTTGGATAGGTTCCTTTGAATACGATATTAATAAGTTCTTGTCTGTCGATATATCCTTTTTTGCATTTAATGCCATAGTAAATGAAGGCAAATAAAGCGCAGAATGTGTATAGCGATAAACATAGTATTAAGAAGCATAATGTGAACACTATAAAGACTGTATCACCATCATAGCTGCGGATTGGTATATCTGACTCGACACCAAAACTTGAAGCAATGACAAAGAATAACGGGTACGCAACTGCAAATCCAAATAAGCAACCAACGCCGCCAACTTTTGCTGACTGCGAGTAAAAGTAAGGTTTTAATCTTCTTTGACTATTAATCGCTCGAATTAGTACGCCACTTTCCCTAGGATGTATAACACTAAGCTTTGGGGCGCTAACATGGGGCTATAATCGCGAAGCGGCCCCGTGTTAGCGTCCCAGCGACCGGAGGGAGTGCCAACAGCGTTTTGTTAGGCGTACAACTTAGAGTACGCAGCTTTGCTGCCACCACTAGCCAATTAGGCCGCGCGTTTAAATTATTGAATTTAAGATAAAACAACCCTGTGTGAAAAGCCAGATGTTAACGACATTGCTGGATAAAAGAGCGAGTTTAGAAAGCTGGTGATGTAGAATGTTGGCGTTGAGGTGTTTAAGAAAAGCACGTTGCTAAAGCGGTTAAAACAACCGAGAAAGCTAGCCGCAAAGACGACCTAGCGAAACAGCCTCGAAGTCGGAATGTCACGCTTAAACCCACTTTTTTATGCTGTAAGTAAATGACGCCTAACTTTCCAATAACGGGCGCAGACGTGTGGGGCATAATGGCGAAGCCGCCCCACGTGTATGCGTCCCAGTGAACGTAGTGAGTGTGTTGATTGGGTTGTTATGTGCGTTCCTTAAAATATCCCAGCTTGTCTAATAACGCTGACTTTATTAGCCCTGGTTCGATTAAACCAGTTACTATTGTGTGAGCAACAATGCAAAGAGCCAAGTTCCTATCACTGATTATGTAGACAAGAGCAAGCCCAGCACCCAAGAAGAAAGTGTAAAAAGTGGCATTAATAGCTGCTGATAAAGCCTTACCACCCCAGACTAAATGAGCTAGTCCAAATGCTAAACCTGAAACAATGACTTGTATGAAATTACCGAATCCTTGTTCTTGAAGATAATCCATTAATAACTTCCGAAATACTAATTCTTCAAAGAAGCCAGATACAACTGCCCCTAGCAAAGCCATGTATTTTAATTTATTAAGCTTAAACATGTGCTCGCGCACGGTAGATACACTTGCTGCCCCCCATACGTATAGAGCGACTACCAGAGCAGCGGTGCACCACGCCAAAAAACTCACATTTGCTAATGTGGAGAAGCCTAACAAGGTAAAAAAATTGTCAGATGTAAAAAACCAAAAAAGTAAAATACCTCCTTGGACTAAGATTATTGACGAGATTATTTTTAGGGTTTGATTATTAATAGATTGCATAAAAGTCCTTTTAGTACATAACAATTTAATCGTTCCCTAAACGGGCAGATTTAACGAACCAGAACGGGGTTTTTGTCCGTTTGGTTTTTAATGTGGTTAAACAATAACTCATCGTTAGAATTAGTAAAATACGTTTTTGGTGTATTTTGCTCAAAAGCTAAAAACACCAAATCGGGCTGCAGGCGATTTTGGGGCTTTTCGTGAATGTGTCTTCAAAAACAGGCTCTACAGTCAGTTATTTTGTTGCGATTTTTTAAATAGACTTTTTTATTTTGGAATTGAACATGAAATCTCAGTTTATCAAATCCCTGTACGAGCACATGATGCTTAAGCGCTACGCAAAACGTACCATACAAACTTATATAAACTGGATTTCAGACTACATTCGCTTTCATAAATATCAGCACCCGAAAGACCTCGATGTTCTGCACGTTGAAGCATACCTTACGCATTTATCGACTAAGCGCAAAAATGCGCGCTCTACACAGGCCACCGCCCTCAACGCACTAGTTTTTCTTTACAACAGGTATTTAGAAAAGCCGCTACCAAGTGACATGAATTTTGTTGGGAGCGGGAGGGAAAGAAAACTGCCGGTTGTACTAACGCAGTTGGAAGTAAAAGCATTATTGGGAAGAGTGCCTATGCATCATTACTTAGCGGTAGCGCTATTGTATGGAAGTGGTCTTCGATTAATGGAGTGTGTTCGCCTTAGGACGGGGGATATAGACTTCGACTATAAGTGTGTGAGGATTTGGTTTGGTAAAGGGGGTAAACATCGAGTGGTTACGTTGTCAGAATCGTTAATTCCGCTTTTAAAAAACCATATTAGTGAAAGCGAGAAGCTACTACAGCGAGATTTGATGGTATCAGAGTTTGCTGGTGCTTGGATTCCACATGGATTGAGGAAAAAATATCAACAGCGCAATAAAACCATAGAATGGCAATATTTATTTCCCGCATCAAAGTTAAGTATTGATCCAGAGAGTAAGCTGTTACGACGACATCATTTAGATGAAAAGCAGATTCAGCGCGCTGTAAATCGGGCGTCAACTGATGCGGGTATTATTAAACATGTTACGCCTCATACGCTTCGCCATTCATTTGCTACCCATTTACTGCAATCAGGGGCAGACATCAGAACGGTACAAGATCAACTCGGCCATGCCGATGTTAGAACTACCCAAATTTATACTCACATTCTTCAACAAGGCGCAAACGGGGTGGTGAGCCCGCTTTCTAATTTAGCGTTTTAGGTTTGAGTTTGACAAAACAAAAAAGGGCCCGAAGGCCCTTTCAATAACACGTGTTTAATTCATTAAACGCGTTCAAATACAGTAGCAATACCTTGGCCTAAACCAATACACATGGTGGCTAAGCCTAGCTCTACATCTTGCGATTCCATCAGGTTAATCAAGGTACCTGAAATACGAGCACCTGAACAACCTAATGGGTGACCTAATGCAATAGCGCCGCCGTTAAGGTTAATTTTATCATCTAAGTTATCCATCCAGCCTAACTGCTTAACGCAAGATAGTGCCTGGGCAGCAAACGCTTCGTTAAACTCGGCCAACTGAATGTCGTCCATCGTTAAACCAGCGCGTTTAAGTGCTTTTTGTGTTGCTGGTACTGGGCCGTAACCCATAATTGCGGCGTCACAACCTGCTACTGCCATTGCGCGAATTTTCGCACGTGGCGTTAAGCCTAGCTCTTTTGCTTTATCGGCAGACATAAGCAGCATACCTGATGCACCGTCCGACAGCGCCGAAGATGTACCCGCCGTTACCGTACCGTTCACAGGGTCAAATACGGGGCGAAGGGCCGCCATACTTTCTGCTGTGCTTTCAGGGCGGATAACTTCGTCATGACTAATTAGCTTAAGCGTGCCGTCTGCGTCGTGACCTTCCACAGGCACAATTTCATTGGCCCAGCGGCCTTCAAGGTGTGCTTTGTGTGCTAGCTGGTGAGAGCGAGCGCCAAAGGCGTCCTGCATTTCACGGCTAATACCGTTTTGACGACCAAGCAGCTCTGCAGTCATACCCATCATGCCCGATGCTTTTGCGGTGTATTTCGCAAGGCCTGGGTGAAAGTCGATGTTGTAGTTCATAGGCACGTGACCCATGTGTTCAACACCACCAATCATGTAAATATCGCCGCGACCGCTCATAATGCCACTTGTGGCATCGTGAAGGGCTTGCATTGAAGAGCCACACAAACGGTTAACGGTTACCGCACCTGTGGTGCGTGGAATTTGTGTAAGCAGCTGTGCGTTACGTGCAACGTTGAAGCCTTGTTCTTTGGTTTGCTGTACACAGCCCCAAATAATATCTTCTATGTCAGCTGGGTTTACATTTGGGTTGCGCTCTAATAGCGCAGTCATTAGTGCAGCAGAAAGGTCTTCTGCACGAACATTTCTAAATACGCCACCCTTAGAGCGTCCCATAGGGGTGCGTACGCAATCGATTACTACGACGTCTTTCATTTATATTCTCCTAAGGATTAAGCGAAGTAAGATTTACCTTCAGCGGCCATCTTGCGAACGCCATCTGAAATTTGGTAAATCGGGCCAAGGTCAGCGTACTTGTCTGCAAGTGCAACAAAATTTGCTAGTCCCATTGTTTCAATCCAACGGAAAACACCACCGCGGAACGGCGGGAAGCCTAAGCCGTATAGTAGCGCCATGTCTGCTTCTGCAGCACTGTCTACAATACCTTCTTCTAGGCAGCGAATAGCTTCATTAGCCATTGGCACCATAAGACGAGCAATAATGTCTTGTGCGTCAAAATCTTTCTTCTCAGAAACGATAGGCGCTAACAGGCTATATGCTTCATCGGCAGCCACTTTCGTTGGCTTACCACGCTTGTCTTTGCCGTAGTTATAAAACCCTTTGCCGTTTTTCTGGCCTAAACGCTTTTCTTTATAAAGTACGGTTACTGGGTCATCGCCAAGGCGTGCCATACGCTCAGGAATGCCAGCAGCCATAACGTCAGCCGCGTGATCGCCAGTATCAATGCCTACTACATCCATAAGATAAGCAGGGCCCATTGGCCAACCGAATTGTTTTTCCATTACTTTATCAACGGCGACAAAGTCTGCGCCATCAAGCAATAGTTGGCTAAAGCCAGCAAAGTAAGGGAACAATACGCGGTTAACTAAAAAGCCTGGGCAGTCGTTCACTACAATAGGCGTTTTACCCATTCGTAGTGTTGTTGCCACAACAGCATTAATAGTGTCTTCAGACGTTTTCTCACCGCGAATAATTTCAACAAGCGGCATGCGGTGCACTGGGTTGAAGAAGTGCATACCACAGAAACGCTCTGGCTTATCTAAGCTTTCTGCTAGTTGGTTAATTGAGATAGTTGATGTGTTAGAACAAATAATTGCGTCGTCGGCAACGTTTTGTTCTGTTTCTTTAAGCACTATCCCTTTCACTTTCGGGTTTTCTACTACCGCTTCAATAACCAGGTCAGCATCTTTTATGGCGCTGTACTCAAGGGTTGGCGTAATAGCGTTCAGTGTTTTCGCCATTTTAGACGCGTCTACTTTGCCACGCTTCATGCCTTTACCTAGAATGCTGGCCGCTTCATTAAGGCCTAGGTCGAGTGCATCAGTATTGATATCTTTCATCACTACCGGCATACCTTTTACGGCACTTTGGTAAGCAATACCGCCGCCCATAATACCGGCGCCTAGTACCGCGTTAAGCTTGATGTCTTTCTTGCTGGCTTTTGCTTGTTTCTTGCCTTTGCCTTTTACTAGCTGGTCGGCTAGGAAAATACCAATTTGTGCTTTCGCCGCATCAGTTTTTGCCAGTGCTACAAAGCCTTCATTTTCAACTTTAAGTGCGCCGTCACGGTCCATGCCAGCCGCTTTTTGTACGGTTTCTACCATTTTATGTGGCGCAGGATAATGTTTACCTGCTTGTGCAAACACCATGGCTTGCGCGGTAGAGAAGCTCATCATGGCTTCGTTTTTATTCAGTTGAAGTGGCGCTTTTTTCTGAGCACGACGAGCGCCCCAGTTTAGGTCGCCTGACACTGCATCTTTCAGCATCGACAGCGCGCTTGTTGCGAGAGCTTCTGGTGCCACTACCGCATCAACAGCGCCTTCGGCCATTGCTTTGGCTGCTTTTCTGTCGCGGCCCGTTGTCATCCACTCTAATGCATTATCGGCACCAATAAGACGTGGTAAACGCACTGTGCCACCAAATCCAGGCATAAGGCCCAGTTTTACTTCTGGCAAACCTATGCTTGCAGTCGTGTCAGCAACGCGAAGGTCACAGGCTAGCGCCATTTCACAACCGCCACCAAGTGCAAAACCGTTTACCGCTGCAATTGTAGGGAAAGGTAAATCTTCAAAGCGATCGAATACTTGTGAGGTGTTAGCCACCCACTCTAGTACTTCTGCATCGTCCATGGCAAAAAGGCCAGTGAACTCGGTAATATCAGCACCCACAATAAAGGTGCTTTTTGCTGAGCGAACTACTAAGCCTTTTACGTCGCCTTTGGCAACGAGCGCTTTAGTTGCTTCGTCAAGTTCAGATACCGTTTGACGGTCAAACTTGTTTACTGAACCTTCAGCATCGAATACTAGCTCAGCAAAGCCGTCATCTAGCGGACTGACGGAAAGACTTTTGCCTGTGTATATCATTATCATCTCCTTCGGCATTGGCCAGGATGTTAGTAAATTAAATCCAACTGTGTTGTAGGGCAGTATCAATTTACTAACGCGTTAGGGTGGCTACAGGTTTTACAAAGCCACACAAAATTTCAACAAAAATTCAAACATCTGTTTCAATGTGTCATAAGGTAGTGGTCGGATGACTTAAATTCAAGAGTAAATAGTGAATTCACGCTTCATTTCGGTATTGGTGGTTGTATAATGAGCATAATCGGCGCAAAGCGCCAATCCAATATAAGAATAATCGACAATAAGTCTGCCTATGTTCGTAAAGCATTGCTAACGATGTAAAACATGAATAGGGGCAGTCGGCACAACATCTTCAATGGCATGGAGCCAAGCTGTTAACGCGCATTACAGCAACATATGCCACTCATGAACGGCCATTGCCATTTCTATGAGTTAGGTATAACGAGCAACTCGGCGTTTTCCACGTTAGTGCGAAGCTAGTGAAAAACACGTTGAGTTCAATTCAGGGTAGGAGGCTATTTGTGTCTATATTTAACTTTTGGTCGCGCGTATATCGTCTTCGTGACACCGCTTTTGGCATGCACGCATTGCGGGCTAATAAACTATTGCGGCCCGTTTTTTTACTAAATTGCGCCATGCTAGTGCTTTGTGCACTGCCATTTTCTTCTTTATATGCCGCTCAGCAGCACACGCAAGCCCAATCACTTACCTTGCCGCCAGACGTCTACGCTGAAAAACGCCAGCATTTTCTTACGCTAGAAGAAAAGCTGCGTACGTATTCACGTCGTCGTATTAACGACTTCGACGGTGAAATTTACGCGCTTGCCGATTATCCTCTTTATCCGTACTTACTGCGCTTAAAACTAGAGCGCACCATGTCTATTCGCACAAAGCGCGACGTGAAACAGTTTCTGCACGACTACCGCGGGCAACCTGTCAGTTATGGCTTGCGTTATAAGTGGCTCAATTATTTGGCAAAGCGTAATCATCAACAGGCCTTTCTCGACGCCTACCGTAGCGGCATGGGGGCAAAACTTACCTGTATTTCACTGAACTACCGTTTACAAAGTGGCGAACCTGCAACGCAAGTATTACGAGATGTAGACACCCTGTGGCTGCACGGTCAGTCTCAACCTGATGAATGCGATCCGCTTTTTGCAAAGTGGAAAAAAGCAGGATTAATGTCGCCTGCTATGGTGATTAAGCGCATTGAAATTGCGGCTAAAGAAAAGAACAGGCGCATTATTCCTTATCTAAAGCGTCAACTTCCCGCAAGCGATCAGTACATTGCAGATATTTGGCTCTCGGTTACGCGAAGTGTCAGCAGCGTGCAAAAGAGTAGGCTATTTCCCTTAAAGAACGTGCAAAGCGAACGAGAAGCGCTGGTATGGTCTCTAGAAAAACTGGCGTGGCAACAGCCAACACTAGCCGCAAAGGTGTATGAGAGGTATGACGAAAAAGGGATTTTTTCAGCCGCGCAGCGCCATGTTATAAATCGTGCAATTGCGCTTAGCTTTACATTAGAAAAGTCTCCACAGGCTCATGACTGGTTAGAGAAAGCCGATGCCCCCGGCGCTAACGACGACATAACGCTATGGCATGTATCACACCTTCTTCGAACAAAGCAGTTCAATGAAGTTATTCGCATTATTGAAAAAGCGCCAGCTGCATTACAGAGTAAAGCCAACTATCGTTACTGGCTTGCGCGGTCGCTAGAACAATCTGAGCAGCCCATGCGCGCCACTGTGCTTTATCAACAGCTAGCACAAGAGCGACATTACTATGGGTTTATGGCAAGTGCGCATATCAACACTTCTCCATCGCTAAAAAACAACCCAGCACCTAAAAATAGCAACGCTATCGCCAAGCTTGCAGTAACACCGGCCACCTTGCGGGCAGTGGAGTTTTTTCGTCTTGACCGCGCGACCGAAGCAAGACGAGAGTGGTATTACTTGCTAACTCACATACCAAATAATCAAATAACCGACGCAGGAATATTGGCCTACGAGTGGGGGTTATACGACCAAGCAATAAGTAGCTTCGCAAGAAGTGGCTACTGGGATGATGTAGAGCGACGCTTCCCTCTTGCCTTTAACGACGTTTTTAGTGAAAAGGCAGAAGCACACAATATCTCTACCTCGTTTGCGATGGCGATTGCTCGGCGAGAGAGCTCGTTTAGAAGTGATGCTGTATCGCCTGTTGGCGCCGCAGGATTAATGCAGTTAATGCCCGGTACGGCAAAATATGTAGCGCAAACTAAAGTCAGTCGCAGTCAGCTTTTTGATGTAAATGAGAACGTAGAGTACGGCGTGCAGTACCTGCGCTATTTGATGGATAAACTGGATAACAACCCGGTACTGGTATCGGCGTCTTACAATGCAGGGTGGAGAAAAGTGTTAGAGTGGCTGCCCGTGAATGAAGCGCTACCGGTGGACATCTGGATTGAGAATATCCCTTACAAAGAGACCCGCGCTTACGTAAAAGCGGTAATGACGTATCAACATATATACGAGCAGCAGCTTGGAAGCAGCCACAACATATTTCCTCAACTTACTTCGGATATGATCCCATCGGCGGACGCGGTGAGTACACATCCAGTAACCGGTGTTATGCAACTAGCGCCAAAATAAAGGTGCTAGCAGCTTTCTAAGGTAAGAGCGTTACAAGGCTTTGATTTCAACGTCTTAGGGGAAAGGGCATATTCCGCGCCTCAAGCTTTAGGTGGCAAGTTAACACTGCTGGGCTGCAGTTTATCTTAGGGGTATCAATAAGAGCACAGGCTCATGGTATACTCGTCCTAGAGTAAATGTCAGCAATACAGCATTAGAAAACTAACAACGAACAAAATAAGAGGGGCTATGTCGCACCATAAAGCAACCTACGAACAGCATATAGAAGAGTTACAAGCTAGAACACGCGAAGCATTGCAGCGTGAAGGACTAGATGGTTTAGTCATTCACTCAGGCCAAGGCAAGCGGCTATTTTTAGATGATAACCACTATCCATTTAAAGTGAACCCGCAGTTTAAAGCGTGGTTGCCGGTAATAGATAACCCAAACTGTTGGTTGGTCGTTAACGGTGAAGATAAGCCGACACTTATCTTTTATCGCCCTGAAGATTTTTGGCATAAAGTGCCGCCAGAGCCCAACGATTTCTGGACAGACAGCTTTAACATTGTGCTGCTACAGCAGGCCGATGCGGTAGAAAAGCACCTTCCTTACGATAAATCTCGTATGGCGTATATTGGCGAGTATATCGAGGTGGCGAAAGCCCTTGGCTTCGATAACGTGAATCCAGACAGAGTGCTGCACTACTTGCACTATCAACGTGCCTATAAAACAGATTACGAGCTCGACTGTATGCGTGAAGCGAATAAGCTTGCCGTGGCTGGTCACCGAGCCGCAGAACAAGCGTTTCGCGAAGGTAAGAGCGAGTTTGATATCAACTTGGCGTATGCCGCTGCGTGCAGACAGGGCGACAACGACGTGCCCTACACCAGTATTGTTGCACTAAACGAACACGCGTCTATTTTGCACTACATGCAGTGTGACAATATTGCGCCAAAAACATCGCGCTCGTTTCTTATTGACGCAGGGGCCACTTACAACGGATACGCAGCAGATATCACTAGAACCTACAGTCAAAACTCATCTCTATTTGCAGATTTGATAAAAGCGGTAGATAACGTCACGCTAACACTAGCAGACAGCCTGAAGCCTGGTGTGGCGTATACCGATATTCACCTACTGGCCCACGATGGTATTGCTCAAATTCTTCACGATACGGGTGTAGTGAACCTTAAGCCTCAAGACATTGTTGAAATGGGAATAACACGTACTTTCTTCCCCCATGGTATTGGTCACTTCCTTGGGCTACAGGTACACGATGTAGGCGGGCTTGTTAATGACGATAGAGGCACGCCAAAAACGGCGCCAGAAGATCATCCGTTTTTACGCTGTACTCGTGTCGTAGAGCCTCGTCAGGTATTTACTATTGAACCAGGTTTGTATTTTATTGAAAGCTTGTTGCGAGACTTAAAAGCAACGCCAGCGTCAAAATACATCAACTGGGACACGGTAGATAAGTACAAGCCATTTGGCGGTATTCGAATTGAAGACAATATTATTGTGCATCGCGATAAGAACGAAAATATGACGCGGGATCTCGATCTAAACTAATCCGCTTAAGCCTCTCAGTTGCCATTGGCTACTGCCGCTAGGGAAAGCGTTGGGTTTTCTGGTGGGTATTATTGGGCATGTGTTGGAAAGGTAGCTGCATAAAAACCAGCTACCATTTCAGAGAACAAAAAAATCAGCTAGCTCGTGCGCTCTATTGAGATATGAGCGAGAGCGATTAATGCGTCTTTGTATTGTGAATCTGGGATAGAAGCAAGGCTTGCTATTGCCATATCAACTTCGTTTTGTGCGCACTGTCTGGTGTAATCCAGCGCGCCGGTGGCTTCCATGATCCCTTGAATTCGAGTGAGGTGGGCCAAGCCATTGCTTTGTTCAATGGCGTCTCGAATAAGTGTTTTATCGTCGTCGTTTTGGGCATGCCACATGGCGTATAGTAGGGGCAGGGTGGGTTTGCCTTCGGCTAGGTCATCACCTGCGTTCTTACCCATTTCTTCACTGTCTGCCATGTAATCAAGCAAATCATCAGCTAACTGAAAGGCTGTGCCTAAGTGCTTGCCGTATTCTTGCATGGCGTGTTCAATGGCTTCGCTTTGGTCTGTTAATACTGCGGCAAGTTGTGTGGCAGCTTCAAACAACCGAGCGGTTTTACCGTAAATAACGTCAAAATAACGGGCTTCCGTTGTGTTGGCGTCGTTGCAATTCATGAGCTGCAGCACTTCGCCTTCGGCAATCTGGTTTGTCGCTTCAGACAATATCTGCATAACGCGCATGCGCTTAAGGCTTACCATCATTTGAAATGAGCGGGTATATAAAAAATCGCCAACTAAGACAGATGCTTGGTTACCGAAAACCGCGTTCGCTGTTTCACGACCTCTGCGCATAGTTGATTCATCAACAACATCATCGTGAAGTAACGTCGCGGTGTGAATAAATTCAACAATAGCGGCTAGCGTGTGATGCTCGTTATTTTCAATACCCATTGCCCGCGCGCTAAGTACAGTAAGAAGAGGGCGTAAGCGCTTGCCACCGCTATTAACAATGTAAAAGCCAAGCTGATTGATAAGTGCAACGTCAGAGTCCACTTGTTCTTGAATCAATGTGTTGACTGCTTGCATATCGTCGCTAGACAGTGCGCGAATTTGGTCTATATCCATAGGCATGGCAATAAATACTTACTCTTACGATTGGTGCTGTATTGAGGGCGATTGTACCTTAATGCCACATACTATCCACCAAATTGTCCCAAAAAATCACAGTTTAACGCATTTGAAATGTAAAGGTTAAAACCGCCTTATGTCGCAAACTAACACGCACGTTTTGCGCTTGAAGATTCAAACGCTTATATCAGCGCTTGCTGTGCTTACACAACATGTACCCTACATGGCATGCCGTAATATCAGATATTGTAAAATTTAGCTGCTTTCGTTGTTTTTCTTGTCAAAGCCGGTGTTTTCTTTATTTTTCTTAGTTCAAAAAAAGCGTATGCGCCTAATTTACTACTACTTTTGTCTATACTTAGCACGGGCTGAGAATCAAAGAGTATTGGGTAAGACCAGTTTTAGCATCTACACACCGTCGCTACCATTTAGCTATATCGGGCTGCTCATAGGGATCGCGTGCGATCGATATTGAGATCCCATAGCGGGTTAAGGTGCTGGCTTAGCGCGATCGTAGAAGCAAAAACTAACGAAGCGAAATTGATCGCCAGAGCCTTCAGGTGGCAAATTTGCGATAAAACTCGGTTTAAAAACAGCGCCATGTCATATTTTTTTCATTTTTTATCCATATTTATGTGATTGTAAGCTGCATCAAATGGGCAATTGAGGCATAATCCAACCCATGTTGGAAAAATAATCATTTTTTCTACGAATCGGGCTTGTGATTTACAGATGTTTCACGTAGAATTTGCGCCCTGTTTTTTGAATTGAAGCGTCAGTGGACGCAGAGCGGAGTTAACTATGTACGCGGTTTTCCAAAGTGGCGGTAAACAACA
>OJFG01000476.1_pt1 | contig 12750 bp, 13 predicted proteins | sample 1594071 | NCBI WGS metagenome assembly OJFG01 (sample SAMN05416818, study PRJEB24817) | seawater metagenome | isolation source: Sea water | place: Canada:Atlantic | collected 2013-07 | reverse complement strand
GTCGTAGCGCTTAAAAATCTCGCAAATATCGTCAAAACGCGTGAACAAAGGATTTTGACGGTGGTGATACAACATCCACTGGGCCAAAATTCCGCCGCCTCGGCTCACAATTCCAGTCAAACGTCCCTTCACTTTGGGGAGATGTTCAATCAACAGTCCAGCGTGAATCGTCTGGTAATCAACGCCCTGTTGGCAATGCTTCTCGATGATGTGCAGGAAGTCATCTTCATCAAGTTTCTCGATCGAGCCATGCACACTTTCCAAGGCCTGATACACAGGCACCGTGCCAATCGGAACCGATGAGGCACCAATAATCGACGTCCGCACTTCATCCAGGTTCACGCCACCGGTGGACAAATCCATCACGGTGTCAGCGCCATATTTCACAGCCAACTTCAGCTTGTTCACCTCCTCCGCTGCATCCGAAGCATTGGGAGACGCACCAATGTTGGCGTTCACCTTGCATTTGCTGGCGATGCCAATCGCCATCGGCTCCAGATTGGTGTGATTCACATTGGCGGGGATGATCATCCGACCCCGCGCCACCTCTTCCATCACAAGCGATTCCGGAAGGTTCTCGATCGTGGCCACATAGGCCATCTCCTCCGTCACCACACCCTTACGGGCGTAATGCATCTGAGACACATTGGCCTGGCCCTTACGAGCGGAAACCCATTCAGTACGCATGGTCTTGGCAGCAGCGGAATTGCCAGGAGCCAGCCAAACAGCCGAAGATCACATCATTCACTTCCCTGCGCCGGCATGACCCGGATCAAGTTCAGAGGGTGTGATCTCAGCCCCAGCGATCGCAAAGAAAGCCGGGGCACCCCTAGTGGTCTTTGAAAGCTAGCAACGCTTTTCCGGTCTGACCCACTTCTGCATTTAGGGCTGCAAGCCATTCAAGGCAGCCGCCACCACACGGTGATCCGCGTCCTGCTGCAACGGCTGAAGCAACGCCCTGGCTTCTGAGCCATTTGCATCTCCGGTTTGCTCGCGCACCACCCGGGCCAAGATTTCCGCTCCACTCACCCGCACGGTGCCGTCTGCATCGGCGATCGCTTGCCTGCCGAGATCCAGCAACCAAGCCGGGTTGATATCGGGCTGCTCTGCGAGAGCGGAAAGAATGCTGCAACGCACCAGCCAAGCGCCATCCTTCGCGAAGCTCTCACGCAACAGGGGCCAGGCCCGCTCCACCCCGTAGCTCGCTAGAGCATTCGCCGCTTCAGCGCGCACATTGGGATCGTCGTCCGTGGAGACAAGACGCGTCAGCACCTGCCAGCCCTGCTCATTGCGCCGGTAGCCCAGGCCACTGCAGCTCAGGGAGCGCACTAAAAACGCCTGTTGATTACTGCCCAAGATCAGGAGGGGAATCACAACACTGTCGTTGTCTGAATCGGGCAGCGCTCGCAATTTGGCAAGCGCTGGCATCGCTTGCACCGGGTCACCCGACGCGATCGCTGCGCGCAGCTCCTCAGGGTTTGGTGCGGTCTGTTCGGGGGTGCTAGCCATCTCAATCCTCCTGAGAACGGGTGGTGCGCAAGGCGATCAACAGCTGATGGCGGCGATGACGACGGCCCACCACGGCATGGATGACCAAGCCAGATCCCACAAGAATGGCAGGAAGAGCTTGCCAGCGGTCGGGGCCTTCGCGCTGCAACATCGCCGACACCCCGAGCAGCACCATCAGCGGTGCAGCCAGAGACAACACAATGTGGATTCTGGTGCGGGTTTGACGGCTCATGGCGTTGGAGTCCAAGCCAACATCGCCGCGGTCAAGACCTGCACTCCCACGCCTAGGGCCCCTTCCTCAGGGTTGAAATGACCGTTGTGAAGCGCTGCACATCCATCAGCACCGGCCACCCCCAGGCGGAACATGCTGCCGGGTACGTCCTGCAACAGTTCAGCAAAATCCTCAGCACCGAGGGAGGGCTGCTCCAGGCGTTGCACTTGATCTGCCCCAAGTTGTTCAACGGCACTGCGCTCTAGCAAGGCGGTAAGGGCGGGATCATTGCGGACGGGAGGTGCAATGCAGCGGTAACGCACCCGGGCGCTGGCACCAAAGCTCCCGCAAATGGCTTGCACCGTCTCCTCAATCCAAGCTGGCAAGCGTTCATGGAGGTCGGCGCAGAGGCAGCGAACCGTGCCAAGGAGGGTGACCCGATCAGCGATCACGTTGAAGGCCTTGCCACCCTCGATTTTTCCAAAGCTCACCACCACCGGATGCAGGGCATCCAAGCGACGACTAATCGCCTCCTGCAATCCCGACACCACCCGGGCTGCAATCCAAATCGCATCAACGGATTGATGGGGCCGCGCGCCATGACCGCCTTCACCGATCACTTCGATTTCCAATTCACCAGCAGCAGCCGTCAAGCTGCCGCTGCGCACCCCGATCGTGCCCACCGGCAACGAAGGAAACACATGCACGCCAAATAGAGCGCTGAGACCATCCGTGGCGCCGTCAGCGCGCATCCAGCGGGCACCTTGGGCGATCTCCTCAGCAGGCTGAAACAGCAGGCGCATCCCCACTGGCAAGGACGGCTCCTGCGCCAACAAGCGCGCCACCCCCAAGCCGATACAACTGTGCAAGTCATGGCCGCAGGCGTGCATCACCCCTTGGCGCAGGGAGGCGTAGGGCAAACCCGTGCGCTCCTCCACCGGTAAAGCATCCATATCCACGCGCAAACCCAACTGGGGCCCGCTCTGAGGACCAAGCTCCGCCATCACTCCGGTGCGCCCCACCCCTTCACGAACACGCCAGCCGCACTGACGCAACTCTCCGGAAATCAGGGCCGCGGTCTGATGCTCTTCCCCGCTCAGTTCCGGATGCGAATGGAGATGGCGACGCAGCTCGATCAACTCGGGCAAGATCGCCTCAAGCCGCTGCTGAAGAGGGGGAGTGGTGGTGGTCATGAGCTCTCCAGAGCCAGCAAACGCTGTAAATCAGCCACAGGGCGGGGCGGCCAGCGACGCACCTGGAGCAACCAATCGGCTTCGCGATAACTGGGATCCAAGCCAGAAGCCGCGGCCCAGTTGCTTTCGGCCTCACCCTTCGAACCACGGATCCAAAGCAGAGCACTCAAGCCAGCCCGCGCATCAGCAAACATCGGATAACGACGGATCAAGTTGCGCATCTCCCGCTCAGCTTCGTCAAAAGCTTCGAGTTGGTAGAGGGCCAAAGCCCGGCTGGAGCGCGCCATTGCAAACCCAGGACGGGCTTCAGCGGCGCGCCCATAGAGGGCTTCAGCGGATTCCCAATCACCTTCAGAGCCGCGCACGTTGCCGAGGTTGTAGAGCGCCGAAGCATCTTGAGGATCCCGCTTCAAAATCCAGTTGTAATCCTGCTCGGCTGCCGTCCAATCCTGCAAGGCCTCCTCCGCCGTGCCTCGATTGAGGTGGGGATCAGCTTCCTCTGGAGCGAGCTCAATCGCCTTGGTTTGATCGGCGATCGCCCCCTCGGTATCGCCTAAAACCAAACGCACATTGCCGCGGTTGCTCCAGGCCGCCGCATCATCCGGAGCCAGCTCCAGCACCTGATCCCATCCCTCGAGGGCCTGCTGCGGGTCACCCTGACGGCTGAAGCGCAGGGCCTGTTCAAACAATTGACGGTGCTGATCCTTGGGAAGCGATTCAGCAAAAGCTGGATCAGCCCCAAGCAACACCACAACCCCGAAGGCAACCAACAAGACGGAGAACCAACGCCTGAGATCAACGCTCATGCCGCATCCCCCTCATCTGCTGGCCAGCCCAGGTGGCCTCGGCCAGCGGGCGTGACAACCCTTCCACGGGGGGTGCGCTGCAGAAACCCGAGCTGAAGCAAATAGGGCTCCACCACGGCTTCCAGGGTGGTGGGATCCTCGCCAAGCGCCGCGGCCAAGGTGTCGAGACCAACGGGACCGCCTCCATGGGACTGAAGCAACAGCTCCAACAGGCGACGGTCACTGGCATCAAGGCCCTTGCCATCCACACGATGCAGCGTGAGTGCTTCATCCACCAATTGCACATCGATGCAGCCCGACACCTCACGCACGCAGGCCACATCCCGCACCCGGCGCAACAGCCGATTGGCAATCCTGGGGGTGCCCCGACAGCGGCGGGCAATCTCGGCGCATGCCTCAGGCGAAAGCTGCAGCTTCAGCAGACCCGCCGCCCGCATCACGATCGCTTGTAGATCGTCTTGGCCGTAAAACTCCAGGCGCTGAATCAGTCCAAAGCGATCGCGCAGGGGAGAACTCAGTGCACCGGCCCTTGTGGTGGCGCCCACCAGGGTGAAGGGCGGCAATTCCAGGGCTCGCGTTCGCGCCGTACTGCCCTTGCCAACGGTGAGATCAAGGCGCCGGTCTTCCATCGCCGGATAAAGCAGCTCTTCGGCAACGCGGGTGAGTCGATGAATCTCATCAATAAAAAGCACCTCCTTGGGCTGCAAATTCACGAGCAAGCCAACAATGTCGCGAGGGCGCTCCAGGGCCGGGGCGCTGGTGATCCGGCAGGTGACCCCTAATTCTTCAGCAAGCACCATCGCCATGGTGGTTTTACCCAGGCCGGGAGGGCCATAGAGCAACACATGGTCGAGGGCCTCACCCCGACCCATCGCCGCCTGAATCGCAATCCCCAACACCTGTTTGAGTTCGCGCTGACCGATGTAATCGTCGAGACGCCGCGGCCTAAGACCGTCTTCCTTCGTGGCGCTTAGCTCGGCCGATTCATCCTGTTGACGCGTTGCATCCACCACCCGCGACGGCTTCGGTCGGGGAGCTCCCTTGGAGGATCCAGCGTTGGAAGAAACAATCGCCATGGTCGCAGGGTACCGATAGCTGGATAAGGTCGGGAGACCGATCGGCCGTGGGGCCTGACGCGAGATGGGCAAGGGAGGCGGCAAGAAGAGTGCAGCGGCAAGAGCAGCGGCCAATCGCCTGCTGGCCGACAATCGGCTGGCGAGACACCAGTACGAAATCCTCGAAACCCTAGAAACGGGAATCGAACTTCTGGGGACCGAGGTGAAATCGGTGCGCGCGGGGCAAGCCAATCTTCGCGATGGCTTCTGCCTGATCAGGCGCGGAGAACTGCACCTCCACAACGTTCACATCTCCCCGCACACCCACGCCAGCCGCTATTTCAATCACGAGCCACTGCGGGTGAGGCGGCTCCTCGCCCATCGCCGCGAAATCGACAAATTGCGGGGTCACCTCGAACAAAAAGGGCTCACCCTGATTCCCCTCAATCTGCACCTGCAGGGGTCATGGATCAAGGTGACCATCGGCCTTGGCAAGGGACGCAAGCTCCATGACAAGCGGGCCGCTGCCAAAGACAAGCAGGTCAAAAAAGAAACCCGAGACGCGATCGCCCGCTACTGACTCAGCAGCCCCGCTTCTGGCTGATCGGACGGCTCTTGAACGGCTTGTTCTTGGGCAGCTGGCTCCGGGGAGACGTCCTCTTTCACGCCGGCTGGCTTCGGGCCAGGGGGTTCTGGCAACGCCTCCACCGGTCCCTGCGCTCCGGTCGCCGGATCGGCAATCGGATTGCGATCCACCCTTGGCAGCGGTTTCGGCACTGCTTTCGGTGCAGGATTCGTGATCGGCAGGTCAGCGCGACAAGACAGGGTCAGCAGGCCGGAAGCGACACCTTCATTGGTCACGAGCACCTGCACAGGCGTGCCCACATCAGCCGCCAGGGTGACCACTCGCAAAGGGCCCCGTTCGGCAGCCACAGATCCGTCAGCGGCGTAGACGGTCATCTGCATTAACGGCGTTCCATTAATACCGAGCACCAACCGGCGATTGGCCGGAACCTGAATCGAAATCAAACGGGCGCTATCGGCGGGTACCCGACTGGACAACACGGTGGCCATCTCAGCTCCGGCCTTCACTTTTTCAATCTTGACCTCTTCCAGGCTGCGCAAGGCAGCCGCAAACCAAAGCTGCCGGAACGGTTCGGGTGGCTTGGTGCCAGAGGCCACCCCCGGCAACAGGGTGTTGGCCGCCACGGAGACCAGCTGTTCCACCACCCTGTCATTCACCCCTTGGCCGACAAGGGCCTCACGCTGGGTCTGCCAATCCTTGGGATCCAGTGACCCCAGTCGGCGACGCAAGCCTGGAGGCAACTGCTCCACCCTTGCCAACCACTCATTGGCTAGCTCGTTCCAAACCTGGCGCAGGGGCGCATCCTCCAGGGAATCACTGGGCAAACGACCGCTTCGCTCCGGGAATTGGGCCAACAAGCTGGCATCCACGAGCTCCAAGAACCAGCTGCGGTCGACCTGCAGAGCCCTTAATCGACTGAGCAGTTGTTGACGCTGATCCACCTCTGCTGGAGGAAGGCTGGCCGTCGGCGAGCGGCCCACCACATCTCGATCCGTGGAAGGCACACCAGCTGGAGCATTGCCGCGGCTGAGCAGGAACCAGCCAATCGCCGTACCTACGACCGCTGATAACAACAGGGCAATCGCCACGGGCCATAACCGGCCTTCCGCCGCCACTTGGCGCTCATCGGCGCGCTGACGCCGGCGAGGCTGAGGGGAAGGCGAGACAACAGCCTGCGGAAGGGCGGCAGGGAGTTCAGCGGAGGCCAGCACCACAGGCGCGAGCACGACCGTGCGCTCTGAACTCGGCATCGGTCCGGTCGATTCAGGCATGGGAACCGCTTTCAAGGCCTGCAAAACCTCCCCGGCCTGCTCAAAACGGCGACCTGGAAGCTCACTGAGCAAGCGTTCCAGCACCTCGCGGAAGCCTTCATGGATCTCGAGGCCTGAGGGACATGGCCATTCGCTGGCATCGGCCGGCAGCAAGGCCTCCGGTGCCCGTCCGCTCAGCAATGTCAAGGCCGTCACACCCAGAGCATGCAAATCCATCCATGGCGCGGCCATCTCGCCCCGGCCTTGTCCCCTCGGGGCATAGCTGGCCGTGGCTCCTAGAAGCGGTGCGGTTCCCAGGTTTTGCAGCAGGCCAAAATCCAGCAAAACCGGCAATCCATCCTGATCACGGCGCAGAAGATTGCTCGGGTTGATATCGCCATGGACCAGTCCCTTGCCATGGAGAACGCCCAACACGGGGAGGAGCTGACGCAACAACAGCAGCACTTCGCCGCCACCAAACACCAGCTGACGCTCGCGCCGCTGCTGCTGAATCTGCCCAAAGCTGGATCCTTCCTGCCACTCCCTCACCAGCCAAAGCGAATCCAATTCCTCCAGCAGGCCTCCGAAGCGTGGGATCAGCGGGTGAAGCACCGATTGCATCGCCGGCCACAGCTGACGAAACCGCTCTTGCGCCTCAGGATCTTGAAGCTGCCGCAGTGCCACTGGCGCATCGGAGGCCAACACATCGGTGCCACGCCAAAGCTGCCCCTGGGGTGCGGAGGTGTCTGCCGTTAGACATTGATCCAAGCGGTAGCGCTCAGCCAGCAGCGTGCCGATCACAAGGGCATTGCCTAAATGGGCTGATGCTAGGGGGACTTGTTGGAAAGCACCTACAGCGTGGCCTCACTAAGGTCACTGTCCCGAGCTTCAACCTTCCATGGACTCCGGCACGCTGCTCAGCCGGCTGATGGACGTGCGCCGCCGCAGCGAAGTTTTAATTGAACCGCTGGAAGCCGAAGATCTCTGCCTCCAGGGCATGGCTGATGCGAGCCCCCCCAAGTGGCATCTTGCTCACACCACCTGGTTCTTCGAAACCTTTGTTCTGATCCCCCATTGCCCTGGTTACGAAGGGGCGGATCCCCGTTGGAGCTACCTGTTCAACTCCTATTACGACGCGGTTGGCCCGCGGCAACCCAGACCGCAACGGGGCTTACTCAGCAGGCCGCTGATGGCGGAGGTGATCGCTTGGCGGCACAAGGTGACCCAGGCCCTGGCAGACCTGCTCCAAGGCAACGGCGATTCGCCCTGGCTGAACCTCGTGGAACTGGGCCTTCAGCACGAGCAACAGCATCAGGAATTGATGTTGATGGATCTCCTCGATGCCTTCAGCCGTCAGCCCTTGGAACCGGCGTATCGAACGGATTGGCAGGAGCCCGAAGCGGCTTCCCATGACAGGACGCCTCCCGTTTGGCTGCCGTCTGCGGGAGGCCTGGTAGAGATCGGCCAAGACACGCAACAGCACGGCGGCACCAACAACACCCATCCCTTCCATTTCGACAATGAGGAACCACGGCATCGCGTGTGGCTCGAGCCCTATGACCTGGCCGATCGCTTGGTGAGCAACGGCGACTACAGGGCTTTTATCGAGGACGGCGGCTATGAGCGCCCCGAACTCTGGATGAGTGAAGGCTGGGCCATGCGCACAGAGCGGCAGTGGAAGGCACCGCGTTACTGGCGCCAAGCGCAGAGTGGTGAACAGCAAGCTTGGGCCTGGGAGTTCACCCTGGCCGGACGCTGCCCGTTAGACGACCATCGCCCGGTGCGTCATCTCAGCTGGTTTGAAGCCGATGCCTACTCGCGTTGGGCTGGAGCCCGCTTACCAACGGAGGCTGAATGGGAGATGGCCGCCCAGGAGCAGGGGCTGCAGCTCAAGCAAAGCCATGCTGAGCTTTGGCAATGGACCGCAAGTCCCTACCGGCCTTATCCCGGATTTCAACCAGCTCAAGGGGCTGTGGGCGAGTACAACGGCAAGTTCATGACCTCCCAATTCGTGTTGCGGGGCAGCAGCCACCTCACTCCAGAGGGACATGCCCGCAACACCTACCGCAATTTTTTTGCTCCCTCTAGCCGCTGGATGGCGGCTGGCCTGCGCTTGGCCCGATGACCACCACCTCTCAACAGACCTCTCACCAGACCGATCAAAAACCCGAACTGATCGACCTCCATCCGCCAGCAGCGGATATGGAACAGCTCGTGCGGATCGGGCTCAACCGTTGTCCCCGCCAACTGCCTGCCTGGTTTCTCTATGACGAAAAGGGCTCACGCCTGTTCGATCGCATCTGTGAGCAACCCGAATACAGCCTCACCCGAACCGAAATTGCTCTGCTCAAGTTGTCTGCCCCCGAGATTGCGTCAGCCATCGGTGACGGCGTGATCGTTGAATTCGGTGCTGGCAGCGCCCAAAAAGTAGGGCCTCTTCTCGACGCGATCCATCCCGCCGCCTACGTGGCCCTCGACATCAGTGCCGAGCACCTAGGCAAGGCCACTACAGCTCTGCAGCAACGCCACCCAGGGGTGCCGATGCTGGGAATTTGCTGCGATCACAGCACACTTAAAGCAGTGCCTGAGCACCCATTGCTGCGAGACCAACGCCGCATCGGTTTCTTTCCTGGTAGCTCACTCGGCAATTTTGAGCAGCACGATGCCGTCCGCGTGCTCCGCCATTTCAAGCAGTTGTTGAAGGGGGGACCTCTCCTGCTTGGTCTGGACCAACCCAAGAGCAAGGTCCGCCTCGAAGCGGCCTACAACGACGCCGCTGGCATCTCAGCCGCCTTCGCACGCAACTTGCTGCATCGCCTCAATGCCGATTTGGGAGCGAATTTTGACCCCCAATGCTTTCAATACCAAGCGCGTTGGCAAGACGAACAACAGCGGGTGCAGATGGCCTTGATCAGCCGCTGCGACCAAGTGGTCAGAATCGCGGATAACCGTTGGACCTTCAAGTGCGATGAGCCACTGATCACCGAATACAGCCTGAAATACAGCCCTGAAAAGGCTGTTGCGTTAGCGCAACGGGCCGGGTGGCGCTGGCTGCGTCGCTGGCATGATCCAGAGGATGATCTCTCCTTGCATCTCTTAGAGCCCACAGACTGAGATCCAGACCTTCATCCCCGCTGAGCCATGAGTCGCGACGAGCAACGGGCCACCGTCCGCTTACAACGAGAAACCCTGATCGAAGAGCTGGAAACGGTGTACCGCAACGCCTTCGATCGCTTGGGTGCCCTTGAGCTCGGGGAGGGCTCGGTCGCCCGTCTCACCCAGCTGTTGCTCCGTTCACGGGAAGGTGCAATCAATCCGCTAGAGCAAGAAATCGAAGCTCCATTAATCACACGCGCACCGGATCCAATCCCATGAGCCCCACCTGGCTGGACAACCTCGAACGCAGCCTGGAAGAACGGCTTGAACAGTTTTTAAGCAGCAATCCCAGCCAAGATCAATTGCTGCGGGAACAGCATCTTCAAGACCGCCAAAGGGATCTTCACAATCGTCGCGGGCAGCAGCAACTTCAAGCGAGGGAATTACGCCGCCAACTGCTCACGCTCGCCGAACAGGTCCAGGCCTGGACAAAACGGGGCGAGAAAGCACGCAGGGCTGGTGCCCTTGAACTCGCGCAACGGGCGGATCAGCATGTTGTTGGTCTGATGCAGCAAGGTCGCAAACTCTGGGAGGAGTTCGAAGCCCTCGGTCTTCAGTTCGCCGAACTCGAAGAGCAGCTCAACAGCCTTAAAACGCAAGAGCAGCAATCCTCATCCAGGCGAAGCCTTGATGAGGATTGGGCCCTATTTGAAGCACAACAAGAGTTGGAAGAGCTGCGGCGCAACAAAGGCCTCAGCTAATCAAGCTTGAGATCGCTCTCGATCAAGCCTTCGGCGCGGGTGGCTCGAGGCTCACATTTTCAGGCGGAGGGGTGGGGTCTGGATCAGCGATCAGCATGTGCTGAAGCACAATCTCAGGACGCTCACTGTCACGCCAGCGGATGCGATAGGCGGGCATCTTGGTGCCTCGGCTCGTGGTCTGCTCCACGGGCTCCATCACCCATCCGCGACGGGAACGTCCCTGCGGATTGCGCTTGACCACCGCATCGGCGTGTTTGAAGCGGAAACCTACGCGCTCACCACTCATGGGAATTGGACCCTGCCACTGGGTTTAATTATCCATGCTGACAGGTCACCCCTCTGGTCGCATCAATGGAAAGGCAATGACATCGCGAATGGAGGGGCTATCGGTGAGCAGCATCACCAAGCGGTCAATCCCGATTCCCAGGCCACCAGTGGGGGGCATCCCCACTTCTAGGGCCTGAATGAAATCCTCATCCACTCCGCTGGCTTCCACATCTCCAGCAGCACGACGTTCCTGCTGAAGCTCCATGCGGCCTCGTTGATCCAAGGGATCGGTGAGCTCACTAAAGGCATTGGCCGTTTCACGGCCCACGATGAACAACTCAAACCGCTCCACAAGCCCTGGCTTGCTGCGATGTTTACGGGCCAGGGGTGAAATTTCCTGCGGGTAATCGAGCACAAAGGTGGGCTGGATCAACTTCGGTTCCACAGCATGCTCAAACGCTTCGTTCAAGAGCCGACCAACGGTGTCGGCCTTATCCGGTGTTGGGAGATTGGCGGCTCGCATCGCCTCCACAGCCGCCTCACGGGTCTGGAACGAGCTGAAATCGAGGCCAGTGGCCTCTTGCACGAGTTCATGCATCGTGGCGCGCCTCCAGGACGGCGTCAGGTCCACATCCACGCCCTGATAGCTGATGCGGGTTGTGCCGCACACCTGCTCACACACCGAAGCGATCAGCTGTTCGGTGAGCGTCATCATGTCGTTGTAATCGGCATAGGCCTGATACACCTCCACCGACGTGAATTCAGGGTTGTGGCGCGTGCTCACCCCTTCGTTGCGAAAGATCCGCCCGAGCTCATACACCCGTTCAAATCCACCCACCACGAGCCGTTTGAGATGGAGCTCTGTGGCAATCCGCAAGTAGAGAGGCAGATCGAGGGTGTTGTGATGCGTGATGAACGGCCGCGCCTCAGCACCACCTGCTTCGGACTGCAGGACCGGTGTTTCGATCTCTAGAAAGTCGCGTTCATCCAACCAACGGCGGATCGCACTCACGGCCATCGCCCGACGCCGGAACGTTTCACGGGACTGCGGCGTCACGATTAAATCGAGATAGCGCTGGCGATAGCGCTTCTCCACATCCGCCAGGCCGTGCCATTTATCTGGCAGAGGCTGCAGTGATTTGGTGAGCATCTGCCATTCGCTCACCTTCACGGACAATTCACCCCGATCGGTGCGACGCAAGATGCCGTGAACCCCGATGAGGTCGCCTGCATCCACCAAGGAACTGAGTTGAGCAAAGCTGTCTCCCAGCGTTGCTTTCTCGAGGAACAACTGAATCGTTCCCGTTTCGTCCGCCAGCGTGAAAAAGGCAAGCTTGCCCATCACCCGCCGCGTCATCACCCGACCAGCAACCGAAACCTTCAGGTCTCGCTCGGTGCCGTTCGCAAGATCAGCATGATCGGCTTGCAAGCGAGCCATGCGATCGCTGAGATCAAAACGCAACGCATATGGCTCTTGGCCCTGCTCCTTGAGAGCATTCGCCTTCTCCAAGCGGGTCTCACGAAGTTCAGACAAGAGAGAAGAAGCAGTCGGGCGCCATCCTGCCCCGCGGCGGGCACCAGCGCGAATGGATCACGTCAAAGTCATCAAACTGCGGCAGTTGCTCCTGCCGGCTCGCCCATGCGTTGGGACGCGTAACCGATTCCTCTCACGGTGAGGATCAACTCAGGATTACGAGGGTCGGGTTCGAGCTTGCCCCGAAGACGGGCGACATACACGTCAACAACCCTGAGGTCGGCCGCACGCCGAGGTGGATAACCCCAAAGCTGCTCGAGAATTTCGGCCCTTGGAACCACATGGCCTGGCTCGCGAAACAGGAGTTCAAGGAGGCTGAATTCTGTGTAGGTAAGGGCGATCCGTTCTGTTCCTCGGTTGACCTGACGGCGATTGGTATCAACCACTAGATCTCCAACCTTCATCACGCCTTGACCGCTGGGGATCTCGCGTGGCTCAACGGTGGCAGAACCGGACCCCACTCGCCTCAGAATCGTGGAAAT
>OJFG01000462.1_pt1 | contig 13022 bp, 12 predicted proteins | sample 1594071 | NCBI WGS metagenome assembly OJFG01 (sample SAMN05416818, study PRJEB24817) | seawater metagenome | isolation source: Sea water | place: Canada:Atlantic | collected 2013-07 | reverse complement strand
CCGCGATCAGCAAGGAGCTGCATGACGTGCGCTCACGTCTTGGTGATCAGCGCATCTTTCTGTACATGGGCCGGATCGCCACCGAGAAGAATGTGGAAGCGTTATTGCGGGCCTGGCGACTCGTCAAGCCAGCGGGATGCCGACTCGTGATCGTGGGTGACGGGCCCCTGCGCAGCACGCTGCAAAACGTGTACGGCAATGGGATCGGGGATCTGTTGTGGTGGGGCTACGAAGCCAATCTCAACACGCGCATCGCCCTGCTCCAGTGCGCTGAAGTGTTTGTGCTGCCATCTCTGGTGGAGGGGCTCTCCATCGCCCTGCTCGAAGCGATGGCCTGCCAATGCGCCTGTGTGGCGACGGATGCAGGAGCTGATGGAGAAGTGCTCGCAGCTGGGGCTGGCATCGTTCTCAGCACCCAAGGGGTCACCACCCAGCTCCGCACCCTGCTCCCCGTTCTCCGTGATCAACCTCTGCTCACCCAGGAACTAGGACGGCGAGCACGGGAGCGGGTCATGGAGCGCTACCGGATGGTCTCCAACATCGATGCTCTGGAAGAGCTGTACGAGACCCTTATCGCCAAGAAAGCCTTAGCCGCTTAAAGCAGAGCTACTTCGCCATGCCCCGACCATGTTGCGTAGCGGCAACAACAGCTTCGATCAAGGCTGAACGCAAGCCCGCTTTTTCGAGATGACGCAACGCAGCCATGGTGGTGCCACCAGGAGAGGCCACCATATCTTTGAGTTCGCCAGGATGCAGCTCTTGTTCCTGCAGTAAGGCCGCGGTTCCAGCGAGGGTTCGATGGGCCAAATGATGGGCTTGGGCCCGAGGCATTCCCACGGCAACGGCACCGTCTGCCATCGCTTCTGCGATTAAAGCCACATAGGCAGGACCAGAGGAGGTGAGCGCAAGAAATGCATCCAGCCGTTCTTCGGGGAGCTCGAGAACCTCACTAACCGGCTCAAAAAAAGAGCGCACCTGCTGCTTCTGTTGATCAGAGATGCCATTCCCCCAAGCCAAGCCCGTGAGTCCCTGACCCACCAGGCAGGGGGTATTGGGCACGGCACGCACACAGATCCGGCCAGGAAATAATGTTTGAAGCCGCGCCAAGGGAACCCCTGCAAGCACGGAGATCAAAAGGCTTGAACCCGGCGCAGGCGTGGCTGTTGCAGGTGGCGCAGAGGCCGCAACAGCATCGAGCATCTGGGGCTTAACAGCCAAAAGTTGAACCGATGCCCCCCAAGCTTCTTTTGCCGCAGGATCACTGGCAGCAACAACCTTGACGTCGGAGGGCACTCGCGCAGACACCGTCGCAACGGAGTCCTGACGGCCAACAACCGCGATCACCTCACCGGCGGGGATGAGTCCCTGCTCAATCAGGGGGATCACAAGGGCCTGAGCCATCCGGCCCAGACCAATTACACCAAAGGCAAATGGCACTGATGGTTCAAAGGGCGGTGGCGCTTGTGGCACTCCAGGCGGGAGTCGGAGCAATGCTGGCCTCAGAAGAGGCTTGCTCAACGTCCTTAGAAACGTGGGTCGGAACGGAGGTTTCGTCCTGGGTGGCGTTGGTAACGGTTACGCAGCTGGGCGCGAACAGAAAAATGCTTTCGCCCACGCGCTCTTGATGACCATCAATGGCAAAGGTTCCGCCTGCCACGAAGTCCACAGCGCGTTGCGCTTGATCCGGTTCCATCATCGTGAGATTGAGGATCACCGTTTTGCGCTCACGCAGGGCTTGGATCGCTCCGGGCATTTCATCAAAACTGCGAGGCTCCATCAAAGAGACCTCTGCGGTTCCGGTACTGATGCCAGGCATCCCGATCACATTCGATCCAGTGAAGGATTGCTCAGTTTCGAAGGGATTGCTCGACTCAAGAGTTGCCAAAGCACTCGACATGGAGTGAGAAGGACCTTCTTCGACGTCGTCCTGTTCGCCAGTGTCGTAATCGAGGTCGTCATAATCACCATCAAGGTAATCATCACCCGCAACGACAGCACGAAGACGAGAAATCAGCGACACCGGAAACTAAATCAAACCTGAACCCTGAATAGCGCTCTACAGAGTTGTGAGCAAGAGTGACTGGGCGATTTGATCATCTTCACAACAGGCTGCCCTGACAAGTGGGGGTCAAACCAAGCGTTCAGGCCGTGGTCCAAACAATCCAGACCCCACGCGAACCCAGGTAGCACCTGCCTTAGCAGCCTGCTTCCAGTCCCCGCTCATCCCCATCGAGCAATCGGGCAAATCGAGCTCATCCGCAAGGGTTCTGCAGTCGGAGAAGAGGCTATGGCGGTCTTCGGGCGCTAAGCCAAGGGGGGCCATGGTCATCAGCCCAATGGGCTTCAAGCCTGGAAGCGATTGCAGCTGTGGCCAAACCTCACGCAAGGCATCCGGCTCCCAGCCACCCTTCGCCGGGTCGTCGCGAAGTTTGACCTGAAAAAACACCTCCGGATTTTGGTTTTCCTCCACCGCAATCCTTGAGGTGCGTTCTGCGAGTGCCTGAGAATCGATCGAATGAATGACGGGAAAGGCCCGCACGACTGCCCGGACTTTGTTGGCCTGCAGGCGTCCAATGAAATGCCAACGCAAGCCGCTGAGGTCATCTAAGTCTTGTTGTTTCGGGAGTGCTTCCTGCACTCTGCTTTCACCAAAATCAACTTGCCCCAAGGCCGCCAGCTCACGCACCGCTAGGGCCGGGTGGCCTTTGCTGACAGCCAGCAGATGGACAGCGTCTGGACACTCAGCGTGAATCGCCTGCCAGCGGGACTGAATCGTTTCAGATTCCGGGCTGCTGGAGGCCATCAAATGAAGGTTTGATCGAACAGCTGCTTCCAATCGGCAAAATCGTCAGCGCGATCACGGCGACAGCGCGCCAGGTGAAGCTCTGCATGATGCCGGGCGTCCTGATAAGGAATCACCTCAAACTGAGCCCCTCTGGGTTGCAGCGTCACCAGGAAAAACATGCGCTGGGCATAAAGCGTGGCGTACAGGTCCCGTCCTTCGCCCGCGGTCGACACCTGATAAAGCATTCCAAAGGTGGGGTGATTGAGATAACGCTCCGCTCCCACAACTCAGTCCATCAAGATTTAGAGAGCACCGTACTTGCCTCTCAATCCCACCACCGCGAGAAGAACCACAAAGGACAGCAGGTTCAAGCCACGCGCCAGTGCAGACGTGTTCTGAACAGGGCGAAAGCAATCCGCAGGCAACCAACGCCCTCCCCTGGCAATCAAGGCATCAGCTCCTTGCTCAGCCCGCAACAAAATATTGGCAAGAAGTCGCTCCCCCACTGAAAGGAGCAATCCGAATGACGCCTTGAAACCCAGCTGACGCAGATTGACCGCTCGACTCGCCACTGAGCGCACCAAATTCTGCAATTCCTCTTGCACCAGGGGCAAAAAACGGAGAGCCAACAACAACTGAAAACAAAGACGATCCACTGGCAAACCAAGCTTCGTCAGGGGAAACAAACACCAATTCAGGGCCCACATCAGATCTTCGCTTGGTGTGGACAGCAGCATGAGATTCACGCTGTGCACCACGGTGACAATCAACGTTGCACTGTTGAGACCGAGCTCAGCCGATCTCCGATCCACCGAGAGTGGACCCAGGTTGAGCGGCCCAAGCTGAACAGGACCCAGACGCAACAACTCCCAGCTGGACGATTGAAGGGACAAACCCTGCAACTCCTGCACAGGCCGTATGGCCTGCGTGGCTGCTGGGTCTCCCGTTGGCAAGAACATCGCCAGGAGGCCAAAGCCAACCCCGAGACAAAAGACCAGCAGTAGGGAGCGCCACCACAACCTGGCCGGCAAGCCACTCAGGGCGGTGATCACCATCAAGGCCAGAACGAGCCCCAGACGCCACAACGGACCAGCCAGAACAGGGGTCAGCAAAAACATCACGACCCAGCCCAGCTTCAAACGAGGGTCGATCAGACGCAGCCAACCAGAGCTGCCATCGACGTACTGCCCGATCGGAATCTGTCGCAACCAATCCATGGGAGATCAGCCTTGGCGGTTCTGCTGACGGGACAGCTCCTTTTCCGCATCCCGCTGTTGCTTGCCTCGCCAGAACAACTTCACCGGAGTGCCATCAAAGCCGAGGCCTTCACGAATTTGACGCTCCACATAGCGGCGGTAGGTATCACCAAACAGCTTGGGCTCATTCACAAACAACGTGAAACTTGGGGGACGACTCGCCACCTGAGTGCCGTAGTACAAACGGCCCTGCCGGCCACCGCGGGTGGTGGGAGGACTGCGCCAGCTGAGGGCTTCCTTGAGCACTTCGTTGACAACTGACGTGCTCACCCGGCGGCGGTGCTGTTCCACGGCCAGAGATGCCAAGGCGAAAATGCTGTCGACCCGTTGCCCCGTCAGCGCAGAGGTAAACAGCATCGGCGCCCAATCGAGGAAATAGATCTTGGCGCGCAGCTCCTTTTCCATCGCCGACATGGTGTGGCTGTCTTTTTCCACCGCATCCCACTTGTTCACCACCACCACGCAAGCGCGACCGTCCTCTTCGATCCGTCCTGCTAGGCGTTGATCCTGCTCGGTTACACCATCGAGAGCATCGATCACTAAAACGCAAACATCACTGCGTTCGATCGCCTTAAAACTGCGGTTAATCCCAAAAAATTCTGGCCCGTAATTCACGCTGCGTCGCCGGCGTATCCCTGCGGTGTCGATCAATCTCCAGGGACGATTTTCCCGTTCAATACGCGTATCAATCGTGTCGCGAGTCGTGCCACGAATCGGACTCACAATCGCCCGCATTTCACCACAGATGGCGTTGAGCAAGCTGGACTTCCCCACGTTGGGGCGGCCAATGATCGCGAGCTGAATCGGCTCCTCTTCATCACTCTCCTCATCCTTGGGAGGAAGGAAGGTGAGCACCTGATCGAGCAGCTCGGCGGTGCCAGCACCATGGATCGCTGAAATCGGATGGGGTTCGCCAAGACCGAGCCTCCAAAACTCCGCGGCCATCCCCAATCCCTGCTCAGGAGACTCACACTTATTCACCGCCAACAGGGTCTTGCAGTTCTGCGTTCGCAGCCATTCCGCGATCGATTCATCTGCAGCCGTAAGTCCTTGCTGACCATCCACAATCACCAATGCCACGCTGGCTTCAGCGAGGGCGAGGCTGGCCTGCTCCCGAATCTCAGGAAGGAACTCACTGTCGTCATCGAAGACCAAGCCTCCGGTGTCCACCACCTTGAATTCTCGATCGCCCCAATAGCCGTCTTGATAGGTGCGATCTCTCGTCACACCTGGCTGGTCGTGAACGATCGCCTCACGACTTCGACAGAGACGATTCACCAAGGTGGACTTGCCGACGTTGGGACGCCCGATGATTGCGACGACCGGACGCGCCAAAACAGGAGCCCAAAAAAACTTTCTTGACAGTACAGAGGTGACCAATCACAGAAATACGAAAACATTCAGAAAGAGACGTGTGAGACGCATGCGACACAGCTAGGCCTGTGACAGCGACGTCAGCGGCACAACCATGCTTGAGCTCATTGCAACGCTCGTGGTCGACCTCTCCGACCAGACCCTCACCGTGCTCAACGAGCAAGAACAAACCGTTCGGGTCATTCCCGTGAGTACAGGCAAAGCCTCATCCCCCACACCCACGGGCCATGCCTCCGTACTCACGAAATACCGCTCGGTCACCATGCGCGGACGCACCTATGTTTCCCCTGGCGTGCCCTACGCGATGTGCATCACGGCCAATGAAGCCATTTGCATGCACGCCGCTCCCTGGCAAGAGGATGCCGGCCAAGCCTTTGGCGTGCCAAGAAGCCACGGCTGCGTGCGCATGCCAACCCTGCAGGCGCGCTGGCTGTTTGAAAACACACCCAAAGGAACCAAGGTGATCATCCAAGCCTGAGGATTAAGCCTGCAAACAGGTCACCAACGCGGATGACGTCTATCCCCTTTGGGTGAATAAAGATCTGCCGCTGAGCGCTTACCCCGCTCGCGAGGAGGAGAACCGCCCTTCCCCTTGAAAATCAAAAGTATTACATTTTGTAAACAGGACGCTTCGGTGGAACGGAGAGCCTTTTCGGGAGGGGTTAGACGCCCTCCTTTTTTATGCCTGCTGCTCAACGCACAGGAAGATCACCAGGATGGCCGCTCACGGGATTGAGTGGCGGATCCAGTAGCGGTGGCAGGGGTCCCTCGTCTGCCAGCAACTGCTCATGGGATGCAAGCCAGGCCAGCAGCCAATTCACGGCAGTAGCGCGACGCGTGCGCCGTGGGTAAAGCTCCCCGATCCGATACCCCGCAAACTTCAACTGCTCTTTCAACAGCTGTTTGTGCTCGCGGGGGATCGAGCGGGTGAGCTGCACGGAAGCAGGGCGAATGCTGATCACTTCGGGGGCCTGGGGGAATGCCTCTCGCCACGCCGAGGGCGTCTCAGGTCCAGCAAGCCAGATCAACCCTTCGCCTTGAGGCTGGTACCCCAAGCGCTCCCAGACCCGCTCCGCCACAAAGCGATCGCTCATGCGGTCTTCCAGGATTCGATTCAGCAACAAACGGCTCAGCGGCCAAGGGGTAGGGGGCATACGAGCAGAGACCGGAGACCTCCATCCTTCGCCCCATCGCCTTGCCTTGACAAGCCCAACGGCCTGACCAGCAGAATGAGGATGTCTTCGGCCTTTGGCCATGCCGCTGAAGATTCAGGGTCGACTGTTAGAGCGACAACTCAGGTGCCGCGTCCTGCAATCCCCCCTAGCTGGCGTCAGCGATCGGATCTTCAGGCAGCTGGTGCGCCGCTGGGCTCCCGATGCACTGCTGTTCACCGAAATGGTGAATGCCACCAGCCTGGAGCTGGGGCACGGACGGCTCAAAATGGATGGCCTGCAAGAGGAAACAGGGCCCATCGGGGTGCAGCTGTTTGATCACCATCCCGACGCAATGGCGGATGCAGCACGTCGTGCGGCTGATGCCGGAGCCTTTCTGATCGACATCAATATGGGCTGTCCTGTTCGCAAGATCGCCCGAAAAGGAGGCGGTAGCGGCCTGATTCGCGACCCGGATCTGGCTTGCAGAATTGTCGAGACCGTGGTGGCTGCAGTAGGGCTTCCCGTCACGGTGAAAACGCGCCTTGGCTGGTGCAGCGATCACAACGCCGTGGGAGTTGAGACGGCTGTGAACTGGTGCCAACGCTTAGAGCAAGCGGGAGCGCGAATGCTGACGCTCCATGGCCGCACGCGAGAGCAACGCTTCAGCGGCAGTGCCGATTGGAACGCGATTGCAGCTGTCAAAGCAGCCCTCAGCATTCCTGTGATCGCCAATGGGGATGTGAACAGCCCTGAGGAAGCGCTGCGTTGCCTGCGGATCACCAGCGCCGATGGCGTGATGGTGGGTCGCGGAACCATGGGTTCCCCGTGGCTTGTGGGCCAAATCGATGCCGCACTCAGTGGCTTGCCGATTCCAGCCACCCCCGCACCAGCTGCACGCTTAGCTCTCGCCAAAGAACAACTGCTGGCCCTAATCGAGGCACGCGGAGATCACGGCCTGCTGATTGCGCGAAAACACATGAGCTGGACTTGCACTGGCTTCCCCGGCGCATCCCAGTTTCGTCAACAACTGATGCGCGCGCCCACGCCCGCCGCGGCCCTTGATTTGCTCGATCAACAGATGCAGCAAATCGAATGAATGCGCTATTGCCTCTGCTGCTGATCTGGCCGCTCTGGCTGATCCGTCGCCCCGAACAAGACACCCCGATCTGGGGACGCCGCAGCCTGATCCTGCTGATCAGCCTGTTCACCCTCCGCTATCTGGTCTGGAGAGTGACCTCCAGCCTCAACGTCGAGAGCCGCTTATCGATCGCTCTCAGCATCCTGCTCCTGCTCGCTGAAGCCTGGCTGCTCCTCGTTGGCTTAGTACCTCTCTGGCTGGCTTGGCGGCGGTTCCCCGATCGCCGCCTGGAGATCAACGACCGCCAAAAGCGCTGGGCAGAGAGCGGCTGGAAACCCCACGTGGACATTCTGGTTCCCACCTACGGCGAACCGATCAAAGTGCTCGAACGAGCCCTGATTGGCTGCACAAACTTGTCCTATCCCCACACCAAGGTGTGGGTGCTCGACGACAGCGGTCGCCCTGAGGTGAAAGCGCTCGCTGCCGAGCTCGGCTGCCGATACCTGCACCGACCGGAGCGCGTCAATGCCAAGGCCGGCAACCTCAACCATGGTTTGCGCCACTGCCGAGGAGAGCTGGTTGCCGTCTTCGACGCCGACTTCATTCCCCAACGCACCTTTCTTGATCGCAGCATTGGATTTCTGCTCGAACCTGAGGTTGCACTGATTCAGACCCCTCAAACCTTTATCAACGCCGACCCGGTGATGCGCAATCTGGGGATGGAGAACTGGCTTCTCTCTGATGAAGAGAGTTTCTACCGCTGGATTCAACCGGTCCGCGATGGCTGGGGGGCTGTGGTGTGTGCAGGCACGTCGTTTGTGGTGAAACGGAAAGCACTCGACCAAATCGGTGGCTTCGTAGAACAGGCCATCTCTGAGGATTTCGTGACCGGCATCAGCCTGACCCGTCAGCGCTGGCGACTGCTCTATTTGCAGGAAAAACTCAGCGCTGGTTTGGCAGCCGAAACCATGGCTGATTTCGTGCACCAACGCCAACGCTGGGCCTCTGGCACCTTGCAAAGCCTTCGGCTCAGCAGCGGCCCCTTGCGTGCCAAGGGGTTATCGCTTGGGCAGCGCATCGCCTACCTCGAGGGCGTGATGCATTGGTTCAACAACGTGCCAAGGCTGGTGCTGATGCTGATGCCACTTAGCTATGGCCTTCTGGGCATCATTCCAATCTTGCTCAATAGCCAAGCCGCATTGACCTTGCTCTTACCCCTTTGGGGCTTGCAAGTGTTGACCCTGGGCTGGTTAAACCGTGGGTCACGAACCGCTTTTTTGAGCGAACTCACCGGCTGGGTGCTCACCGTTCCTCTCACCGTGACCGTGCTGTCCAACCTGATTGGACGCATCGGTGGATTTCGGGTGACCCCCAAGCATCAGCGCCGTGATCGAGGGAGCTGCAGCGTGGAGCTGCTGCTGCCACTCCTGGCCCTCGTGCTGCTGAATCTGGTGAACCTCCACGGGCTGCTCTCAAACGCCAGCGATCTGCCAGCCCAGGTGCTCGCCGGCCGACCGGTCGGCTTGGTGTGGGGCGTGATCAATCTGCTGAGCTTGATCGTGGCGGTTCGTGCTTGTTGGGACCCTGCCGCGACGGATCTCTCCCCGTGGCAAAAGCTCACAATGGAAGCCTGGATCGAAGATGACGGTGGGCACCGCTACCCCTGCTGCATCACGGCTTTAAGCGAAAGCGGCGCCAGGATCACCTGCTCTCCTTCGACCCTTCCATGGGTTGCCAGTTCCAAGCTGCGCTGGTGCCAAGAGCTGCCTGCATTGCCAGTGATCTTGACCAACAAAACCGACACAGAAGTCCTTCTCCACTGGGGAGACTTGCCTCGGAAGGAGCGCTACGCCCTGATCCGCTGGCTCTTTTGCCGACCAGGATGCTGGATCGACCGGCAGGCGCCTCAGGAAAGTCGTGCCTTGCTGGCCCTCATCCGGCGACTGATCGCACCACCCAAACGCGGGCCATTCAACCCAAGCCTGATCCCGCAACACTTGCCCAGAGTCAAAGGATCAGCGCATGAATAGATCATGAATCCCCGTGATGGCCTGCGTCGCAAGCAATGAAGCAACAAGAACAGTCATAAACATATGCAGGCCTAAAGATGGGCATCAAGCCTCTTTAAAACCAAGCAGGAAAATCGAACGCAACTCAATACAATCAACGCAACAAATACTTGAATGAGAGCGAGAGCCATAAAAGCCATTGTGATCTCCAAATGCATCAAAGACCTGAACAATCAGGTTAGCGTTTGGAACTTAAAAGAACAGCAATTAGGGAGGCCCTCTATCTTCTAGTGATGGCTTCACCACTAAAATAATAGCGAGGATTACCACCAACACCCGCTCAGTAAACAGAAGATCTTTGGCCGCCTGGAGCGTTCATTTCAGCCGGGTACAAAAGAGAGTCCTAGTTATCAAGGATGGGCAGAAGATAACGGCAACTGAAGGCTAAAGAAGCTGCCTTCACCGACTATTGAACGAACATTGATAGTGCCTCCCATCGCTTCCATCAGCATCTTTACAATTGAGAGCCCGAGGCCCGTGCTGCTTTCACCTTTAGGCAAGACAACCCCCTCGGCTCGGGTGAAACGTTCAAAGATATTGTCGAGTTGGTCGGCAGGAATCCCCTGACCATGATCACTTACGCAAACCGTGACCTTTGAATCATCAGAACTAACGCGCAAATCGATCGGCGAGCCTTTCTCCGAGTACTTCACGGCATTACCGATCAGGTTGCCGATGCACTGCACAAGTCTGTCTGGATCACCAACTACCTCCATGTAGGGAAGTTCTTTGAGGTTATTAGTGATTGGATTGTCGTAGGCGGCATTAGCCAATTTGAGAACTTGCTCCAGACTGGGGATCAGCTCAAAGCTTTCGCGACGGATCGAGAGCTGCTGATTATCCCCTCGGCTGAGGTCGAGAAGGTCGCTGAGCATGCGGTTTAGGCGTAGAACCTCTGTATCGGCAATCCCCAAGGCTTGTTTATGGTGATCTGGAAGCTGCTCTTCTCCACGATTCAGCACCGACTGGATAAAGCCAGAAATCACCGTTAGCGGGGTGCGGAATTCGTGGCTAATCGTTGCAGCAAACTGTTTTTGATTGGTGGATGAATGGCGCAATCGTCCCACCATCTCGTTGAACTCCTCAATGATCGGGAGCAGCTCTAGTGGAGCTTTATCCGTCGGAATCGTTGCACCTTTTAGGTTACTTAGCTCAACCGTTGACAGATCCTGTTTGATTGCGCGAAGGGGGCGGCGAGCGCTCAGGATCAGAATCACACCTGTAATAAAGATCAAGATCAGTTCAGATCCCAGCTTCATCATGCGCTGTGATTTCAAGAGCGGCATGCCGTAAACAGGTCGGATATATACGAAATTGCCTGTTTCTTGCCCTCCAGGTAGCTTCACCTCCTGCACAGCTACAGCTTCTCTCGAGCTGATGTCGAGCACAGTGAATCCATCTTCAGCTTGCATGGCCCTCTCAGCAAACTGCCTCAGCTGGTTCTCATCAAATAGGGTGCGACTTGAGCGGCTAGTCGCCATCCCATTGTCACCAACGATCAATGCAACCTTGCCGTCGCTGAGATTCAGATTTCGAAGAAAGCGTTGGTAGTCGATTAGGGAGCAGCACACTTTCTTCTGCGCAGGTGTGAGTTGATTCAGCTCCTCCCTAATCTGATCCAGAATCAAGAGCCCCTGGCGATGCATCGTTCCACGCAGCACATCATCGATCAGGTGCTGGCGCAGACTGTGATTAATCGCCAGGCTGATCAAGGACTGCCCTAGCACCACGGCAAGCGTGATCCAAAGAAGGCGACGGCTGAGTGACCAATGCGATCTTGATGAACTGATCCAATCTCCGAACATATAAAAAATCCTTTATCAGTACTGGCGGCCAGCCCCCAGAGCTCTTACAAGCGGCTACAATAGGCTTTTATGAGTATTTTGCATAACTAATTAGCAACCATGTCTAGAGTAGTTGTTAAATCATATGCTTCTTACTAAGATTTTTGCAATTTCACACTGTTGATGCCTGTGACCACTCCAACGGTGTTTCTTGCCGACGACGAGGCCAACATCGTTACCCTGCTCGAGATGGAGCTGCAGGCAGAAGGTTTCACAGTAGTGACTGCCACCGATGGAATTTCAGCCCTTAAAAAACTACGCGACACAGCCACCCCTCCCGACCTGGCTCTTCTCGACTGGAATATGGGTGGGATAACAGGACTGGAGATCTGCCGACGCCTAAGGGAGACCGGCGTTTCATTACCAGTGATCATCCTGACCGCCAGAGATGAAATAGATGACCGCATTGCCGCGCTAGAGACCGGCGCCGATGACTTCATCTCTAAGCCTTTCAACGTGCGCGAGGTGTTAGCCAGGGTGAAGGCTCTCATTCGCCGATCCACTTTGACCAACGGCGCCTCCTCCAATGAATTCAGTTCGAATTTGATTGAGGTAGGTCCATTAGTTCTGAATAGGGCCGAACGCACCTCCACGATCAACGGCACTGCATTGATACTCACCGTGCGGGAGTTCGACCTACTCGATTGCTTCATGAGACACCCTCGGCAGGCTCTCTCCAGAGGACAATTAATTCAGCATGTTTGGGGTGACGACTACTTCGGAGACGAAAATGTAGTGGATGTATTCGTGCGGTACCTACGCAAAAAGCTTGAAGAGACAGGGTCGAAGAGGGTGATTCAAACCGTTAGGGGTGTGGGCTTCGCACTTCGAATGAACGACCAATAATGGGGCATTCTTGATTGGGACTCATGCTTCCAAGCTGCTCTTTATGCGGCAGTGCAACCAACGCCCAGAGAATCCCCAACCGGCTCCAGATCGCTGATCTCTATTCTGTAGAGATCAGGTAGGTCAACTTTGTTCTAGTGACACACATCCTGCCAAGGGCGCCAGGGCAATCAAAAACCCCGCACTTGGCGGGGCGTGATTGGTGTATGGACAAGCGAGTAACGAATTCAAGCAAGAACCTCGAAGTTTACTGCCACTAATTGACCCTCATTAGCACCGATAATTGAGTTGTAAACATCTGACCCCGTGGCGCCTGCAATAAACATTTTGTCGCCGGAGTCACTCATAAGAATGGTACCGAAACCATCCTCAGCGATGATTGTAATCTGACCTGTATATTTTTCATGGCCATCAATTTCACTTACGAAGATCTTATCATTCTGCAAAAGGCTGAAGTCCATTACTCGATCTATCCCTTCTGACATTGCAAATATGTCAGCGCCAGCTCCACCAATTAGTACATCATTTTCAGCGCCTCCGTATAAAAGGTCCTCACCACCCCCGCCCTTAAGTATGTCATCGCCGGAACCGCCGTACAAAAGGTCCTCACCACCCC
>OJFG01000455.1_pt1 | contig 13196 bp, 18 predicted proteins | sample 1594071 | NCBI WGS metagenome assembly OJFG01 (sample SAMN05416818, study PRJEB24817) | seawater metagenome | isolation source: Sea water | place: Canada:Atlantic | collected 2013-07 | reverse complement strand
GTCGGCAGCGTCAGATGTGTATAAGAGACAGGGCCACGGCCTCATGGCCGTTTACCAGCTCACGCACCATCTCGAGTGCTGCAGGCTGTTGGTCTGCTTCTGGGATCGAGGCCAAACCGGCCAGGGTGGACCCTCCATGGGGAGCCAAAACGCCAAGGGCGCGAATGCGCTCGGCGATCACGTCCAGGGCGTTCCACAGTTCGGTGTATTGATCCATGAACATCAGGTGCAACGTGTTGAACATCGGTCCGGTCACATTCCAGTGAAAGCCGTGGGTTTTGCCATACAACACGTAGGTATCTGCGAGCAGGCGGCTGAGTGCAGCAGCGATCTCTTCCCGTTGTGCGCTGGTGATGCCGATGTCGATGGCGGACTGACTAGCCATGGTTGATGGGAATTAAACGAGTGGTGGGTTTAAGAGTCCAGGGATTGGATGTAATCGCGGACCTTGCTCCGGCGCTGGGGCTGACGCAGTTTTAAAAGGGCACGGGTTTCGATCTGACGCACCCGTTCGCGGGAGAGGTTCATGTCTTCGCCGATTTGGGCGAGGGTTCGGGGGGTGTCGTCTTCGAGTCCAAAGCGACAGCGAATCACGGTGGCTTCCCTCGGGGTCAGCTCATCAAGCAAATGTTCGAGATCGTCATGGAGTGCATCGCGGGTCAGGGTTTGTTCTGGTGTGGCGTGTTCGTCTTCGAGGAGCTCCCCAAGCTGGGTCTCTTGATCCCGGCCCACCTTGGTTTCCAGAGAAACAGACCGTGGAACGCGAGCCAGGGTTTGACGCACCGTGTCTTCGCTGACGCTGAGCTCCCTCGCAAGATCTGACATCGAAGCAGTGCGCCCTTCATTGCTGGCGATCTCTTGCTGCACCCGTTTGATGCGGTTGAGCTTTTCGGTGATGTGGACGGGGAGGCGGATGGTGCGGCTTTGGGTGGCGATCGCCCGTGTGATCCCTTGGCGAATCCACCAGTAGGAGTAGGTGCTGAAGCGAAAGCCACGGGTGGAATCAAATTTTTCGACCGCCCGTTCGAGCCCCAAGGTGCCCTCTTGCACCAGATCCAGCAGTTCCATGCCTCGGTGCTGGTACTTCTTCGCGACGGCCACCACCAAGCGCAAATTGGCCTGGATCATCCGGTCACGAGCCTTTCGCCCTTCGCGGAGACGCCGCTGAAGCTCGCGGCTGTCGGAGTCAATCAGACCCGCCCAGGTTTCATAGCCCTTGGTGATGGCCTGGTTCAGTTCTTGTAAAGGGATCTCAGCGGCCCGTGCCCACTCCTGTCTGGTGGGCCAGTGAGAGAGATGGTTGGCCTCTCTCAACTGCAGTTCCTCTAGGCACAGCAACCGTTCGATCGCTGGATGCTCTTCGGCTAAGTGACGTTCTTCGCGCTTCAGGCGCTCGTATTGCTGTACGAGCCGCGACAACAACACCTCGTCTTCAGCGGTGAGCAGGTCCACCCGACCGATGTCCTGCAGGTAGAGACGCAACAGGTCATTGCCGCCGCTCCAGCGGATCGGGGCTGATCCCGTTGATGAGGAGCTGGCGGGCAAGGGACTGAGTATTCGATGAGATGTCTCAAGGGTCTCGGTTTAAGCCACATGGTCTGCAGAAACGTTGGTTTCTGTTCGGGTTTTGCGTTGCGACTAGTCAGTGTTCTCTGTCACGGGATCCACCCAGGTGCTGGCGACATGCAGATCGTCGAGCTGGCGCGCAGAGACACCAGCAGGTGCAGCAGTCATTAGGCAGCGTGCCTGCTGGGTTTTCGGGAAGGCGATCGTGTCGCGGATCGAGTCCTCTCCAGCGAGCAGCATGACCATTCGGTCCACACCAAAAGCCAGTCCACCGTGGGGAGGTGCTCCCATGTCGAGCGCATCGACCAAGAATCCGAACTGTTCTTGAGCTTCCTCCGGAGCAAGCCCGATGCTGTTCAGCACTTCTCGCTGCAGGGCGGAGTCGTGAATACGCAGGGAGCCCCCTCCTAGTTCCAAGCCGTTGAGCACTAGGTCGTAGGCCTGGGCGCGAGCTGTGGGAAGGGTTTTGGACCACTCCTCAGCCTTATCGCCCAGGTCGGTGGTGTTCGGGGCGCAGAAGGGATGGTGCAGGGCTTCGAGTCGATTTTCGTCCTCGTTGAATTCGAACATCGGGAAATCGACGACCCACAGAAAATTCCACTGATCGTTGTCTCTGTCGGGCTTGACGAGCCCCATCTCTTTGGCGAGATATTGGCGCACGCGATCAAGAGCTTTGTTCACTGTTGCGGTGTCTCCAGCACCAAAGAGCAACAGGGTTCCGGGCTGAGCCCCGGTGCGCTGCAGCAGGGTTTGCTTCTGTTCTTCTGAGAGGTTGTCCTTGATCGCACCGATGGTGTCGATTTCGCCGCCCTCACGCACCCGGATGAAGGCCAGGCCACCGGCTCCTGCCGCTTGGGCTTCGCTAAACACGTCGCCACCGGGTTTGATGCGCACGTTGGATACAGCGTCATTGCCTCCTGCAACCGCAATGCACTTCACGGAGCCGCCGGACTTCACGGCTCCACTGAACACCTTGAAACCCATGTCTTTCACGATGTCGCTCACATTGGTGAGCTCCATGCCGTAACGGGTGTCGGGGCGATCCGTTCCGTAGCGCTCCATCGCCTCGTGCCAGGTCAGGCGTGGAAACGGCAGTGGCAGGTCGATTCCCTTGACCGTTTTCCAAATCGCAGCAATCAAACGCTCATTGAGCTCGAGGATTTGCTCCTGGCCCATGAAGCTCATCTCCATGTCCAGTTGCGTGAACTCAGGCTGTCGATCTGCCCGCAGGTCCTCATCGCGGAAGCAGCGAGCCACTTGGTAGTACCGCTCAATGCCGCCCACCATCAGCAGCTGCTTAAACAGCTGCGGGGACTGGGGAAGTGCGAACCATTCACCACCGCAGACGCGGCTTGGAAGGATGTAATCCCTGGCGCCTTCTGGTGTTGAGCGGGTCAGCACCGGAGTTTCCACTTCGATAAAGCCTTCGTCTTCGAGGAATCGGCGCGCTGTTTGGATCGTTTTGGCACGCAAGCGCAGGTTGTCGCTCATGCGCTTACGGCGCAGATCTAAAAAGCGGTGGCGGAGGCGCAGTTCTTCGCGCGTGTTTTCCTCGTCATGGACAGACACTGGGAATGGAAGCGTGCCTTTCACGCTGTTGAGCACGTGGATGCTGCTCGCTAAAACCTCCACCGCACCGGTGGCAAGGCGGTCATTCAGCGACTCACCAGGACGAGCCCGCACCTTGCCCTGGACTTGCAAGACGGTTTCGCTACGCAGGTGTTCGGCGACGGCAAAAGCATCAGCGCCCAGGTCGGGATCCACGGTGATTTGAACCGTGCCGCTGCGGTCGCGCAGGTCGATAAAGATCACTCCGCCATGATCGCGGCGGCGGTCCACCCAGCCGCAGAGCTGAACGGTTTCGTCGATGTGCGTGTCGCGCAGGTCGCCGCATCCGTTGCTGCGCATGGGAGTTTCGCTGGAGAGAGGCGAGTTTCCCACAGCCTGTGCCAAGACGCCTTTGCTCCGACTAAGAACGGCGATAGAAGGGACGCTTCACCACGGTGGCTGGTTGTAGTTGCCCGCGGATCTCCACACTGAGTTCTGTGCCGAGCTTGGCGAGGGCTGGCGGAAGGGAGGCGAGGGCAATGGGCTCTTCGAGAGTGGGGGACCAGCTGCCGCTTGTTACGACGCCCACGGTCGATCCGTTGTGGATGACGGGGTAATCGTGGCGGGCAATGGAACGGCCTTGCAGCTTCAATCCCACGAGACGCTTGGACGGTCCCTGTTCAGCCGCTTGCTCAAGGGCTTTCCGTCCGATGAAAGTGGCAGGCATTTCCAGATGCACAAGCCACCCCAAGCCGGCTTCAAAAGGGGTGGTGGCAGCGTCCATGTCTTGGCCGTAGAGATGCATGGCTGCCTCCAGACGCAGGGTGTCGCGAGCGCCGAGGCCGCAGGGTGTCACACCCTCCTCGATCAATTGCTGCCAAAGCTTGCGTCCGTCGTCTGGCTTAAGCAGTAACTCCACCCCATCTTCTCCGGTGTAGCCCGTGCGTGCTGTGAAGACTGGAGCTGTGAGCCCTTGAATGTTGAGACTGCAGTGGCCAAAGCGCGGCAGTTCGCTGAGATCGCTGCTACTTAATCGCTCCAGGAGGCCGATTGCCTTTGGCCCTTGGAGAGCGAGCAAAACGCCGTCCTTCTTTTCGTCGAGGACCTGCAGATCAGTTCCTTCAAGATGTTGGCGAATCCAGGCGGTGTCGGTCTCTGCGCAAGCTGCATTGATGACAACCAGCAAGGTTTCGTGGCTCGCGTCCAGCAACGATGGCCCGAGGTCGTAAATGATTAAGTCATCAATGATTCCGCCTTGTTCATTCAGCAAGACCGAATAGCAGGCTTGGCCAGGGCCGATTCGGTGCAGATCACTCGGAACAAGATGTTGCAAAGCATCTTTGGGATTGGCACCTTCAATGCGCAGAACTCCCATGTGGGAGATATCAAACATGCCGCTTTCGCTGCGTACGGCCTTGTGTTCAGCCATGAGCCCTGAAAACTGAACGGGCATTTCCCATCCAGCGAAAGACACCATTCGACCTCCGGCCGCGATGCAGAGGTCATGGAGCGGTGTGAAGTTCTGGTCCATGACCGAGGCGCTAGCGCTCAAATCCTATGGACCAATTTCGCATTCATAGGAATTAATCCTGGAATTGGAAGCAAAGCAGCAGATTGCGGCGGTTTTATGGTCCGCTTTGGCAAGCGTCCTTAGTCTGATCTCACGTTTACGCAGGTGTGATGTGACTCAGTCAAGTTGCCAATCCTGCGTGCATTGCACACCCCCTGCAGCAACAGGTTCTGGGTGGTGTCGCTTACGACGACTTTCCGTTCATGCGGAGTTGGCAAACCAGGTGTTCTGTCATCACTGGACGAGTCGTCCACCATCTCTTCCTGAGTTCAATCTTCAGGAGCCCTTATTGATTCCCTTGGATCGTCAGTTGGATTTTTGTGATTCGATGCAAACGTCTGATCAGGATTCCGAATTAACAGTTCGGCTCTGAGGATTGAACTGGTTGGTTTGCAGCTCTTTGAAAATTTTATAAATTTAGATTCAGGGATTAATAAATCCTGTCTTTTGGGTTCGCTCTTTTCATATTTTTTTGGGCAGTTGCTGACTGCTGCATTGATTGTGAAGGCGAGGTGGATGTTCACGTACGCCTTGATTCCTGAGCTTTTGAAACGTGACCGACTAAGCCATCAACAGCAGCAGGCTGCGGGTGACTTTGGCGGCCAAGACGCTACTGATCCCACTCGGATCGAGTTGGGGAGCGAGTTCCACCACGTCTGCGCCCATGAGGCGGTGATGGCGTAGCTCGTTGATCACAGCTGCAAAATCGTTCCAAACAAATCCACCTGGTTCGGGGGTCCCTGTCCCTGGCATCACAGCAGGGTCAAACCAGTCGAGGTCCACCGTGAGGTAGATCGGCCGTCCCCTGAGCTCGCTCATGCGATTCGGAATGTCTTGCACTGAAATCAGGCGTCCGCTGCTCTGGAGCTCTTTGAACTCATCACGGGTGCCGCTGCGGATCGCAATCTGCATGAGCTGCTGGCTGGGAAGCACCTCCAAACAGCGGCGCATGGCACAGGCGTGGCTGTGACGGGCCCCAAGCCACTCATGCCGTAAGTCGGCATGGGCATCGAGTTGCACCAGTACGAGATCGGGGTGCTGTTTCGCCACAGCTGCAACCGCACCAGAACTGATGGAATGCTCACCGCCAAGCATCAGCGGTTTCATGCCTGCAGCAAGCACGGTGCTGGTGGCATGGCACACGGCATCCACAACGGGCTCCGGATCGCCGTAGGGAATCTCAACAGCTCCAATGTCGGCGTAAGCGAGGTCTTCGAGGTCTCGATCCAGCTGGGGGCAGTAGGTCTCAAGACCTGTGCTCACCTCACGAATTGCGGCTGGGCCAAATCGAGTGCCAGGGCGGAATGAGGTGGTGCCGTCATAGGGAACGCCAAATAAGGCCACTCGGCATCCGCTTGGATTGCGCCGTGCTCCCATGAAAATGGCACCCTCATCGTCAAACAGGCTCTGATCAATCGTTTGGGTTGTTGGATTGGTCATGGATTGAGTTCCCGTTCAATGAAGGCTGGAATGGTGTTGAAGGCTCCTTGCTGCCAGCGGGGACTCCAGATCGCACAGCCTTCGGCCACGGCTGCGGCGCGCTCGCTTTGAACAGTGAAGTAGCGGGGCCCATCCTTGGCTGCAAAGGTCCAGCTCCACCAACCACTTGGATACATCGGGACCCAGCCATAGAGAGGATCAGCGTGGCCAAATAGCTCGCGAATGAGCTTCACCATGTCGATGTGCACTTGGCGGAAGGCTTCGGGTGATTCGCTTTGAGTGGCAAACACCCCCCCCGGCTTGAGGATGCGGCAACAGTTGCTGAAGAAGGCTCGGTTGAACAGGCCTTCGGCGGGCCCTGTGGGATCGGATCCATCCACTAAAACAACGTCGTAAGAGGCGTCTTCGGCTTCAGCGGCCCAGGCGATTCCATCACCTACATGCAGGTGAAAGCGGGGGTCGTTCCAGCACCCGCCACCGATTGAAGGCAGGTGTTCTTGGCTGAGATCCACAACCCGGCCGTCGATCTCCACCAGGTCGAGGTGCATTACCCCTGGGTGGCGCAGGCATTCGCGGGCGGTTCCGCCATCACCGCCGCCGATCACCAGCACGCGCTCGATGGCCTCGGCTGTGCAGAGCGCAGGATGCACTAAGGATTCGTGGTAATGGCGTTCCTGGTGCTCAGCGGTCATCCAGCAGCCGTCTAGCAGGAGTCCCTTCCCGTAGCGCTGGCTATCGATCACGGTGATGCGCTGAAACGGGCTGGTTTCGTCCACCAGCACGCGGCCTTCCAGGCCATAACGCACGCCGTTGTGGTGTTCATCGATCCAGTTGCCACTGGTTTCAGGTGCAGTGGTCATGGCGGGGCGCTGGACGTTCGCTCCATCCAGCTAAAACCAGCACCGGTTGGATGGCGTGATGCCAAGGTCAGGGGTGTCAATCGCTCGTTCAGCGATGGATGCACTGAAGGAGTGCTGGATCGATGCCCCAGGATCTCACCGTGAATGCTCGCCTGGTGATCCCCTCGAGGGAGCTTCAATGGCGATTTTCCCGCGCCTCAGGTCCAGGTGGGCAGGGGGTGAACACCACGGATTCTCGGGTTGAGCTGGTGTTTGATCTGGCGAATTCGGCGGTGCTGGGCCCCTTTCGCCGACAACGGCTGATGGAGGTGCTGGCATCGCGATTAGCGGATGGCTGCGTGCGTGTGGTGGCTGCAGAGGAGCGCTCTCAGTGGCAAAACCGCCAGCGAGCGATGGCTCGATTGGCTGATTTATTGCGAGAAGGCTTGAAGCCACCGCCTCCACAGCGCCGGGCCACGCGTCCAGGACGTGGTGCCGTGAAGCGACGCCTAGAGGCCAAGGGGCGTCGCAGTCAGATCAAAAAAAATCGTCAACAGCGTCCGTCATTGGACGATTGAACGCTGGGCGGCATGCTCACGAATCGGGATGGTTGTTGCGAGCTACGGGGCTGGAGGCTTGTTCGGCACGGATTGCCAGTTTTGCTTGCTGCCAAACCGTCTCCAGTTCCTTGATGCTGCGGTCTTGAAGGTCTCCCCCCAGAGCGGCTTCCACGCGAGAGAAGCGATCGAGAAAGCGCTGGTTGGTGCCTGCTAGGCCTTCTTCCGGCTGGATGTCACACCAGCGAGCCACATTCACAAGCGTGAACAGCAGGTCGCCGAGCTCTTCTTGGGCGTGCTTTGGATCACCGGAGGACACCGCTTCTTTGAGTTCATCAAGCTCCTCATGCACTTTGTCCCAAACCCCTTGCATGTCATCCCACTCAAACCCTGCTTTGGCGGCTTTACGCGAGATGGTCATGGCTCCAGCCAGAGCTGGTTGTCCGCGAACTTTTCTGGTGAGTTGAGCACTCAACGGGCTGGTTGAGTTGGAGGGACTTTCGCCCCGCTCGGCTTGTTCTGCGGCTTTGATGGCGTCCCAATTCGCGGAGACGGTTTCGCTGTCATGGGCCTCTGCAGTGCCAAAAACATGCGGATGGCGGCGAATCAACTTCTCAGTGATTCCACGAGCAATCGCCTCGAGATCGAAGCGCTGTTGTTCTTGAGCGAGTTGGGCGTGCAGCACGACTTGCAGGAGCAGATCGCCTAGCTCCTCTTTGAGGTGCCGATCATCGCCATGGCGGATCGCGTCCACGACTTCGTGGGCTTCTTCCAAGACGTAGGGCACCAAGGTTTGATGCGTTTGCTTGAGGTCCCAGGGGCAACCGTGGTTGGGGTCGCGCAATTGTGCGACCACCTCAACCAGATCGTGCATGGCGTCGCTCATGGGGGCAGATCGCGGAGTCTTTGTTGCCCTGAGTCAACGACGGCGTCTTCGCTTGCGAAGCCGCTGAAGCTTGATCGGCAGTCTTGGCATGGGGTCACCGTCCTGAACCAGATGCAGCCAGGCGCTCGCTTCAAGGCCGAGTAGCACCACCAGAACAGAGTTTGATGATTCGTTCCATGTGTGTTGGAGCCAGCTCCCCCATTGCTCTGGCGTGGGGGTGCCCCAACGGCTGCCTAGCCAACTCAGGGCTGCCACAAAAAAGCTGAGATAGATGATCCGAATGGCCGTTCCAAGAAATGGGCTGTGCGAGAACACCGAGCGGTGAGGGATCAAGCGTTGGTAGGGCCACCACAGCCAGCGCAGGGCACCCCAACGTTGATAGGGCCTGGAATTGATATCGAGATCAGGTGAAAGAAACAGTCCGCCGAACAAAAAGGACAGTCCACTGCAGATGGCACCGCTGATCCCTAGCCATGGCCAGCAAATGGCCCCATAGATCAAAGCCAGCACACAGGTGGCTCGGTCGTGCTCCCGGCCGGAAGCCATGCTTGTTGAAGCACCGTGTTGGACATAGCCTGACATCTTCAGGCAGAATCCCTGTTCAAGGGCGATTAGCTCAGCGGTAGAGCGCCTGCCTTACAAGCAGGATGTCCCTGGTTCGAAACCTGGATCGCCCATTTCAGCTCACCCTCAAAAGCCCAGTAGCCCTCGGCTGTTTGACGTCTCATTGATGGGTGACGCTCGTTTTTAGATTGCATGCGATTGCCCCTCGGCATCGAGAGGGAATGAAGACTGACGTCGCTGCATGCTTTGAATTGGATTGGCTTTGAGTAGAAATGACTACCAACTGAATCTTGATAGTTCTTTACATTCGTTTGGAGCTACCCGCTTTGCCATGAGTTTGCCTCTCCATTTTCAATTCGAAAAGCTCCAGCTTCAGGGGGCTATCCAGCAAGCCAGTGATCTGAATGAGCTGAAGGAAGTCGCTGGACAACTCTTGGACCTTTATTTCATGCAAAAGGCCGCTACTGCGCGCGTCATTTCAGAAAAATAACGAGTTATCCAATGTCATCAGATCACTCACCTGAGATTGTAGCCACTGTTCACTTGAGCCAAGAGGCGTTGCGATTAGCGTATAAAACTACATGTGACGCGCTTCGTAATTGGCCTGGAGGTGATCCTCTGGAGCAACAGTTTTTGGCTGAAAGTAAAGATCAGCTCTTTAGGTGTTTGCTTGAGCAGTCGTTTGAGCTTGAAGCTGGATAAGGCTTCGCCTGGCAGACTAGTTTTGGGTATAGATTTGATCTTATGGCCCTAAGGAAAATATATTCAATATTTAATTAGAAATGCTCCAATGTATCTTCTTTTAATTTCTTTTGTGCGGTATAAAGGTACTTTTTGACAGTCTTAGAGCTCATTTGTATAGCAGTATTATTGGGTAGTGATGTAGCTGATGATTCAATGGTACGTTCAGGTGTGGAGTTGTTGATTTTTCGCATTCGCCAAGCGGGAATGGCTAAAACACTCTCAATCGCAATTCTGTAAATGGCTGATTTTAAGGTAACAATCCTTGCTGATGGGAAGGAAACAGTTTTCAATTGCCCAGATGATCAATATATCCTTGATGCTGCTGAAGAGAATGGAATCGATATGCCATATTCCTGTCGAGCGGGTGCATGTTCTACTTGTGCTGGGAAAGTAATGACGGGCTCAATCGATCAAAGTGATCAGAGTTTCCTGGATGATGACCAGATAGCTGCAGGCTTTGCTCTTTTGTGTGTTTCGTATCCCGTTAGTGACTGTTCAGTGACTGCAAATGCGGAAGATGATCTTTATTGAGTTAATCGTGGATTAACAGCTCGATGCTATCTAGAATGAGATGGACCAATAAATCATCATTGTTTTGGACGTTTGAATGTGGAGCTTAGGGAGATGTCGTTGAACAGACTTATTATATGAACCCACTTTGATGGTTTCGGTTTATTTGTTCACTTTAATACTCCTGAGTGCTTTATTTATTCACTCGTTGTATGAGGATTGTTGATGGCCTCAGCTATCTGCACCACAACAGAGGTCGGAAAAAGACCCATGAAGCGGATGGTCTTTGTGTTGACGTCCTTCTGCATAATAAAGTTTTTCCATTAAGAGGTTTGGGACCTTTGTTCTCATGCTTGCTTGGGCTGGAGTTGTGATCAGGGTGATAACAGCAATTGCCGAGAAAACTTTCATGTTTTTCATTAAATAAGTTGATCTAGCGTGACTTTGTCAAAGCTCAATAGCGTGTATCAAGCTCTCTCCAGTCATCAATTCTGTGACGATGGAAGCAACGAACCCAATCATTGCTAATCGTCATTGAGCTTTTTTGCACGTTCATGGAAGCCATACCCAGCATCTGCTACTGAAAATCAAGTATTTGATCTGATGAACTCAGGCCATGATTAATATGACTAATCCAAATCACGGTGCTATTACGATTTTTGCCATCTATTTATTTATTTGATTTATTTACGCAAAATCTCTAGTCGGGGCTTTGTAGAACAGCTGTGATGCTATGTGGTCTTCTCTGGAGCTCTTCATTGAATTCCATCGCTAGATTTTGTGCTTCCATTGCATCTGAAGCGTAAACATTGTCTTCGTAAGAGCAACCGGATGAGTCTCGATATCGGATTGCGTAGCGCTTGAAGGTCTGATGGGTGGTCATAAAACTTCTGTTGAGCTGCTGTTGGACCTGAATGAATTGTGTCCGGCCTCCGGTGAGGACGGTGGGACACGTTGTAAGGCTGGATTGGTGGTGTGTCGCGATCAACCAAGAACAGCCGAGATGCTGTATGGAGCCTCTGGAAAACTGGTTGGCATTGGGTCAAGCTTGCCTTGAGCTAATGCTTTAGCGCGTTGATACATCTGACTTGATGTTGCGCCTGATGCTTCCATAGCTTTAGCAACTACATCCCAATTACGAATTTCAGTAGACATTTGAGATTAATTCTGAACTCAATAATTGTCGCTAGCTAATCGATCGATGCGTGACAGTGAAATCCCCCCATCGGCCGTACACGCGTTTTGGCTGAGATTTCGGTATGCACCAGATATTGATTTTGATCTTGTTCGAGCGTCCATAAGCTCTGTTTGTATCGCTTTAAAGGTCAGGTCCTTGCTTGCAGGCCTGATTTGGCTTCCAGGGCACTGGGGCACGGCTCGCCAAAGCGGTCATGAGTGATTGCAACGATTCGCTGAAATCCAACTCGGTCAGTGCCATGGTTGAACATTAAGGTTGAAATTGATGCTGAAAGTTGAACATGTGGCGATTGCATGCTTTGCCGCATTGCAATCGCTCTCTTTTGCAGGTTTGCCTGTAAGTGCGGCACAAAATTGTGGCCCTAACCGGCACTGGGTTCAGACCGGAGCGGGTTACGGCTCTGGATATTGCAAGCCTAAGAAGAGGCGGGATCATCAAGTCTGTGCGATCGGCTATCACTATGAAGGTCGTGGTGTTTGTAAACGTAATGGAGATTGGTGGCAGGGGCGTAGGCCTATTAATTGGGGGCCTCGCTATGAACCTCAGAAGCCAGAAGGTGGTGTCACATTTCAAGGACCAAATGGTGGCAATATTAAAGTGAGATGGTGAGATCTGCCACGAGTCTGGACTCGTTGCTTTAACGATTCCCAAGTCCCGTGTTGAGCGGGGCTTTTTTATTGCTGTAACCTGAAATACTTATTGGCTTTGGTTGAGGATGTGGACCAGAATGGCACTCAAATTTCTATTGATTCTAAGCATCCGGATTAATAAGTTCGTCATATTTGGCTCATGCAATCAGTATTTCTAGCTCTGCTTAGCTACGTGGCCAGTAAGTGTTCTGTGTAGTGAGCAACGAAACGATTTGCACTTGATCGCTCCTTTTGTTGGCAGGAATGGTCATGATTAAGCCAGCCCCTTTTTGCTGCATCCATGTCGAAAGCCCGCGACCTGATTAATGCCCACCTCTATCCTGTGCTGGCAACATTTTCCGTGGTTTACTTTGCGATCCAAATTGCTCCGATCGCAAATCAGGCTCGCTATTTCGACCATTGCGTGGATGAAGTGATTAAGGAAGCGAAGGGTAGTTTTGCCGAGAAACGAGCCTTCGCTGCCAACTTATGCAGTGGCAGCTGATCATTGTTTCTAGAAGCGCTAAGGGTGATTGTGTTGGCACTCAGCACAAATCCCGAAGAACTCCAAAGTGTGGAACAACATCTTGAACCCAGACTGCTCTTCGGTTGAGATTGAGAGTCCGTGGATCGGACAGTGATCTAACGCTTTGGTGCTTCCACAGTCCACACATGTGAGGTGATGGCGGTCCTGCTCAATCGGGGCATAGAGGGCCTCGCCGGTGGGTAAATGCCGGCAGCGCACAAGACCCTGCTGCTGTAGCTGCCTGAGGTTTCTGTACACCGTGGCGAGTCCCATGGCGCTCGATCCGTTTTCTAAGAGCCGATGAAGCTGTTGCCCACTCATTTCGTCGCCGCAGCTACGCAAGGCGTCGAGAAGGCGTTGCTGTCGTTGTCGGCTTGCTGTCGGCTTGGTCGTCATGGTGATTCAGACCTTGCTCGTCTTGGATTGGATCATGTCTTCGCTGGTCCTCCAAAGACGCTCGCGTTGTTCGAGGTCTTTGGCTGGACTGGCCACAGGCTGACGTGTTGGCATTCCACGCATCGATGCAAAGCCACCTGGACCGAAGTGCTCTCCACCTTTCACGCTGCTTGCTGTTGCTGCATGGAGTTGGGGGAGTGCACCCATCGCTGCGCTTTGAAAT
>OJFG01000446.1_pt1 | contig 13501 bp, 25 predicted proteins | sample 1594071 | NCBI WGS metagenome assembly OJFG01 (sample SAMN05416818, study PRJEB24817) | seawater metagenome | isolation source: Sea water | place: Canada:Atlantic | collected 2013-07 | reverse complement strand
GTTCTATGGCAGACATATCTGCAGTAACCGTTGCACCTTGAGGAGCTTTCATTGGAAAGCTAAACACTGTAGTCTGGTCAGGCTTCATTACATCTGGCTCATTAGGGATACCCTGATCCATCATAAATTGTGTTAACGGGTCTTTGTTATCTCCACGTACAGTCCTAATATAATAGGCTGAGTGACGAGCGTGAATGCCACTGCTAGAGTCAACCAGTTGACTGACAGTACCGCTTGGTTTATTACAGCAGATAGCAGTACTGACAGGGATATTAAGGCGTTCAGCCCAAGTAGCGTTAGTAGTAACGGCGATTTGTTTAAGATGGTCAAGAGTCTTCTCCAATCCTTTGTTTTTAAGTGTCATCAATGGATTATCCATGACACCTGTTAGCGACACACCAAGTAGTCTCTCTTCTTCAGTATTCTTCTGCCAACTCTTACGTAAGTATGGAAACTTAGTATAAGTAGACTGAATAGTACCTAAGATAGTTGCAAGCCTTACCTTCTCAGATAAAGTGTCCAGTGTGTCTGTTGCACGGACAACTACCTCTGTTAAATTACAGAATTGTGACGGCCTTAAAATTATTTCGCTGCATGGGTTAGTCCCGAAGTCATAGTTAGGATCTCTTCTGCCATTCTTAGCCGCTTGTACCTTAGAAGCCTGTCTATTAAAGATACCACGCTCTCCTGAGCCTGACTCAACTAACGCCATCCATTCACGCATGAAAGATAAGCTATCTGGCTTTTCAGTGTATGACACAGAGTTGTTAGCTAAAGCACGTTGTGGATCATTCTCCCACCATGCACCAGACTTAGCATGACGCATACGATCATCAGATAAGTTTGATAATGAGATCATAGCTGACCTACGTACACCACCTACAACAACAACTTCGCCTATCTTACACATGATGTCGTGACATTCTAGTGAGGATAACTTACGGTTTTGTGCATCCTTGAATGTCTTAATTACAAAGTTAAACAGGTCAACCAACGGAGCAGGTCCTGATGCTCTACCACCAAACGTTTTAAGTGGCGCACCTGCAGGTCTAACCTTAGAAACGTCCCACGTAGGGATCTCACCACTGTATAGTAATGCAATCATTTGACGTAATGCTTTAGCCCAACCTTCTTTGCTATCCTTTACAACAATGTTTGTTTCACTGCTCCAGAGAAATGGCACTTCAGGTAGCTTAGATATGGATTGACGTTCTACAGAGAAGCCTACACCAGTACCACACAATAGAATAAACATAGCTTCATCAAAAGATTTTATATCATCTACAGCTAAATAAGAGCAATTATACATACACGTATTATCTCTGTCTGCTGCCTTACCTGCAGTCATGAGCGATCTCATACTAGGCATCACTTCTAAGCCAATTATAGCCTCTTCTAATTTATGTTTAGTCTCTTGATCAACCATGTCTCTTATTATGTTAGAAGAGTATCTTACAATAGTGTCTTCCCATGATTCACGTCCAGAATCTTCATAATATTTAGCATAACGTGATTTGTGTATAAATGCTTGGTAGTCTGTTGGTAAGTGATTGTTCATCTGTTGTCTCCTGATCCCTGTATTTTGTTTCTATCCTTACGTGATGAAAGCTTCTCAATATTAATGTTTGCTATCTCATCTAGGTTATACCCTATATCGTTTGCCAAATTAGCCAAATACCAGAGTACATCTCCTAGTTCCTTAGCTACTTCATGTCTGTTAAAATTATTATCACGTACTTGTTTTTTAACCTTCTCAGCTATCTCTCCTGTCTCTCCACATAAGCCCAGCGTTGGGTACAGAACCTTGTGTGTTGCAGGGTATATAGCAAAGCTAACCGCCTTGATTTGATATTCTCTAAAACTATTCATTTAACTCTCTCTCTTTTACTATTACATTGTTTACTTCAACATCATCTACGTCATAGAACGTATCTGACACTAAATCTTTTACATCATCCGAATGTGACTCCTCGTGAGACGATAGGATGTTATTATCTTTATTTACCGTAACCTGTAGTGTCACATCAAAATGCTTATCACTCATTTATGTTTCTCCGCAAGAGCATCATTCATCTTATTTAGATACCATGCTGCTTTCTTCATGTCTTCTACACCATTACCCTTATATCTGTATCTATGCTGATACTTAATCATGTTGCCATGACAATAAGCAATAAAGCCATCTAAGCCTACAACCTGCCTAATGTAGTCTATACATTCTATTCCATCTTGGTTGTAGTGTGCAGGTTTATTAACAGGATCGAAGCCTTGATCTTCTTGTTGTCTTTCTAAATTCCACTTAGCCATTAGGCACTCCCTTTTGTTCTTGTAAACTTTGTTAGTAATAATGTTCTAGCATCTTCTTTTGTTTCATACTCTGAAAGTGGAGAATCTTCTAAATCAGCGAATAGTTTATCACGCCATAGTAAAACTTCATCCACAAGATCTTCTTTATCATCAGAATAAGATAGAAAAGCTGTCATTAGAGTTATAATGTGAACCATACCACGCTGTATATTCCTGTCTAGTTCTATAGTCTCATTCATAGCAACGCCTGTAGCTACGTCACCTTCCCACTCACCATTTGCTTCATACAAAGGTTTGATAACCAGAGCCATTTCATCATCTTCTAACTCATATCTCATTATACTTTTTTATCTCCTTTGAACTTTATTCTTGTTTCTTTTGCAGGTTCGCCAGGTTCATTCAACCATGATACTGGTATAACCCTATGAGACCATTGAAAGCCATGCTTTTCACACCATTCAAAGTATCTAGACTTAGCACCCTTATTTAATTTGGCATTTGCATTACTAAATACAAACCTAATATCAAGTTCAGGGTGTTGCTCCTTAATTGCAAGGTGTTTTCTGCGATCATTTGGATCAAACTTTCCTTTGCTCTCAATTATAATACCGTTGTCTAGCTCAAAGTCAGGTGTGTAAGTGCGATACTTTAAGTCTTCCCACTCTATCTTTAACTTCTCGTAGCGTACTTCCTTCTGTCTTTCAGTTAGGAAAGCGACAACGGCATCTTCTAGACCACTTCTATAGGTACTCTTAGTATGTACTCTATTAAACTTACTAGCCCATTTAGCCATCTGCATTCTCTTCTGCAGGAGCTTTAGCTTCTTCTTCAATCATACCTGCTAATTGATTACAACGAGCTTCTAATACCTTAAAAATGTATTCAATGCGGTTCATTTCAGTTCTAGCAATCATAACCTCATTATACATAGCAGTTTGGTTTTCGTTGAAGTCTTCTGTGTTATATTCAGTATCGTTAATAGTAAGTTTAGGCATTCTCTTCTTCCTTTAAATAAATGTAGTCAATCATGGGTGGATTCTTAGCCTTCGAACTGGGTGAAGGTAAGGTCTGTAAGGTAGGCCAACACTTGTGTTTAAAAGCGCAGAAACCACACTCAACACCAAGCTTAGTGTTACCAGTTTTTTTACGATAAAACGTCTCTTCAATAGGCTCAAAGCAACGCTCGAAAGGTTTGTCATTGTTGATGTACTCAGTTAAGTCTTCTATATCATCTAGTACGGCTTGTTTATCTACACCATTAGCAGAGACATACTTAAATTCGCCGTTAGCCTTGTTGACTACCCACCAACCACCAACCTCTTTACCTGCGCCCTCTGCGTAGCCTACAAGCTGTGGGATGTAGCCGAAACTATCTCCTGTAGCTAAGGCATCGAAGGATGCAAATTTGTTTTGATATGACCAAGGTGAGGCTGACTTTACATCGTCAATCTTACCGTCTAGCTCCATATCGTATTCACCTTTAATCTCTACACCATTAGGTAACTTAAGAGTAACATAATCATTGTCACCAAAGTTAACGTTTGCTGCTCTCATGATGCCCTTGAATACAGCTTCAACTATATCCCCTAATATCATGTTCATCAGAAAGTGTGGTGGAAAGGGTGTTTTTCCTTTAGGATCATTCTTCTCATACCATAGCTGACAACGTGGCTTACCTATGTTAGACATACGTAAACGAAAATCGTCACGAGGACCACTATCGAATTGCTTAAACAAAGCATCCTTAACGTCAGAGGCGACTTTATCAGCCACCTCTTCAGTCATAGTGGACTCACCTGCCATAGCCTTTTGTAGGAATGATACCATAGCTAATTCTGCAGGGTGATTCATTAGTCTGCATCCACATCTACAATAGATCCAACTAGCTCAGCATCTGAAGCACTCATGCCTCGATCTGAACGTTCATTGTATAGATCCAAGATCTTACCATTGCCATACTCAATAAACCCTAAGAAGTCTTTTAGTGTTTGATTGTCAGCTTCAGTAAGCTCTACCTTGTCACCTGCTTTAGCAGTTATGTAACCATAAGTAGCGCCTGTAGGGATAGAACCTTCCTGACCTGCTAACTCTAGGTTAGACATGATTGGCAGTAGATTAGATCTCTGCACTGCCTTAAGTGCATTGTCTAAACCTTTTAAGCTATCACGGTTCTTTACATCCATTACAAATGGAATGTCTACGTACTCATTAGAGATAGGTTTACCCTGATCATCTATGGGTTCTTTGACTGTAACTAGACCCATGAAAACCTTAACACGTTTAACTGTACGCATTAGATCTTTAGTAGCTTCTGGTAAAGCATTCCAATCCTCTACATAACCTGATGGTCTACCTAAGTTGAAACCACCTATACTGTCTTGTAGATCTCCATTGAGAGAATTAGCCATTACTGTCTTCTCCATCTCGTTAGTCGATGCATTCCAACGTTGCCATTGTTGGCGTTGGGCGAATACACGGATAGATATAGTCTCTGCATAGAAAACATCATCACCCTTAGTAATCTTGTATGCACCTACAGGTACAACATCTGTTTTGATCTTCTTACCTGCAAGCTCCATTTCGCCTTTTAGTGCAGTACTAACCACGTTAATACGTGCTAACCCTGACTTAGCTTTACTTGTGTCGGATACACCCATCAGTGTAGCCATTGATGCATTATCCATGCTTGTTATTGATAGTTCTGTACTCATTATATTTACCTCATGAGATTTGTGTGAAAGAGACTCAGTTATACCGTCAAACGTCCTGTACGTCAAGCCAATTCGGACCTATTTTAGATTCGAGTAGCAGTGGAACATTCATTTTAACGCCATATGATTTCTCTATTAAGTTAGTTAGATCTTCGTTCATGTCTTCAATTATTTGTAATACCTCATCTTTCTCCTCTGGATGTATATCTGCAACACTTGAATCATGAACTGTATTCACCAAACAAGATTTTAAATGTTTCATCCTCTCTTCCATTTCAATTAAAACAACAGGTACTATATCACCAGTAGCAAAACCCTGTACTGGATAGTTCTTGATCATAGTAAAGTGAGATACCCCACCCCTCTTGTTACGCTTAACATCAGGGAAAGCATACTGTCGCCCTGACTTATTAGTTATCTTATTAAATCGTATAGCCTCATTACCTAGCTCTTTGTGCCATGCAGCTACACCCTCATACTTCTCATTAAAGTGTATATAGTATGCCTCTTCAGCCTTAGATCTCCCATACCCTGTAGCTCCGAAGAGGGGCGCAAATGTATGAGCCTTTGCATCCTGGCGAGACGTTGGCTGACCTGCATCTGTAATAACTTTAGCGGTATAACTATGCACATCAAACCCTGTAGCAATTTCTTTTATAGCAACATCATCTTGTGCAAGGAACGCAGCAACACGAAATTCTAACTGGGCAAAGTCAGCCTCTAGAATGTGACCGCCCTTCCATCGAGATACAAACACCTTCTTAACAGGGAATGTACCGCCTCTTGGCATGTTCTGCATGTTAGGGTTACGCCCACTGAAACGTCCAGTAGCTGTAATGTGTTGAGTTAAACCTACGTGTAGGAAGCCATCAGACTTAGTGAAGGTGTCAATACCCTCGACGAATGCACTAAGGTAGCTGCTAACAGCAGATAGGCGCTTCAGGTCTGTCATAAATGATACTGCATTATCCATACCCTTAGTCTTAGCTGTACCAATCAATACATCTAAGTTATCCTTACCAGTGCTGAAACCATTGGCGCTAACCCACTTCTTACTTGGCGCTCCAAAGCCTAGACCTGCTATATGATTTAATGGTTTAAGTTGATAACCACGAGCATCACAATCCTTACACTTGTTAGGTCTAGCAAACTTAGTGCCATCCTTCTTAACACGATAAACTTTACCCTCACCGTTGCATGTAGGACATGTAAATGCCTTAGTCCTACGTATGATAGTACTGTTAGATTCTACTGCAGACTTAAACTCTTTCTTGTTATACGTATGTTCGAATAGATCTACCCATTCCTTCTTATTGTTAACCTTACGAGAGAATACAACCTGAGACATTTGTTCTGGTGAGTTAAGATTGATAGGTGTATCACCCATTATTTCACGAACCTTATGTTGTAGCCTGTCTTCTATGTCTGCTTTCTCTTGTTCAAACTCTAAACGCACTGCATCTAAGGCTGATCTATCCACCCTGATTCCCGACATGTACATTCTGGTAAGGGTTTTGCAGGTGCGGAAGGTAACGTCTCTGATAGTGTGTAACGACTTTGATTCTGGTTCTGCGTAGTCTGCTTCGATAGCATGGAACAACTCACGAGTGGTGTCGAGATCGCCCCTAAGATAAAAGCTAAGTTCATCCAACGGTATTTCATTTGTATTGTATCCTTCCTTAAAGTAATTCTTTAATGTGTCTTGCTTCTGCATTTCTAACTGTCTGCGTTGGGCGCATCCATCAAGACTTAGTGGTAACTTCTGTCCTCTAAGCAATATGTACTCGGCTAACATTGTGTCATAGATAGCGCCATCATACTTAAAGCCACACTCCCACAGCCACATCATATCGTGTTGTGCATTGTGCATGATTAAAAGTTTTGTAAGGTCCAGTACATCTTGGATTAGCTTACGCCCAGCGCCACTGGTATCTTTCTTCTCTTGATGGTCTATGTTAACAATGTGTGTTTCTCCAGGTTTATCAGCATTTTGCATACCAACCTGTACCAGAAAGTTTCCCTGCTCGTAGGGATCAAGATGCCATTTGTTATTACGTCTCTGCGTAGTGTTCTCAACATCTAATACTAATCTCATTCTCTCTCTACCTCTCTATGCGGTGTATAGCGATCTACCACCATCTAATTCACAATGGACAACCCCATGCCATCCACCCTTAAGTTTATTCTTAGCTATGTTTAAGTGTCGCTGAGTGTCTTCTTCATCAGCACCCTCAACTATAGGGTTCTTACTAATTAATACCATAAGATCCGCTTCTGCTGCCTTACCTGTCTTACTGCCTTCCATCATGGATTGATCTACATATACCTTACCTTCAGCTACAGCACTTAACTGTGACATCCAGACAACACAACAGTTGTATTGCTTAGCAATGTTACGAGCATAGATAGCGGCATCTTTTAGGTACACATCGGACTTATCGCTATTCTTTGTAGCAAACTTATCTCCCATGTCTAATATAAGAATGTCAGGCTTCTCTTGTTTGACTAAGGACTCAACCCACTGCAGATCTTTGTTAGTGCTATCCTTGATACGAATGTTCTTGCGTACTGGCTCGTAGCGACTACGTGCTAGAGCTACATTACCCTTCACTTCTTCCATTGTCATGTTAGTTGCAGCACTAAGGTATCTTGCACCTACACGTTCATAAGCCTCTTCATTACATAAGACTACACACTTAGCGCCTTGATGCGCCCATCCATCAGGACCTGCAATGAGTGAAGCATGAAAGGATGTCTTACCAGTGTTAGGTCTTGCACCAACTAATAGTAAGTGACCACCTGATACACCCTCAACTTTACGTCTCAGGCTTGGGATATTAAACTTCCACTGCGTAGCCAAGTCATTAGCTTTCAGTAGTGTATCTATTGTAATGTCTTCCCAATCAATTTTAACATTAGGTGTAAAGTCATTCTTAAAATCATCTAACAACCTACGTAATGGCTCAAGGCTTTCTTCACTACCATTAACAAAGTCAAAACCTAAGTTGGCAACCTTCTCACCTACATATTGTTGAAACAGTTTACCTAAAACATTATCAGCAATTTCATTCTTAATAGTGTCTTCATTGTTTAACTTCCTAAACAAATCACCGTAAGAAGTCTTCGTAGCTGTAGTCATGGTCTGGTTTTGTGCATAAAACAAAGCTTCCAGGTCTGATGGGTTTAGATCACCATCATATTCTCGCATGGCTGCATCTAAGGTTTGCTTTATCTTTCTTACATCTTTTGTAAAGATTTTATCAGGACATCTTATACCTTTGTGTTGCTCATAAAATTCTCTGTTTAGTAGCGTCTTTATTAGTGCTAATTCAATCATATTGTAACCTTCTGTACTACATAGTAGCACCCCTCTGGCGAATGTATCGCATTTAAAATATCTTTAAGCTGACTGTAGGACATGTAAATCATATCCTCTTGTATCAAACCTTCATTGTATTGTTGCATGTAGACTGTACCATCATTGGCTATGGTAACTTTAACATCTTCATAAGCATCATCATCATCTAGTGTTGTAATTATGGAGCAATTCTCTTCCATTTCTACACTATACATCTTGTTACCTCTCTTAATCTCTCAATGTCATTGTCTACTTTATACTTAATGTCGTCGTCAAGGTTAAAAGCAATCGTCTTAGCACCTGTCCATAAGTGTATCTCTCTACTAAACTGCAAAGTCTTGTGTGCTGCATCGGGATCTAGTGCTACAATAATGTTGTTATACTCTGCTATTTTTTCCATATGCCTGTCCGTTAGAGACGTTCCAAGGATAGCCATAGCATTTGCATTAGGCAAAAGTTGCTTAATTACCAAGGCTGAGACACAATCCTCAACTATAATTAGTGTTTCACTGTCTGCATGTACAAAGAAGTAGTCTCCTGCACCTGTATATCTGTACCATTTAGGCTGTTTGTTGCCTACTGCACGTCCATTGGCATCTATTATGCGCCCCTTGTGATAAATAGGGAACACAACACGTTCATCTTTTACATCATAGAGCAGTCTTGAGTCACCAATACCCCACTTAGCTACAAATTTGTGGTACTTATCATGCTCAGCGCTGGGCTGTACTACATATTCAGGTATCTCCATAGTCTCTCTCTCCATTTTAATTGGTGCTTCCCTCTTAGAAAGCAATATCTTTATCTCTGCAGCAGTCATGTCTACATTATGGTAGCCACCAATGCTACAGTCTAACTTGTAACAGTTGTACTTGATCTGACCCATCTCTTTAGTAGCAGTGAAAGTATTCTTACCACTACAGGACGGACAGTCTCTGCGGATAAACTCTTCATCTCTTAAGTTGAGACTATCTAAGTAACCTCTAATTTTCATAGTTTTTAACAGCTTTTCTACCATGATTTTCATGATAACCGTAGTCTTTCTCTGCTTTTTTGCGAACTTTAATGGCATCTTCTAGCAATACATATGAACCTAATTGTACTTTCTTGTTTTTGTCACTTATTCTTGCTATCCACTTTTTTATTCTTTTATCATAATGCACACCCATCTGACCTGATGTATTATTTTTAGGCATACATAAGTTTCTTTGGTTATCTGATATAGAAACTAATCTAATATTTTCTATTCTATTATCTGCTCTATCTCCATTAATATGATCCATATCACCTACAGGCCACTCTCCATAATGTAATGCCCAAGCTACTCTATGCGCTCTATACTCATGTTTATTACCTTTAATACGTATAGATAAACGAACGTATCCTTGATTTGTAATGTTTGATATAGCAGTATGTGCAACCTTGCTATTAAAGATTATTATGCCACGAGTGTTTTTACCAAGGGCTGCCCCTGTTTCTATAGACATCTCTTTCCATAAAAGAGTACCCGTCTCTGCATTATAAGATATAATTTTATTTAGTAGTTCTATGGATAATTCTTTATATTTATTATTCATCTTCATCATTCCCTCTCGCTGATAGAGCTTTACTTGCTCCACTAAATGTATTGACCATGTATGGCACAACACTCTGCATGTTCTTGTGTCCAGTTACTTGACGTATTCCTGCAATGTCAACACCTGCTTCTAACATTTCAGTTACTGCTGTTCGTCTTAAATCCATAGCAGTAAGCTCTTTGGGTAGATTAGCTTCGTCCAGTAACCTATTGATAATAGGGGATATCTCCTCTAAATCATAAGGCGTAAATGCTCCAGACCTGGGCTTGACCCTTGGCGCTACATAATCTTGGAAGCCAAAGTCTTTCTGCTGCACCTGTAACATTTGACATAAATTGTTACTGATAGGTAGGTGTACTTCTGCACCTCGCTTACTTTGTTTAATATCCAAGCGACACTCCGTCAGATCCAGTGCATTCCATTTTAACAGGCGCATATCACCTACACGTTGCCCCCACTCGTAAGACATTTGAACGATTAAACCTATACTGCGGTACTTAAAGTCGCTATATGCCACATCTAAGAAGCGTCTAACGTACTCTCTCGTCCACATCACTGTACGATTATCCGTCTTTTGTAACTTAACTAAAGCTACGGGATCATGAATCATGACATCATAGCGCATTGAGTGCTTCCAACAGGCTGACAATACAGATTTTCTATAGTTGGCACTTCTTATGCCAGACTGCAGCCACTGCTCATAAGCATCTGATAGGTGTCTAACCTTGATGTTCTTATTGTAGTAAGCCCCAAGCGATTTACCTTCTACTATAGTATTGACAATAGCATTCAGGTGTAGCTCATAGTCTTTCTGCGTCTTCGGCTTAAGTCTTTTGAAAGCCTCAGAGTTTAAATAAAAATTAGCTATCTCCAGGAGTTTAGCAGATTGCTTGGGGATTTGTTGTTTCATTTTGTTTCTCTCTCTAATTATTTTATGTACCGCCGAAATATGTATAGAACATCCAGATAAAAGGATAGGCTATAAAAAGCCAAAGAACTATACTTAATAAGTTGTCCATCATATTAATAACCAAACGTTTCAGCTATTATTGCTTGTTCCAGAGTATAGTTTCTCTTTATGCTATCACTCACAACACCATCAATCATACGTTTCTCCCAAGACTTATTAATATTATACACCCACGATCTATCTCTGCGTGTATGCAATATCTTTTCGTTACCATCCTTGTCTACTACATTTAGTTTAAACCTTGGATGGCCTACACTGCTCGGCTTTAACTTGCGTATAGATAATACAAAGTATTTCTCACGTTCTACTTCAATCATGTTGTCTGTCCTCAATTTTATTTGTTAATCCTTTTATTGCTGCGTAGCGTTTAACTACCCTCAAGGCTTCATCTTTTGTTCTGCAAGTCTCATAGCATACAAGATTACCATCCTTATCGCTTATCGTATTTACTACATATCTATATATCATTTATCTATTCCTTTAAGTTTCTCTAGGCGTTGCTTAGCTCTAAGCAAAACACCTAGCTTGTGCATCTTTAGTAGATATAATTCATCTAAGTCGTCCTGCAAAGAGCTTATTAACTCTTCGCAGCTTTCTATTTCACCTGATATACTCATATATCATCCACTTCAAATGCCCATCGTAGGCTATGCCAAGAGCTTTCTAGTTTAGCTACATCGCTCATGTATAGATCGTTGCAATCTTTAATCATTTCTATGCATTGGGCTACACTCTTTTGTATTTCTTCTATAGCTTCTCTCTGTTCAACAGACATTTGCTTCAGAACCTTCTGAGTTTTCATCTGTTTTTTAACTCTAGCTTTATGCCAATCTACTTGCTTACTCATTTTATATTCCTCTCTCTAAGTTATCTTCTATAAAAGCAAAGCCACCGCCATTGCCTTCCTCATCTTGTGATATTACAAATCGTACTTCCTCTGATCCATTGGTTAATGTGAATACAGGAAAGTCACTACCACCCCACTCATCTTTCTCAAAGTGAAAGTCCTGGATTTTACAACCCACTAATTGTCCATAGTATTTTTTCATATCCATGTCTTAACTCCATATCATAGTTAATAATAAACTAAACGTAGCCAATACACCTATGGCTGCGAACCCTAATACTGACCACACAAATGTGGTGGCTAGTATTTCTTTTCTCTTTTCTTTACGCTCATGTTCTGTCACGTTAAAATATTTGTTACTCATATTCAAATACCACTTCCTTTATTATAAACAGATGTCCATTGGCTCTTGTAATATCTTCCGCATTAAATAGTCTATCATCTGGGTCTTCATCAAGAGGGTGTGCTATATATACTGCGTAACCTTCTTTGTAAGCCTGTAAAGCCTTGGACATATCATAAGTTTGTATCTCATCATTATTTTGGTTACTCATTGTCTGCTCCTTTCCACAAGACCAGTGTTAATCCTAACGCATGGTGTAATTCTTGTAATGTTCTTACACCATCTTCAGTCAGGTTAAACACTTCACCTGATAAGGCATCAACTAAGTCTCTTATTTCTGTTTCTTTTTCTTTAGTCATTACTTTATATCCTCTACATTTAGTTGTACTTCACCTTCGATTGTATCATCTACAATTAGTATATCATAACGCTCACCTGTTTCCTGATCGTAAAGACATACAAGCTCATCTGGATCGTGAAACTTTAGAGCTTCTTGTAGATGCCATATCAGTTCTCTAAGTACCATTTGATATATTCCTTTCTGTTATATCACATTCAGTATCACAGTCACGGCAGTATGCATGATCATACTCTTGGTGTAATACCCACTCTTGTTTGAATGTATTCCATTTAGCTAAAGCATCTAAGAAAACTTTAGTTCCACTACAATGGCTACAGGTTTGTTCAATTATCATGATCATCACCCTCATCATTACACCAACAGCAGGGTTCGTCACTTGGGTATTCCCTGCACCAACAGCATAGCTTATTTAGTATTGCTCTCATTTTATTTGCTCCTCAATTATTCCTGTTACAGTATCATATATTACGTTAAACAAATCTTGTGCTGTTTCAGTATAAACAACATCGCCATTTTCTGCTGTAACCCATGGGTATTCATCTACTACATCCTGCAACCATTCTTCTGCTATGTCAGATGCCATTTCTATTACGTTAATATCTTTGTTACTCATTTTATAATCCTTTCAATATGTGTGCTATGACATCGACAGTCCAACCATTGCCAAGCATTCTATAGCGTTGAGTATTCGATACTCCTTCAGTGTAGCCCTCTGGCACAGTTTGTAGGCGTTCACACTCTAATGGTGTTAGCTTACGCCACCGCTTATCTTTTACTACAATGCTATCCTTTTGCACTGTTGTTAAGCAATTAGATATATCATCAGCTCTCACTTCAATTTGAGCCTGTAATTTTATACTCGTATCATTATCTTTACGTGTACCATTTTCATCTAAACGTCTGTTGACTATACGAGCGCCTTTTACTGACACTTTAGGCTCTAAATTACCACCGCTAGAAGCACATAAACTTGGAGCTTTACCATCAGGCGAATATATACGCTTAACGTAGTCATGCCCCTTTAAAT
>OJFG01000437.1_pt1 | contig 13686 bp, 9 predicted proteins | sample 1594071 | NCBI WGS metagenome assembly OJFG01 (sample SAMN05416818, study PRJEB24817) | seawater metagenome | isolation source: Sea water | place: Canada:Atlantic | collected 2013-07 | reverse complement strand
GATATACCTATATTGTGTGGGAAGGTGAGGGATGAGCTCAGCCAGTGAAATGCTCCGGTTATGATCGTTTTTATGTAATGGATTTCCCTCCCACGCAAGTCCAATTAAGGGTTTTTGTTGTGCATCTATTTTCTTCTTCCACTTAGATGCAAGTTTTGTATCGGCCCAAACGTAGCGGGTAGGGGACGGAATATTTTTTAATCCCGTTCCGAATTTTAAAGGCAAGCTGAGTAGCGGGCACTGAAAGTCAAAATAGGGGAGTTTTTGCCCCATCAATATGATTGTAATATCAGAATCAATGGAACCAACAATATTCACTAACTCCTTATGCGTCTCAAGGATGACTTTAGCACCTAACGCTTTGATGGGTAATATGTAACGGCTGAACTGAATTGTATCGCCCAGGCCTTGCTCGCTGTAGAGCAGTATAGATTTACCCTTAAGTGACTTTTTTCCATCCCATAAGGGTTGTTTAAAGCTTCTAATCACAGAAGGATCGGATAAGTCTTTCCATCGCCACTCATATTGCCCCCAGCCTCCTGAAAAGTCGCCCGTTAGAAGTAGTGTAACTCCCAATGTGCTATTTGCTTCTGGGTAATCTGGTTTGAGGTTTATGGCTTTTTTAAGGTCCTTAAGGGCGAGATCCATCTTATTAAGCTCCTTATAAATCACCCCTCTATTGTTGAAGGCTTCAGCATAATCAGGTTTTAATTGGATGGCTTTGCTGTAAGCTTTAACTGCATCATCATAATTTCCGAGTAGCTTTAAGGTATTTCCTTTATTGCTATAAGCTTCGGCATAATCAGGTTTAATGTTTGTTGCCTTTTCAAGTGCCTTATAAGAATCATTTGTACGATTCACTTCAGTAAGTATCACGCCATAATTATTAAGTGTGGCTGCATCATCAGGCTTTATCTGCAATGCTGACTCAAGGAGTTTGATGGCTTTATCTTTCTCGTTAATCTGCCCATAAAGGATGCCTAATAGCTGTAAGGCATCAAAATGCTTAGGTTTATGTTTTAGAATTTGTTCGTAGATATTTTTGGCTTCTTTTAGGTCTCCTTTTTGGTGATATTTAAAAGCCTCAGAAGTCAGAAAGGAGATTGTTCCGGATAATGTTTTTTTTTCAGACAAACTAATAACCTACCTTTTTGTCATTCACAGAAGTAATATTACTGAATAATCTTATTATCATTACAAGGCAAAAGGTAAAAATTGTTATTTTTTTCATATACAATTAATTATACTTAAAATGTTGTATTTAAAATGAAAAAATCAAATTCCCTCTACGTTTCATCCCCTGTGAACGCACTCGTTAAAGGTATCTTGCGAGAGGATAAGACACTTAAAGAAGTTCTTGAGCACGGAGACTTTGGCTTAGGTACCTTTAATGATCTAGATGGTGAGATGGTGCTTTTAGAAGGTGTTTTTTATGATCTTCACTCCGATGGAAAAACAAATATAGCGGATATTAACCTTGAGACACCCTATGCCTGTGTGACACATTTTAAGCCTGAAACATCTGTAGTTATTAATGAAGAATTAACCTTTGATACATTAAAAAAGAAAATAGACTCCTTATTCTTATCGAAAAACTTGATCTACGCGATTCAAGTTACCGGAAAATTTAAGTCAATTAAAGCTCGATCTGTTCCTAAACAAGAAGCATATAGGCCGTTAGTTGATGTCGCAGGTGATCAGAAAGAGTTTTTCTTTGAGGAAGAGGAAGGAACTTTAGTTGGATTTTGGACACCTGATTTCATGCATTCAGTCACGGTACCTGACTATCACCTTCACTTCATATCAGATGATAAACAAAGAGGAGGTCATTTGCTTGAGTTCTTATCAAAAAACGTTGAAATTAAAATACAACCTATAGAACAGCTTACATTAGACCTTCCTCACAGCATTGACTACCTTACTGCAAGCTTAGAAGATGATATAAGTGATGATTTAGATAAAGCAGAACACTAACTAATTACTTCGTATAATGTATATTATGTTAAATGAACTATTTATGTCTATAAAGGTCAATGAAATTGTGATTTAATATAATAATAATTATATTAGGAGAATATTTATGTTTGGGCTAGACATGAAACAAACACAAACAACAAATAAACTATTAATCATATTAGTATTTTTAATTGGTATTAATATTATGATGAACTTTTTAATATTTATACGTCAATTATTGATGAGTTAATTAAGTTATAAGGGAAAGCGTGCAAAGCACATTAAGAAACTACCAGTATCTTGTTCTGATTATCATTATATGGGGGTCATCCTTCGCGATGATGCATGAATGTCTTGTTGGTGGACATTTCTCACCGGAACAAACCGTTGGATATAGATTGGCTATTGGATCAATTGTATTGTTAATGGCGTGTATATTCTGCAAGAAAAGCTTTCCAAAAACATTAACGCCATGGATGCATTTTTTTATATATGCAATTATTGGAAACATTGTCCCCTTCCTACTCATTTCTAGGGGTCAGATGCATATTACATCAGGCATGACAGGCCTTCTCATGGCTTTTGTTCCATTAGTCACTATGGTATTGGCACATATCTTCCTTCCAAATAATGCATTAAATCGCTTTAAGATCATAGGTTTTGTCCTTGGAATTTCTGGGGTGCTATTTATATTAGCGCCATCTATTAATGATGGAGGGAACACTTTATTTGGAATTCTTTTGATATTGGGTGCAGCCGCTTCTTATGCTAGCCATGGCGTAGTCGTCGAAAAGCTTCCGAAGTATGACCCTATAGTTGCAGCAACATGCTCATCTATTCTTGCCTGTTTGTTAGCATTCTTGATATGGCCCGATATGGTTCATATCAATCTTGATGGAGTTCCACTTAAAACGTCTTTAAATATGTTAGCACTTGGCATACTGCCAACAGGTCTAGGTGCATTAATATTCTTCAATCTCATCAATAATGCTGGAGCAACTTTTCTTTCAAATATGAATTACGTCATTCCCGTTTACGCATTTACTCTAGGCGCAATAATGCTTGGTGAGCCAGTTTTATGGCAAAATATATCAGCTCTTGTGTTAATTGTTTTCGGTATATTTGTTTCTAGAAGAAAAGTTAAGGGTTAAGGGTAAAGATTATATTATGACAGATAAAATAGACGTAATTATTATTGGTGCGGGCATAGCTGGAATTACAACAGCTTATTACTTGCAAAAAAACTTTCCAGATATCAAGTATAAAATAATTGATTCAAGAAGCGCTGTAGGTGGCACTTGGGACCAAATGAGGTTTCCTGGTGTTCGGGCAGATAATGATATGTATACCTATGGATTTAGTTTTAATCCTTGGCAAGGTCCAATAATAGGAAAAGGTCAGGATATTAAAAATTATATAAACGATACCGCAGAAAAATTTAATATAAAAAAGAATATATTATTCGATACAAAAGTCATTTCATCATCTTGGAAGATAAATCAATGGACAACAAAAACTAACCATAAAAATTTTACTAGCCAATACGTTATTTTTTGTACTGGATCACGTGACCGTGATAAACCGCACCTACCAAAGTTTAAAGATGAAAATAAATACCAAGGAAAAATCGTCCATACACAAAATTGGGGTGATACAGACTACAAAGATAAAAATGTAACTATTATTGGTAGTGGATGCACTGCGATTACGATGGCACCATCAATAATAAAAGAAGCCAAAGCAGTAACATTAGTTCAGCGGAGTCCTGCATGGATTATAAATATTGATAGTCATGAAAAATCATCACGAAGGTACAAAACATTTGAGGTCTTGAAGGATTATATATCTAGTAGATTTTTTAAAAAGTCACTTAGAAAAAGGATAATAGCTGCAGATCCTTATTATAATGAGGCAACTACTCCCTCATATGATTATTGGGACCAGCGCCCTGCTTCTAGTTTAGATCAAGATTATTTTAGGGCTGTAGAGTCAAGCAATGTAACAATAGAGCGCGTAGGAGTTAGTAATTGGGAAACAAGAGGAATTAAGTTACAAAATGGTAAAGTTATCAATAGTGATGTAACAGTAATGGCGACAGGCGGTAACGCACAATTATTAGGTGGTATTGATATTTTTGTTAACGATAAAAAAATAAATATCAATGATACTAGCTGGTACAGAGGGATGATGTTTAGTGGATTACCAAATCTTTTTGCTCATGCAGGATACATAAATTTTAGTTGGACGGCTAGATGCGAAATAGTCAATGAACGTATTTGTAAAACAATCAAGTATATGAAGGAAAACGAATTAAGTTCGTGTACTGCTAAGTATTTGGGAGAAAAGTCTAAGCCATCAATACAGGCTAATTACGTATTAAGAGCGATGGATAAGTTTCCGAACAGGACATATAAGTTTTATCAAAATTATTTCGTTGAATATTTAATCTTTAAATGGAGTAAGATTAATGACGGAGCGTTAGATTTCAAGCGATAACCTTTTTAGTACAATTTAAACTAGGGTACAAGTTATTTTAAAGTGATTTAATTAAAGCCTTCAATCCCTAATCTTTTCATCACTATTTCTGCATTTTTTTTGCTCTCAGTAGCACCCTTCTCATCACCAATCTTAGTATAAAGTTCAGCTTGAGCTATCAATGTTTTAGCTAAATAATATTCACCACCATTGTCAATACAAAACTTCTCAAGCTTATTAAGTGTATCTACTGCCTTAGTTTCATTTTTATCTAAATAGTAATACCTAGATAGCTCGATACTGCTATCTGCATACTCACCTAACATGCCTGTCTTTTGGAACATTAATGTTGCTCTTAAGCCATACTCGACCGCCTTAGAGCTTTTATTTCTGTAGTAGTAAGTCTGAGCCAACCCTTCATAACAAACCGCTCTTTCATTGTCATTCGAAGCTAATACCAATGCTCTTGTATAAAAGTCTTGGGCATCTAAGAATTCTTTGGTTCTTAAATTATTAATGCCTAGTTGGTATAAAAAACGATGTTCATATTGAAGATATTTACTATTACCAAGCTCTGCTGTCTGAAATCCATAAGTAAAGGTTTTACTAGACACTTTTAAGTCTCCTGAATCTCTTTGTGTAATGCCCTTAAAAAGGATTGCTTGCATTTGATCGGCTTGAATTGAAGCTTCTTTCTCAGCAATATTAAAATCCTTAATTGCCTGCTCATTATTTCTTAGACGGAAATTAGCTTTACCTTTACAGAAATTAGAATCATATTTATCCTTAACTAAATTCGCTGCTTTTAAAGCCTCTTCATACTTACCTTTATTTAATTTTTTCTCACATTCGTTGTTGACATTGTAAGCTAAAATACTATTTGAATATAATAATATAAAAGATAAAGTTAATGTTAATTGTTTAATCATTATTCCTCCGTAGTCCATTTAATTAAGTCATCTTCAGATAAAACTACTACCCCAAGCACTTGCGCTTTTTCTAGCTTACTTCCCGCATCATTTCCAGCCAAAAGATAATCTGTCTTTTTAGATACGGTTGAAGTCACTTTTCCGCCATATTGATCAATAATTTGCTTTGCATCTTCTCTCTTAAGTGTGGGTAACGTGCCTGTTAAAACAAAGATCTTCTCACTAATTTCAGGTACAAATTTGACCTCTTTTTTGGCCTCACTTCTAAAGGTCACGCCATTATTAATTAGCCTATCAATTAAAGCAACACTATTTAAGTCATTAAAGTAACTGTGAATAAAGCCTGAAACAGTAGGCCCTATGTCATCAACCTGCTCTAGATCAACGAGTGTTTGTGCTTTTATATTAGAGATAGTTCCAAATTCTTTGGCCAAATCCTTTGCTGTTGCCTCTCCTACCCCTCTTATACCTAATGCGTATATTAAACGACCCAATGTTGTTTCTTTTGAGTGATGAATGGAATTAATGAGGTTTTTTGCTGATTTTTCACCAAACCGCTCTAAACTTTCAAGTGAAGCTAAGTCTAGCGTATATAAATCTGTAAAATCATTAATCATTTTATTTTGTAGTAGTTGATCGATAATCTTTTCACCTAAACCATCAATATCCATGGCTTTTCTTGATGCAAAATGCATGATGGATTGTTTTCTTTGTGCGGAGCACTGAATGCCTGCGCAACATCTAAGAATAACCTCTCCCTCTTCCTTTTTTAGCTCTGAATTACACTCAGGACAGTTTGTTGGCATTGAAAATGATTTAATATTACCTGGTCTTTTAGACTTAATAACACTTACAACCTCAGGTACCACATCCCCTGCTCTTCTAATTAAAACAAAGTCATTTATATGAACGTCTTTTCTTAAAAGCTCTGATTCGTTATGAAGTGATGCGTTGGTTACTGTCACACCAGATACGAAAGTTGGTTTGAGTCTTGCTACTGGTGTGATTGCGCCTGTCCTCCCCACTTGAACATCAATGCCTAACACTTGTGATTCAGCCTCCTCTGCAGGAAACTTATGTGCTACCGCCCACCTTGGCGCCCTTGACACAAAACCAAGCTCATCCTGATGATTTAGTGAGTTTACTTTATAGACAACACCATCAATATCAAACGGTAACTCTTGTCTTTTATCAATAATTTCATGGTAATAAGCTAATAAGCCTTTAATATCATTAACATTTTTTACAAGATTTGTTGTTGGTATTTTAAGTTCATTTAGCAATTTAATTGAATCAGAGTGCGAGGTGAGGATATTTTCAATGCCTTCAAAATCTATACTGTAAGCATAAAATCTGAGTGGGCGTGTTGCTGTAATATTTGAATCTAATTGCCTTAAGCTGCCTGCTGCAGCATTTCTAGGATTAGCGAATACCTTTTGACCCAACTCCACCTGTTTTTTATTTAGAGCGAGAAAATCTTCCTTAAACATGACAACCTCACCTCTTATTTCGATTCTTGATGGCAGACTTTTTGTGTCTATTTTAAGGGGAATAGACTTGATAGTTTTGAGGTTGTGAGTCACATCTTCACCCGTGAAGCCATCGCCTCGTGTCGCACCAAGTGAGAAAAAACCTTCCTCATAAATTAATGCAATCGCAAGCCCATCAAATTTTGGTTCTACTGCGTAATTTATACTTTCTATTCCTAAGTCAGTTTTAATTCTTTTATCAAAGGCTACTAATTCGTCCTCATGGAAAACATTATTCAGAGAGAGCATAGGTTTGATATGGCTTACTTGATTAAATGCGGTATTGGAAAGCATGCCGACTCTTTGCGTTGGTGAGTCTTCGGTGATTAGTTCAGGATATTGCTTTTCTAACCCCTCTAATTTCCTCATGAGGTCGTCATAAGCGCTATCAGCGATGGTAGGATCGTCTTTAACATAATAATTAAAATTATGTTCTTGAATCTCTTTTTTTAGAGCTAAAACAATTTCATCAAATGCACTATTTTTTTTCATGACTTAATTGAACATTTTTTGAGCGATATTAGAGCCCGATGGAATTTTCTTCTCTTGCATTATTTTTTCTAATTTTTTTAAATGTACATAAATTTGGCTTATTTGGTCATCATTCAAGGTCTTTCTGCTGACATCAACAAGCACCCCATTAAGCTTGGAGTTGAACTGTTTAATTGTCAGAATCAGTTCGTTGAATGCCGTTGTAATTTTTAAGGTATTTGGGATATCCATTTTGAAAATAATTCCTTGAAGGAATGCTTCATGACTAATATTTAATGGCTTTCCAGATAGTGAAGTCAATGTACAAATCTTTAGACCTGAATCTGGGTTTATTAATTCGTGATACGACTTATTGTTAATTTTAAAGATAGGCTGTTTAAAAAAGTCTAACAAAGGTCCTGCGTGAAATGTTGGGTCAGATTTTGGAAAAACCTGAAGAATCAATGAGTGATCAACTTCTTTTTTAAATTTATTTAAATGAAAAGATTCTTTTTCAATGTCCTGATTAGATAACCAAAATATTGGTCCATCAACGTTTGATGAAATATCATTCGCAAGTTGTTTAAAATCATCAATACCTTGGCTATCGAGGATGTATTTCCTACTTGCGAGCAACAAAACTAAGAGAATTTGGTTGTAACGAATAGTGTCATAAATAGCTGATTCTGTTGCCCATAAATCATTATCTTTTCTGATGTAAACTCTCACACCTGGCATCGATTTTATTTTTTCTAAAAGCAACCCACTGCTACTCTCTTGTATCTTTTGGCATGTAATTGAAATTACAGTTTCAATATCTCTGTCAATGCCATCGGGTAAATTTGAATTAATTATTTTTTCTGAGCCAGTTAAAGGTTCATTGATCTTCTTCTCTGAAGGCTCAAAAGGTTCCACAACCTCAACGGTCTCTTCTATATTATTGAAGTTGTGAAATAGAGGATCATTTTCTTCGCTAATATGGTTCTTAGGTTTCGTGAGGCTAGCTTGTTTTTTTGATAATGTTTTTAATTCACTCCAGTTATAGATAATCAATACAAGAATAATTACTAGGCCTGCGATTAAGAGTGCGAGTTGAACGTCATTCATATTTAGTAAGCAAGCTCCATATCGTCGATATCACGCATGTCAACTTCTACAATTCTAGAAACTCCAAGTTCTTGCTGGGTAACGCCCACTAATTGCTCTGCAATTTCCATGGTAATCCGATTATGTGTCACGATTAAAAATTGTGTCTTTTCTGCCATTTCCTTTACCAATGAACAGAAATTACCTGTATTGGTGTCGTCCAAAGGTGCATCTACCTCATCCATGACGCAGAACGGAGAGGGATTTAATTTAAATAGTGCAAATATAAGAGATATTGCCGTTAATGCTTTCTCCCCTCCCGATAAAAGATTAATCGTTGTATTTTTTTTACCTGGTGGTTGCGCTGATACTTGAAGACCTGTATCTAATATTTCACCTCCCATCAATTGAAGCTCTGCCTTTCCACCCATAAACAATCTTTTAAAAAACTCGCTAAAGTTTTTATTAACTTCCTTATAGGTTATATCTAATTTTTCTCTTGTTTCACTATCAATTTTTTTAATTGCATTTTCAAGTGTCGTCATCGCTTCAGTTAAATCATCCGATTGTTTTTGTAAATAATTTTTTCTTTCTTGGATAGAATTTAACTCATCGATAGCAGCTTGATTAACTGGACCGAGACGTTCCATTTTAAGGCGTAGTGAGTCACACTTTTCTATTATCGATTCGACATTTGTATCAGCATCGATTGCATCAAGTAAAGCATTTTCCTCAAATGAGGTTTTTTCAATTTCCTGGCAGCATTGCTGGAATAAGATCTGTGCTTCCCTTTCTTGAATTTTAGTTTCTTGCAGTTTTTCAGTAAGTGGGTTCAGTGAGTGCTGTTTTTCCAGTCTTGTGCTTTCTAAATTTTTTAAATTAGCTTCTTTCGTTAAAAGTTCTTCTCTTGCTTTAATAAGTTCTTTTTCGGCAAGTTCTTTTCCTTGAAGACTTTCTTTGAGCATGGATTCTTGGTTTTCAGAACTTTTATCGTTTAATTGTCTATGCGAATCATTAATTAATTTTTCTAAGCGAAGCTTTTCGTTAACATTGTGAGTTAATTTTTCAATAAAATCTTCATGTTTGTTTTGGTAAATTTTTAGGTTAAACATGAGCTCTTGCTCAGCTTTATCTCGAGCAAAAACCTTTTCTCTCTCAGATTCAAATTGTACCTCGGAGATTTTTTTATTCCTCAATAATTCTTCTACTATGTCTTGGAAATTTAATTTATCTTTACTGTGCTCATCGAGACTCTTTTGTTTTTGACTAAGCTCCTGCATAAACCCACTTATTTTTTTATCAGCCTCTTCAACCTCGATGCCTATATTGACAACTCTTTCCTGCCTATGAATTTCAATTTGTTGTAGCTTATTTACCTCTAAATTAATTGAATTTTTCTCCTCAATAAGAGTAATTTTTTTCTCAGATAAAAGTTCTACTTCTTTTTTTATAGCCCCTAATTTTTCTATATGCTCATCTGTCATGCTAATGGTGTTATCAAGTTTTTTCTTATGCCCAGGTAAATCTTTCTTTAAGTCCTCAAGTAGCTTAAGATTAATTAGTTTGTTTGAATTTGTTTTATTTTCAGATCGAAATACTTGAAAGTTTTTACCATGAATGTTTCCAGATTGATCAACCAACACTTCACCAAAGTTAAGATCTTGAAGATTAACTTCTAGATCTTGTTCATTTGTGATGTACGTATGACATAGCCACTCTTTTAAAACATCATTTATATTAGGTATTTTAGAAGATATCTTTGTAAGCAATGGTGTGAGTTTTGCATTATGTGTATTTGTTTTACTTGAACTTCCTTCATATACAACAGCTATGCTTGTTGGTATCTCCTTAAGTGATTGAGGCGCTATTCTTTTACTTTCATAGGCGCTAGCATATTCTGAAAGAAGGAAGCCAACTGCTTTTTGCCAATCTTTTTTGATATCAACTCTTTTAAATATATTTCTATTTTTATCGATACCTACTTCATTAAGAAACTCACTGGTAACCTCATCATTCATTTCACTCTCTACAAAGTTAGACAGCGTCGAGATTTGTATTTCAGTTTGTTGAAAATTTTTAAGATGCTCATCCTTCAGTAAGTTAAGGCTATCCGTTTCTTTTTCCAACCTATTGAGTAACTCTTTTTTCTCTAATAATTCATTATCAGCGAGCGTTATTTGACTATCTATATCTCCTATGTGATTTAAAGGGGCGCTGTCATTACTTTCTCCTTTCTCCTTTATCGCCAAAGATTCGTCATAAAGTTGTTTTTTTCTTGTCTTTAAATCTTCAATACTTTTATTAATGTAATCAATTCGAGTTGATTCTAGATTAATTAACTCATATATCTTTTGACTTTCGCTTTGTTGTAATTCTAACTTCTCAATGGCCACTCTATATTCAGCCTCTACCTTCACAAGCCTGGCTTTATCAGCACCTGCATTTTGTTGGTGCTGTGAAAGTTTTTCATTTTCGATTTGTATTAAATTTTGATTTTCTTCCATCCCTTTTTCAATTTCATCGATTAAAGTGGTGTGGGATTTTAATTTTTCCTCACTCTCCACTAATGTAATCTTCAATCTCTCTAGATTATTTTTAATGTTATTTAGGGCGTTTTCTGCATCGGATACAAGGGCATTCACCTCATAAAATTTAGCCTGCGCAGAATTGATTTCATTAGATATTTCAGCGTGCTCTTGCCTTGCATTCTCAACATTCACCTCGATATCTCTTAGCGCTGTTGTGAATTGATCTAATTCAGTCTGTTGTTTAGTAATAAGTGTTTTTATTTGATCCCATGATTCATTTGCATCTCTCTTCTTCAATGCCCAGACCTGAGCTTCTTGGAATTTTAAATTTTCTTGGTGTTTATTATATTTGCTTGCGGTTTCTGCTTGAGATTCAAGCTTGGTGATTTGTTGATTAATTTCCCTTAACAAGTCTTCAACGCGAGATAGGTTCTCTCTTGTATCACGCAGACGGTATTCTGTTTCTTTCCTTCTCTCTTTATATTGACTAACACCAGCGGCTTCTTCAAGAAAGTTTTTAAGCTCTTCTGGCTTTGCTTCGATAATTTGTGAAACTGTATTTTGCCCTATAATTGCGTAACCTTTAGCGCCTAAGCCAGTGCCGAGAAATAAGTCACCAACATCCTTTCTCCTCACCTGAGTGTTATTAATATAATAACTTGACCCCTTTTCCTTTTCGATGACTCTCTTGACAGATATTTCAGCATAACTAGCCCATGCCTGTGGAGCCATTCCTTCAGAATTATCAAAGAAAAGTTCAGCACTTGCTCTTGAGACAGCTTGGCGAGTGTCACTTCCGTAAAATATGACATCCTCCATCGTTCCTCCTCGCAGTTCTTTGGCTGAGGATGATCCTAAAACCCACTTAATAGATTCGGTTACATTAGACTTACCGCAACCATTTGGACCTACAATACACGCTAATTGAGCGTCAACTTTTATTGTTGTTGGGTCAACAAATGTTTTAAAGCCGGCTAATTTAATCTCTTTAAGTTTCAATAGTCAGTCAATCTTTGAATTTTGTTGAAAAAGAATTTGTTCAAGGCAGTATAATGTCATCTTTTAAATATATTAAAGCTTAAGTTATGAATCAAAATTCACTCGGTGGAAAGCCAACAGCCCAACCCACTAAAACGCTAGAAACATTCGAAAATCCCAATGCAAAAAGAGATATTCATATCCATATGCAAATCCCAGAGTTTACTTGTTTATGTCCTAAAACAGGCCAACCTGACTTTGCTACTTTATACCTTGATTATATCCCCGATAAGACTTGTGTGGAACTAAAAAGTCTAAAACTCTACATCTGGTCATTTAGAGATGAGGGATGCTTTCATGAGGCAGTAACGAACAGTATTTTAGACGACCTTGTAAAGGCAACCAACCCAAGATTTATGCGATTAACAGCTAAATTTTTTGTAAGAGGTGGCATCTTTACTAATGTCATTGCAGAACATACAAAACCAGGATGGAAGCCACAGCCTAAAGTTGATTTAGGTCAATTTGATTCTGAAAAAAATTATCGAGATTAATCTCACGGGGGTATAGCTCAGCTGGGAGAGCACTTGCATGGCATGCAAGGGGTCAGCGGTTCGATCCCGCTTACCTCCACCAATTCTTGTTTTCATTTACTCCTAAATAGTCTATCAAACACCCTATTAAACCCAACCATAGCAATAAAATTCATCATATACAATCCTAATCATTCCTATTGAATCTAACATATTGTGGGGGTATGATTGGGGGTATATTAAATTTCGGTAGAGAAAATGTGCCAGCTCTAAAAGTTACAGTAATTGAAAATGCTAAACCAAAGTCTAAAGCATATAAGTTATGGGACTGTAACTCTTTGGTTACCTCGTATGAGGTCTAATTAGGCTTATTAGAGTTCCGTATGAGGGCTTATCAGTGCATATCTGCCCTATTCTTTACCCCATATGAGTACACCTTTATATATGTACCATAGGGTTTGTATTGGAGGGGGAAGGAGTTAGTCTCAATGAACCTAATTGCAGCAACTCAAAGATGATTAAAGACCTATTAAAACTGTATTAAAGAGGATTGAATAGGCAATAACAGCACTTATACCAGATAAATTACAATAAACACTATATGATTATATTCAGTAACTTACGCAGAGAAACTCTGGTGATTTATGAATAAATAGGAGTTATAAGTGGTGTTAGGAAAAGCACCTTACCCCTCTACCCCCGTCAGCTATAGCAAGAGGTGTGGGAAGTAATTTTTTGTTAGAAAGGGAATACTACTTAAATGTATATTGCAGACCCACCATTATTTCTTGCGTTTTTATTTCACCGCCGTTAGCTCCTTTTTGTGCGTCTAAATCAGCACGCCGTAATCCATCTCTATAAACTTCCGTACCCTCTTCAAATTCCCCTAGATTGACATACTGGTAACTCACATCTAAAGAGAGCTGTTCGGTTAAGCTAAACAAAGTGCCTGCCGAGAGCTTATAGGCAAACTGATTACTTGTATCGCCAACAGTAGAAACGCCATTAGGAATCCCATTAGTAGAGCTCACATTTGTCCCCGTTTTATTTCTTGAGATACCGATACCACCACCTACATACGGGGTAATAGGCGTATTGCTTATGGTAAAAGGTTGGAAGTCATAAAAGCCATTGACAAATAAAGCCTCTGTTTGAATTTTTGCATTACTGGAAAAGGTTGAGTTTGTTGTAAGCCTAGCAT
>OJFG01000431.1_pt1 | contig 13913 bp, 11 predicted proteins | sample 1594071 | NCBI WGS metagenome assembly OJFG01 (sample SAMN05416818, study PRJEB24817) | seawater metagenome | isolation source: Sea water | place: Canada:Atlantic | collected 2013-07 | reverse complement strand
GCTCGATGAAGGTGCGACACGGCCGTGTGAACTTGCGCATTGGCTCCGATGGACCCATCGGTGGACTGTTTGTCGATGCAGGTAGGGATGGGGGCGTTCGCGGGTATGTAGGACACCCAGAACTTGAATTAGATCCGATTGAAGATGAAGCCGGTCACTACAGCTTTGATTTCCATGCTGCTGCTGGCACGGGTTATCTTCATGTTGTAAGGGACGAAGGCAAGGGAGAACCATTTAGCAGCACTGTTGAATTAGTTCGTGGAGGAATTGGCGAAGATGTTGCATCATATTTACTGCACTCAGAACAAACACCCTCAGCCGTCTTTGTTGGCGAAACAATCAATCAAGAAGGGTTAGAATGTAGTGGTGGACTATTAGTACAGGTACTACCTAAAGCAGCAGAAGAGCCAGCCTTGGTTGCCTTACTAGAGGAACGTTGTCGTGAAATAAATAACTTTAGCAAACATCTGCGTGACAATCAGGATCACCTTGAGAATCTTCTCAAAGATGTGTTTCCAGACTTAGATCCTCAACCAATCCCGGCTGGAGAACCATTACAACCAATCCAATTTTCTTGCCCTTGCAGCAGAGAAAGAAGCATCAACGCAATGAGATTATTTGGCAAAGATGAGCTCAACATTATGCTCAAAGAAGACAAAGGCGCTGAGATCACATGCCACTTCTGCAGTGAGCTTTACAAACTTAATGAAAAAGACTTATCGGAGCTCATCGATAGCTTATGAATATCTAACTCAAACCAACAACAATATTCCTGCAAGAACAACTAGATACGCTGGTAATGCTTCTAGGAGAATCGGATTCAAGGGCAAACCCGCCTGGGTAGCGAATACGGCACCAATCACCGCACCCAAAACCAAGCCCAAGGCCACTAGAGCCAAACTCCAACCCAAAGCACCCAGTGGTCTGCGACCACGCTTGACCTGAGAAATAAACAAGCCAATCGTGGAGAGGGCTAGAACTAAATCGACAGCTGTTGGAGCCGCAAGAAGTAGCAGTAAACCGATCCCTCCAGCGATGAGTCTCACCAGCAGCCCTTGACCCTCGACCAAACTCAAGCTCGGAAGAAAACCTGCTGAGTTCAACTTGGGGCTAGGTAAGGAGAGGTTACGAATTCTGGTTAAAAGGGCAGAGGTGTTAACTGGCGACGTTGAGGGTTTCGATGCACTTTGATCCTCAAGTCGAGAAGCTGTAACGGCAGCAGAACTAATCGTTCCCGACTGTCGTTCGCGCAAGCGACCCATTAAGACAGCGTCATAGGCCGTCTCAATACGAGCCCTTGCCATTGGATCATCACCAGCGGCTTTCAAGGACGTTTCACGCGCCCTCTGCACCTCTTCGAACCCCGCATCAGCAGAGATTCCAAGCCTTTCATAAGGATCCTGGGACTCTGAGCTCGAGCCGAGATCAACCCCTGATGCCATTAATTCACTTCACTCTTCAATGAGCGTATCGAGCGGAGCACGCAATCGGGAGAGCTGAGTTGAATCAAAACAGAGGCTGACCATGTTTGTAACCTTGGATCTTTTCAAGTTGCCGTCTGCAATGGGGCACTTCAGCACTATCGAGCCATTTTCTGCGTTTGATTAGAGGCATCTGGGGAGGGAGGTGATAGCCCTCAACCACCTCGACACGATCCTGCCCAGGACGAAAACATACATACTCCGTTCCGCCGTCGGAACACGGACGTAGAAGCCAGACGTGACGCAACACAAGCAGATCCATTGGACCAGTCTGGCGAGCATGAAGCGATGCTGTGAGTGGTCAAGAGCCACAATCGCGACTCAAAGACTGATTGGCTCAACACCACTCACCACAGGCGCAACAGTATTGAGTTCAAGCTCAGGGTGCTCCTCAACAAGTTGGTTTAAATTCCACTCATTTTTGAACAACAACACGGGTCGATTCCATGCGTCACGCACGGTCTTGCAATTGAAGATACGACCCACGTCCTCTAAGGAAGACCAACCACCCGTCACCCAGCGTGCAACCTGGTAACCAAGAGGTTCAAGACGCGTGTCAACGCCATATTCATTTTCAAGGCGATACTGCACCACTTCCAACTGCAACTGACCAACGGCAGCAAGGATGGGATCGCGCTTACTCTCGTCTGTGTCATAGAGAATCTGAACAGCACCTTCCTCACGTAGCTCATTCACTCCTTTGCGAAAGCTTTTAAACGCAGAAGGATTTGGATTGCGCAACCAACTAAAGATTTCCGGACTAAAGCAGGGAATCCCTTCATATTCAACCTTTGTCCCGGTGTATAGGGTATCTCCAATAGAGAACATTCCAGGATTATTTAAGCCAATCACATCTCCGGGATAAGCATCTTCAACAACAGCCCTATCTTGACCAAATAATTTCTGAGGGCGCGAAAGACGGATGGTACGACCTGTACGGGCATGACGTACGGACATATCTTTTTCGAAACGCCCACTACAAACACGTACAAACGCCACACGATCACGATGACGAGGATCCATATTCGCCTGCAGTTTGAAAACAAACCCACTGAAATCTGGGCGTAAAGGATCAACTGGACCGTCAGTGCCAATCCGTGCAACAGGCTTTTGGGCCATATCCATAAACGCATCGAGAAATGGACGCACACCAAAATTAGTCATGGCCGATCCAAAAAAGACAGGGGTGAGTTCACCGGCATGAACCAATTCAAGATCAAGTTCAGCGCCAGCTGCTTCAAGAAGTTCAAGATCTTCAACCGCCTGAGCGAGCAACTCTGGTTCCACCAAATCTTTCAATTGCGGATCATCCAAATCCAACAGCTTTTCCTCAGACTGGCGACCACGCTCAGCACGACTAAACAGAACAACCTGACGCGTCCGACGATCGATCACTCCACGAAACAGTTCACCGCTACCAATCGGCCAATTCACAGCCCATGGAGTAAGACCTAATTCAGCCTCGATTTCATCCAGCAGAGCTAAGGGCTCTCTTCCAGGACGATCCATCTTGTTGATGAACGTAAAAATAGGAATCTCACGCATCCTGCAAACCTCAAACAGCTTGCGTGTTTGCGGTTCGAGGCCCTTTGCAGCATCTTCAAGCATCACCGCGTTATCAGCAGCAGCGAGAGTGCGGTAGGTATCTTCAGAAAAATCCTGGTGACCAGGCGTATCCAATAAATTAATAGTGCTACCGGAGTAGTCAAATTGCAGCACGGTCGAAGTAATCGAAATGCCGCGCTGTTTTTCCAGTTCCATCCAGTCAGAGGTAACTTTGCGTTGCTCGCCTCGAGCCTTCACAGCACCAGCTTGCTGAATCGCACCTCCGTACAGCAACAGTTTCTCCGTAAGCGTGGTTTTTCCTGCATCTGGGTGGGAGATAATCGCAAAATTGCGACGTCGAGCCACAGCTTCTGCCAGACCATCCTCACCACTTAATGCGTCCAACGACTCGCTGCTCTCAGTTCCCAAACGCGTGCTCATGATCTCGCTGTTGACACCACCAGCCTGACAGTCAATGGTCTAGGAAGCATCAAGATCTCCACCGACCAGACACCTCGAGGTATCTGTCACCAATCTCTTTCACCGTGAATTGGCTCAATCCAGCCAGGACAAGCTGTTCAGAGACCTCTACAGCCGTGAAGGCAGCCATCAGAGATGCTCGAAAGTCCCGTTGCAAGACGGCAGGAGCCCCACTGACATAGCGATCACAAAGCACATCGACCTCCTGCTCAGTGGAGGGTCGACGTAAATCGCGATGAAAGATAAAGGCGTTGGGTGCAGCAAGCTGCTTGACAGCATCCCAGAGCGTATGAGGGTTATGGAGATGATGAAGAAGGCTGTTGCTAACGATTACAGAGGCACCTCTTATTTGCTCCAGATCATCAACACAACAATGACTTAAGTCAATATGTTGATACTTCAAATTCTGAATAGCAGGCTTTCGAGTGAAAAGTCTTTGATTGGCCACGCTGATCATGGAGGGGGCCCCGTCAATACCAATCACATCAGACAAGGGCCAACAAGAAGCAAGCCGCTCAGAAATATTTCCAGGTCCACAACCTAAATCCAAAATCAAACTATCTCGAGGAAGGGTGACACAAGAATGATCAATCAATGCAAGTAAACCTTCCAAAACGGATTGATCTCCAGCACTAAAGTCTGCTTCGGCATAGGCAAGCACCTGATCAGAAGCATTCATCAATTCTGGTTCGGGACAACGTTGCATCAGACTTCAGAACGAAGAGACTCCACAAAAAGAGTCTGAGAGGGGAAGGGAATTTCAATATCATTATCACCAAGCACTTTAATGAAGCGCTGATGAAGCCTATGAATACTGTCTTCGAAATCGTTCTGCATACGATGTGTGGATGATATTTCAATCTCATGGTCATAGCTACAAGCAGAGATTTTCAATAAACGGCAAGCAACACAATGAAGGTCAGGGTCGTAATTGACAGCGGAGCGCAGCAGCTCGGGGACACGCAATAACTTCTCAGAGGTTGTGGAGTAGGAAACACCTATCGTAATTTCATACAGGTCAATCCTCTCAAGCAATTCCTCAAGTTGGACCAATAGGGTCTCTCTCATATGCAGATAAGCTGGCCAACCATGAAGCTCAACCAAAACGAAAACAATTAATGTCTTGCCATCTCCAGAATCATTATCCAAGCTCACGAGAGATGACTCTGGCTTCAAACCGTGGAGGCGTTCAGGATCCTCGATAAGAAGACGCGATTGACGAAGCAACTCTTCCAACTGAAAGGGTGAAAAGTGAGCAGGCAATTGCAAGCGCAATTCCATACCCTGCCGTGGATTAGGCGTCGGAAAACTTTCTCTCCTGGAGTAGTTAATAATAGTAGCTTCATCAGCTACGGAATTTGGAATCTTGACGATACTTTCAAGCGTCTGAAGTTCTAATGAACGAAGCCCAATTTTCGTCACGAAGCCAAGATTGTCACCAATTTGGCAAAATTCACCCACACGAAGCGGGCGATCCGTCTGAATTGACAATCCAGCGAATAAATTTCCAAGTAATTTTGATGCTCCAAGACCGATAGCAAGGCCTGGAACTGCAGAAAAAGCGAGCACAGTACTGGCAGGCAAGCCCAACAACAGCAACAATCGATAAATGAGAACAATCGCAACCAGAAGACCACCAGCCCTACTCAGAGGCATCACCAGGTTGCTGATCCGTTGCAATTGAAGCGTTGAACGACCACCTCGCAGACGCGTCAAAAGTTCAGCACCACTACGACCGATCGCCTCTAAAAGATAAAAAACGAAAATGCTTGCTGTTAAATAAAAAACGATGTAAAAAAAGTATATCGCAAGAACCAAAGGAAGGCCCGTAAAATTAATCACATTATCTATGAATTGATCCGTCAAGTAAGTCAACAAAACAATAGGTAAAATCACAAGGACCCTTGTCCAAGCAATATTATCCTGAAGCCAATCAGAAACAGGGATTTGAAGAGATTCAGAATCTCTATACGTTGTAATCAATTGACCGATAAGCCAAAAGATTACCAAGAGATAGAGAGTAAAAACCACGAACGCACATCCAACCTGAAAGAGTGTTTGTCCTTCAATGGGAATCTCAATAACACGCCTTATTCCGGCAGGAAGCATCAAATACCATTTCGGAGGAACTAGATATCCTGGAGTAAAAATAAAGTCTTTATAAAAATAAGGGGTTGCAAAAGGTTGATCAACTGTCGGTTGATTTTGAATTTCTTCATACATTTCACGGATGGATGAAACCGTATGACTTGAAAAATAAAAATTTTGATTATTAGTATCACTGTCAAGCACAGTCGTCAGCTCAATTGCGGTGCCTGGAAGTCTCCAAGAAGCAACTGGATCAGAGCCTTGATCACCAGATGATTTCAAGTCAGCAATGCTTGGAATTAAGATTGGCTGATGACTGTGCGAAAAGATATAGTCAAGAACAGTTTTAAGTTGAATCGCTGCTTCATCAGCCATATCGCCACGAACACTCTCCGGAAAATGTGAAGAGTCAAGCGACTTCACAGCCAAATCAAACAACAAATTTGTATCTTCAATTTGCTCTCGCCGCTCTTTAGAAGAAAACAGTCCCTTATCAAGTGTTGCCTGTTGTCCGAGTGAATCAGCACGGTGCCCAACCTTTGCCATCACGGCATAAAAGTTCAGCAATGTGACTTTTGGACTCTCTCCAACAACTTGACCGAGAACGATGTCAGTCCAAGACGACGAAATTTCTTGCAGGGAGGGATAAAAAGGCTGCTCTTGGAGTGGAATTGCATTCGGTGGAGCGGCAACGACATCAGCGGATCGAGCGTGCGCTGACCTGAGCCCCAGAGTTGGAAGCAACGAAACAACAACGGCAAGCGCGAAAACCAATGCACGCCTTTTCCATGGGTGCATGCTTCTGCGACGCTCAATCATGGTGATTGTTGCTACGTACAGGCTTCCATGGTGGCAGGGGGCCAGATTTGGGCATCAATAACGCCGCCACCAGAGGCCAAACACTGTTGATGGTGCCTAGAAAGACATACACACCCCATTGGTGGCGTTAAGATTCCAGGAGGAAATCATTTATCGCTAGTGACACTCACACCAAGCCGCACTGAAAAGCTAGATACGCAAACCACTGGGATCGCCCCAACAAACGGTGATTTCCCTGTCAGCGCGCCCGCAGCCAACCCTGTGTTTTATCGCACTTACAGCCGTCGATTGCCCAAGGGTCGAGAAAGCTGGCATGAAGTAGGGGAAAGAAATCGATCAGGACTTTTAAAACTTGGCTCCCTTAATGCTGAGGAGATGGATTTGTTGGCAAGGATGCAGGCTGAGAAGAAAGCACTGCCCTCAGGTCGCTGGCAATGGATTGGTGGCACTCCTTGGATCGAAAAGCCAGAAAATTTTTCAGGGGCTTACAACTGCACTTCCACAAATCTTGTGGATTGGGAAGCGTTCGGGCTGATGATGGATTTAGCGATGATGGGCTGTGGAACTGGCGCCATCATTGAGCCCCACTTCATTGATCAGCTTCCAGTCGTCACCAACCCGATCGAAGTCTTAAGCGTTACAAATATTGGAATCACACCCGCAGAGCTGCGTCAAGAAAAAACGACTTACAACATCACCGATCACAACGTTTCCATCAAGGTGGGGGATACCAGACGAGGTTGGGTTGATAGCTACCAATTGCTCTTAGAACTTAGTAGCGATCCTCGTTTCGAAGGACGAAACGTCAAGGTCGACATAGACCTATCTGATGTACGTCCCGTCGGCGAAACCCTCAAGGGTTTCGGAGGCATGGCGAATCCAGTGAAACTGAAAGATCTATATGGACGAGTCGCAAAATTGCTTGGTAAAGCGATTGGCAGAAAGCTCACTTCGATTGAATGTTGTCTGTTAATTGATGAAGCAGCCGTCACGATTGTGGCTGGCAACATCCGCCGCAGCGCAGGAATGCGTCAATTCGCTTCCGATGACACATCAGCAGCCGGAGCCAAGGAGAACTTGTGGCAACAGGATTCGGAAGGGAACTGGAGAATTGATCCTGAGCGTGATGCTCTGCGAATGGCCAACCACACACGTGTTTATCACACTCGCCCAAGCAGAGACGTGCTGCTGGAAGCTGTAACGCGTCAATTCCACAGTGGAGAAGGCGCCATCCAATTCGCCCCAGAAGCACTCGCTCGCTCTAACGCTGATTTGCTATCAACTCAAGAATTAAGAAGCGAATTTATCGAGATTTATTGTGACCAAGGTCGTCAGGAAGCTGGTCTCTGGCTTCAACAAAATCATGGTCCTATCTCTGAAGAAGAACTTGAGCATCGACTGAGCCGTTACGGCTTAAATCCATGTGGTGAAATCCTTGGCGCAGATTTTCATTGCAACCTTGCGGAAGTGCATCTCAACCAGATTGACCCCAAAGATGAGGATTCACAACGTGACGCTTTCAGAGCAGGAGCACTTTCAGTTGCGTGTCTACTCAATCACAACTTTGAGGTGGATCGCTACCGCCAGAGTCGCGCCTGGGATCCAATTGTGGGTGTGAGCTTTACTGGCTTATTTGACTTCTTCGTCCATGCTTTTGGTACACCATGGTTGAAGTGGTGGGAGGCTGGTAGGCCTGAAACCGAGGAGGGACTCAACTACAAGAAGCAAGAGGCTGAGTACTTAAAACGGTGGAAGTCCATCGTGAATGAAACCGTCTGGGATTATTGCGATCGACATGATTTACGACGTCCAAACCGCTGCACCACAGTTCAACCAGCCGGGACAAAAAGCCTGCTCACAGGTGCTGCACCAGGATGGCATCCGCCCAAAGCTCAACGATTCATCCGCAGGATCACATTCCGCAAAAATGATCCTGTAGCGATGGCCTGCATGGATTATGGCTACACCGTGGTTCCATCTCAGTCGGATAAGGATGATCAAGGTCGTCTTTTGAACGATCCATTTGATACCCGCTGCACTGAATGGTTAGTAGAAATCCCAACAGAGGTGAGCTGGGCCAATCTGCCAGGAGCAGACACTGTTGATATCAATGCTTTTTCAGCATTGGCACAGTTTGACTTCTACATGCAAGTCCAATCGAACTTCACCGCTCACAACACATCGGCAACGATCGAATTTCGTGAGCATGAGATCGAACCTTTAACTGATGCTCTTCATCAAACCATCCAACAGGGTGGTGGATACATTTCTGCGGCACTCCTTGCACGATTCGATGCCAATGCAACCTTTCCACGCCTGCCATTTGAACCCATCGATGCACAAACCTATGAGCGCATGCAGAAGGAAGTCATTGAACGCCGAGTCAATGATGACTTTTTTGATGCCTTGCAAAGGTATGACAATGGTGAGCTTACGGAAGCAGGTCCGGCTGGATGTGATTCTGATAAATGTCTATTACCCTTAGCAAAGCCAAACAGCTAAATACAAAAAAGGCTCAAGCAAATAGCTTGAGCTTTTTTATGCCTAGAATCAACTTCGATAAGCCTAAGGCAAGAGAATATGGCACAGAGATTATCACAATCTAACAGCTGGACTAAAAACTACATAGAACCAGACTCTAGTACTATCAACACGAACAATGACCAGTCAAAGCAAACAAAAAGCGGGAGAATCCATTCAAGACAATTTCAGCCAGGGCAACAAAACTCATGACACCTACAAACCTTCTTGGAGCAGCAAGAACTCACTTTCCGGAAAAGCTATACCATTAAGGGTTTAAAACAGAGGCAAGTATAGCCCTAGCCTTAATGTTGGTGAGATGATAAGATATCAGAGCCTCCAGGAGAGGTGGTCGAGTGGTTTATGGCTCTGGTCTTGAAAACCAGCGTGGGTGCAAGCCCACCGTCGGTTCGAATCCGACCCTCTCCGTTCAATAAGTAGCTAAAGCCCAGTCACTCACTGGGTTTTTTATTGCCTAAGTGGCTGAAAAATCACTGCTAAAGGCAGCGAAGCGACATCTGCATTCAAGCTACCAACTCACGATGCTCGATCAACTTAGATGCAAGTTGTTTTTTTGCGCGTTCAACTTTCTGACGAACGCGCTCACGGCTAATACCAATTTCATTAGCTATTGATTGAAGGCTTTCATCATCAATAACATTACGGCGGAGAAGCACTTGGTCATGATTCATAGCAAATTCCGTTTGCATTTCTAACATATCCCTAACAATCTCCCACTGGAATTTATCAATATCGAGTGTTGACTGCTCATCGCACAGCATTTCGTTAAGGGTAGAACCATCACCATCGCTGCCAAGTTTCATATCTAACGAAGTGGTTCTTTTTGCAACTAGAGCGTGGCGAAGGTTTCGTAGCTGCACAACGCTAATATCTAAGCGCTCACAAACCTGCTGCTCATTCAATCCAGGAGGCAAATGATTCAATTTGAGAAGCATGTGGTGCATAGAGGTTGGCACCCTGATCGTTGATGCAGTTTGGTCAATTGCCCTGCTGATTGCTTGACGAATCCACCAATAGGCATAGGTACTGAATTTATAGCCCAGCTCTGGATCGAATTTCTCAACTGCGCGAGTCAGACCAATGCATCCTTCTTGAATCAGATCACCAGATTCCAATTGGCCCACCTGGCGGTGCATGTATTTGCGGCTTACGTTGATTACAAGCCTAAGGTTGGCTTTGATCATCCGGTCCTTGGCCCGTTTGCCAGCCCGTTGTTGACGTTGTGTGGCCTCTGGTAATTGACCGCGCTGTACAGCAGTTCCAAGCGTAATTTCTTCAGCTGGCGTGAGCAGTGGAATCCGCCCCATCTCGGCTAGGAACTGATCAATGTTTCCGTTGACAAGAAATGGCATTCAGTTCAGAAGAATGGTCGATAGATTGCATCGTGGCGTGCATCGCCATTCGTGGCTGTTAAATCCACCACCTTAAGAAAAACTAGCGGGTCAGAAACACCCCGCGAATGTGGCGGAGTTTATCGCTGTTGAGTGAAAGCGCCATAGGAACTGGTCTGGGAGGAGCTGAGATTCAGCTCTTGCCACTTGTCAACAAATATTCACCATTCATCCAAACTACAATTCAGCTTTAAACATCAAGGTTTTGGTCTGATTGCGGAGCAATGTGAAGAGTCTCTTTATCTGCCTGGCACGACGCTGTTGGATACAGAAACACCATTTGGAGATGTTCATAATTTAACTCTTATTCAAATGGAATGCTTTAGCATCCTGCTTCTAAATGAGATTCTTACAAACTAATATCAGCAAATCAAAGGACAGACATATTAATTCTCGCGTGACAATTCGAAATCTGAATAGATTCAGAATGCAAGGTATGTCAAACCATTGACGGTTTCCCAATGACCTCGTATTCCCTTACTACTCTTCAGATATATCGATAATGAAGACTTGATGTTGTCACTCTTGATTGCTGGCATCACACCGGTTATTGCCGCCACGTCAAAGCCATTACCACAACAATATACGCCAATCATCGTGACCAAGCCGGCAGTAGCCAAACCCGTCCTGATCAGCGGATTGGGACAAGGCTTTTGCTGGGCACAAGTCCCCTATCCCAATGGAAAAATAACGAAATTAACCAACGATTGCGGAGGAGGTGGAGAAGGGAAAAAAGATATCAGCTGCAGCCCATTCACCTATCGCCCCTTTCAATTCAATCTCGACCACAAAACAGCGAACCCCTGTGGAGGTGGACCCTATGAAAACATCATCGCCGGAGCTCAGTGGAAAATGGGGGCGAGACCATGGGCCAGCTTTCCCATGGACAATCGTCGTGACTATTGGGTTTTCCACAACTGTGATGGGGCAGGTATACAACCCGATTGCTTGGGCGATATCAAATACATCGAACGTTTTGAAGGTGGCTCATCAAAACCTGGCTGCATCAAAGGCCCACATGGCAGAAATCACTGCACATTCACCCATCCCAACTCAGGAACCACATTTGGGCGAATGAAGTATTGGGCTGGTTGGTACAACGTTGGAGACGATATTGAAACTGGAAAACTCTGTGGAGCCGGAGCCAATCGAGACCGCCCCTGGAATTCAAATGTTTGTAACAGCATTCGAGCAATCAATAACGGACAGAATCCCTATAGCAATGTTGCAGGTGTCAAACACACTTTCACGTTTGCACTCTTCCCTTGGGTGTGTGAAGCCGATGCTTCGATGCCAAATTCTAATTTCACATCACCCAGTATGGATTCCTATGGAGTCACGAAGGGATGGAAGTGCTATGCAGACAATGAACCTGGAAGTGCAGGCGGTTGGCCGCCCTTCATCGAGATCTACTTCGCTGGTCTCTTTCAAGAAAGCAGTAAGAAATACGTTCTCAAACTTGATAAGTGGATGATTAATAACAGCGCTACCCCCGAACTGGTTGGGCAAGGATATGCCCTGTATCCCTGCAACAGCGGAGACAACTGTGAGCGTTAGACCTCAAACCTTCAGCTCCCCACTAGATCTAGCCAACGTCGCAGCTGCATGTTGCCTCTTTCCACTCCATGAGGAAGCCCTGCTTATGAGCCGACCTCCAACACGACTCTGCCCAGAAAGCCCTCACCGATCGCTTGATTGACCCGACCGCAGCACCTTCCTCACCATGGGAAAGCCCTACACCGCACAATGATTAGCTGCTCAGACTCCCCCAAGGAAAGCGGATTGACCTTCTTTTTGATGCCACGTCGAACCCCCTTCGTTCAGAGCTGAGATACAGGTCTTAGTTAAGGACTACCTCTGAGGGGCAACTATGTGCTGTGGTTGCGTCATTGTCAGGAGATCACACGGAAAGCGATGACTTACAACTCAAGAGTGTTTTCAGGCACCATCCGGAAAACAGTGGTGACTGCTGTTATTTGCTTCGGAATAATCGGAGCCACAACATTGGCCGTAGCTCCGTCAGCTGAAGCAAACCAGCGCAACAGGCAGATACGCCGTGAGAACAGGCAACTACGTCGTGTCGTGCGTCATGACCGACGGGATTGGAATCGATATCGCCGTAACGGCTATAGCAATGGAAGGTTTGGCGGTTATCGGCCTCTTCGTCCTGCCTACGCCTATGGATATGGATACAGGAATGGATCAAGGTATTACCGTCCTTCAGGCTTGAATGTTCAAATTGGACTTTGATCTGGAATCGACCACCCTTATCATTGGCTCACTAATCTGGGCCTTGGTCTGGCCTCAGTGATGGTTGCGGGGGATCGATCCCCCTGCCGACCATTTGTAGGCCATGAATCAGAATTAAAGATCTGATTTATAGATGAAAAAGTACTACCAACCAGTTCAGCACACCAATTCACCTCTCCAGTATAATCGTGAGTTACAAATACCTAATACTTAATCAATTCAAGTGCTGATTACAACAACACCAACGGTGGAAGGTAGGAACATCATTCACAACCGAGGTCTTGTCACAGGTGAAGCGATCATCGGTGCCAACATTTTCCGTGACATGCTTGCAAGTATGAGAGACATCATCGGCGGTCGCTCGCGTGCATACGAGCAAGCGCTGGAAAAAGCACGGCAAGTAGCCACCGAAGAAATGGTGGTTAGAGCGACTGCAATGAAAGCCAATGCGGTAATCGGGGTTGACATTGACTACGAGGTATTCGGTGAAGGAGGAATGATGATGGTTTCACTCAGTGGCACCGCTGTCCTTTTAAGTGGTGAAATCCCCCAAGAAAAGCTTCCAACAACAAAATAGTACCTACAAAACAGCATGGAAGCACTTAAAACTTATGCTGATTAACCCATAAAAGATACAATCTTGACATTCAACCGGCAAACAACGAGCTCATAGAAAGATACCTTCTTTGATATGAGCTATATAGAGAGAGAAGCATCATACAGACCGTCAAGAACTTTGACTGCATCTAGAAGTTAACAAGGCCCTCTAAAGACAGACTCAGTTGAAATCTGATTGGACACCCACAAACGCATTCCGTATGGATGCAAGAAGCCACTCCCTGATCAAAATCAGGTTGCAGGCTTAAAACCAGGTCCTGGCATGACAGGAGTACCACCATTGCAGAAGTTGGAGGCAAAAACTTCTTTGTCTTGAACCGTCCAATCAGGTTTATTGGCCTGATACCAAGCAATGCTGTCGTCATAGCAGAGGTTCCAACGAGTCGAATGCTGAGCAATCGGACGCAGCGAAATCGCAACAGAAACTGAACTCACAGTGGCTACAACTGCCAGAATTGGAAACAAGTGAGCATTGATCATCTCGCGGGCTTGGGACATGACTGGATGTTTCGAGTACGACCATTCTCAACCATTGCTCCAAGCAAAAGTCAGTGGTCAATGCCAAGCCATAGGGCACATACGACACACTCAACATTTGCCGAGCAAACGACGCAAGCCAAACACGCAATCAAAGGAAGCACCAGACAAAAGAAAACCCCGCCAAAGGCAGGGTTTCTCGGCTTCTCTTTGGGCGTGTTGC
>OJFG01000426.1_pt1 | contig 14075 bp, 16 predicted proteins | sample 1594071 | NCBI WGS metagenome assembly OJFG01 (sample SAMN05416818, study PRJEB24817) | seawater metagenome | isolation source: Sea water | place: Canada:Atlantic | collected 2013-07 | reverse complement strand
CGTTTGCTTCGCCGCAGATTTTGATGATGTCTGGTGCATGGCCGCCGCCCGCCCCCTCTGTATGAAAGGTATGGATCGTGCGGCCTTTGATTGCGGCGATGGTGTCTTCTACGAAGCCGGCTTCGTTGAGCGTGTCGGTGTGGATGCAAACCTGCACATCCATTTGATCGGCTACAGATAGGCAGGCATCGATGGCGGCCGGCGTGGTGCCCCAATCCTCATGCAACTTGAGGCCGCATGCGCCTGCTCGTACTTGTTCCTCCAAGGCTTCTGGTGTGCTGGCGTTTCCTTTCCCGAAAAAGCCCAGGTTGACGGGAAGCCCTTCTGCTGCCTGCAGCATTCGGCTGATGTGAAACGCACCTGGGGTGCAGGTGGTGGCATTGGTTCCAGTGGCCGGTCCCGTCCCACCGCCCATGAGTGTGGTCACTCCGCTGGCCAGGGCCGTTTCAATTTGTTGGGGGCAGATAAAATGGATGTGCGTGTCAATCCCACCTGCTGTGAGGATGTGCCCTTCGCCAGCAATCGCTTCGGTGCCGGGTCCAATCACGATGGTGACGCCTTCTTGGATGTCGGGGTTGCCGGCCTTGCCGATGCCAACGATGCGGCCATCTTTTAGCCCGATATCGGCCTTGACAATGCCCCACCAATCAAGGATGAGGGCATTGGTAATCACGGTGTCAACGGCTCCTCCAGCCCGCGAGGTTTGGGATTGGCCCATCCCATCGCGAATCACCTTTCCGCCGCCGAATTTCACCTCATCGCCGTAGGTGGTGAAGTCCTTCTCCACTTCAAGGATGAGTTCGGTGTCCGCTAAACGAATGCGGTCGCCAGTGGTGGGCCCATAGGTTTCGGCGTAGGCCTGGCGGGAGATGCGGTAGGGCATGAATCAGGCGTCGAGGGGTCCGTTGATGTGTCCGTTGAAGCCGACCACGCGGCGTGCTCCAGAAAACGGGATCAAATTCACGTCGCGGTTGTCACCGGGTTCGAAGCGAATGGCCGTACCGGCTGGAATGTCGAGCCTTTGGCCGCGTGCAGCGTCACGGTCAAAGATCAGGGCCGCATTGGCTTCTTGGAAATGGAAGTGGGATCCCACCTGTACGGGACGGTCGCCGCTGTTGGCAACGCTGAGGGTTGTGACCTCCCTATTGGCATTGAGTTCAAGTTCGCCGGGTTCCGGGATCAATTCACCGGGGATCAGGGGTGCCATCAGAGAAAGCCTTAGCGAATGGGGTCATGCAGGGTTACGAGCTTGGTTCCATCGGGAAACACAGCCTCGATTTGGACTTCATCGACTAACTCCGGAATGCCCTCCATCACCTGGTCGCGGCTTAACCATGTGCTTCCTTCCTGCATGAGGTCGGCCACATTCTTCCCATCGCGTGCGCCTTCAATAACCAAGAAACTGAGCCATGCCACAGCTTCCGGGTGGTTGAGCTTGAGGCCGCGCTGGAGTCGACGTTCTGCCAAGAGTGCAGCCGTGACGATCAGTAGCTTGTCTTTTTCCTGGGGGCTGAGGTGCATGGTGACCTTGCACTCCATTTAGTTTCTATCTCCCGGGGCCAGCGGAATGTTCAATTTGAACGCTTAGGCCTTCAATGGATCTTCCTGTAAAGGCCAGACCCTGGGAATCTTCGGCGCAGCCAGGGCTCTTGCCTGACGGGTGCGAGCCCAAATCCTGCTGAACCAGAAACGGGCATCACGGCTCGAGAAGCCGCTGTAACGGGCGATCAGTCCCTGGGGGAGTACGCCGCAATGCATGGTTCCTTTGAGTTCGTTTCGATCCTGCCGAATGTCATCAAGGAGGGTGTTGAGCTTGTCTGTTGGGAGAGGGAAGGGTGCCGCCCAAACCAAGGTGCCGAAGACCGGTTGTTGATTGAGTCCATGCACTCCCTTCAGCGCTGCGTCGCTGATTTCGAGCCGATCAACAAGCTCCCAGCGCCTTCCCTCAGCCGTTTGGCGTTGAATTTGGAGGCTAGATCTCCAGCATCCGCGGCCCAATGTTTCATTTGCGGCAGTGCGCCCGAGACGCACAATTTCTGCGCTGAGAAACGATCCATCCATCGGCAAGGTGACGCTGAGGTTTTGTTCAAACAGAGCGTCGGCGTAAAGCACAAGCTCTTGGGGAAGCCACTCCAGATCGGTCTCGGTATCAAGCTCTGCCAAGACCTGTTGGCGGGCCCAAGCCCCCTGGGGATGGAGCTGGCTGCGACCCACTGATCCATATACCTTTTGCGCGGCCACGCTGGTGAGCAGGCAGCGACTGCCTGGTCTTAAGCCGAGGTTGACGCTCAATTGGTCTCCTCCCACAAGACCGCCAGCGGTGTGAAGCAGAGGAAGCTCGCAACGCCCGTTTTCTCCTCGTTCGGCGCGCATCAATTTCAGGGGGGCGGTGCAGCCCCCTTGATGCTGACTGCCGCTGCTGCCTGCAAAAAACTGCAGGTTGCAGGTGCCGTGCCATGGATCAAGTCGATGCATGGATGCACGCTCGACGCCAACTCTTCTTGGCTCTGTAGCAAGCACTACCAAACGAAGGCGTGCTGTTTGGGCAGTCTTTGTTGCGTGATCTCTTTGGCTGTCTGAACCCTTGGATGTTGGTTTGATCGTGTTGGACCATCGCCTCTTGTCTGAGGAGCCATTGCCTGACGCCACCCTCGCGGTGATGGAGTTGCCGCTGAGTGCGGATCAGCGCACGGTGCTGCGTGGCCGTCGTCGCACAGCCTGTGGCCGAGACGTGTTGTTGCAGCTGCCACGCGAGCGGGCCTTGGCGCCGGGTGATCGCCTCACGGATTCTCAACGGAAGGTGCATGTGTTGGTGACCGCTGCGGCTGAGGAGTTATTGCGAGTGGAGGCAGCAACGCCGCTGGCCTTGCTTGAGGCCGCTTATCACCTTGGCAATCGCCATGTGGCTCTTGAGTTGCATGAGCATGAGCTGTTGTTGCTCAATGACTCCGTCCTCACCGCCATGCTCAATGGCCGTGGATTAAAGCTGACACGGTGTTGTGGTCCATTCAGGCCCGAAGGCGGTGCTTACCTCGCCCATCAGCACGCATGACATCGCTTGCATTGCTGCAATTGGTGAGTCCTGCCTTGCCCGTTGGCGCGTTTAGTTATTCCGAGGGGCTTGAGGTTTTGATCCAAAATGGCGATCTGAACGATGCATTCGAACTTCAGAACTGGATTGAAGCGGAACTTCAGAGAGGTGCACTGAGGTTGGAAGCTGCGGCGTTAAAACCATTGCGTGCTCTGTTTCAAGTCTGGGAGGGCGAAGGGTTAGGGATGCCCAGCGACTTGATCTCTCTGGATGGCTGGTTGCTGGCTTTGAGGGAGTCGGCTGAGGTGCGTGCCCAGCAAGTGCAGATGGGCGGTTCTTTGCTGGCGTTGATGGCTGATCTTGGACATCCGTTGCCTCAGGCATTGCCTCAGCCGGTGGTCTTGGCTTGGCCAGCGGCCTGGGCTTGGGCTGCCTTGTCGTTGAAGATCTCTGAACAGGAGATGGTGGAGGGTTATCTCTATGGCTGGGTTGCGAATCAGCTCAGTGCGGCTGTCCGCTTGGTGCCGCTTGGTCCCACCACGGCTCAACGGATCCAACAGCAACTGTTGCCGATGATTCGTGATCAGGCGAGTGTTTTGAAGGATCAAGATCCGCGCACCCTTTGGTCGGGTGGTGCTGGTGCAGGGCTCGCCCAGTTGGCTCATGCTGAGTTGTATTCACGTTTGTTCCGAAGCTGATGAGCAGCAAACTCAGGCTTGGCGTCGCCGGTCCGGTGGGCTCAGGTAAAACAGCGCTCGTGGAAGCGCTCTGCAGGAGATTGCGTGATCGCCTGCAGTTAGCTGTTGTAACCAATGACATCTATACGCAAGAGGATGCCCAATTCCTCACGCGCTCAGGTGCATTGGAGCCGGAGCGTATCCGTGGTGTTGAAACCGGGGGGTGCCCCCATACGGCGATACGAGAAGACTGCTCCATCAACCGAGCTGCTGTAAGTGAATTGGAGCAGCAATTTCCCGGTCTTGATCTGGTGATGGTTGAAAGCGGCGGTGACAATCTTGCGGCCAGTTTTAGTCCCGAATTAGTGGACCTTTGTATTTACGTGATTGATGTAGCGGCTGGGGACAAGATTCCTCGTAAGGGCGGACCTGGAATTACACGGTCCGATTTATTGGTGATTAACAAGATTGATCTGGCTCCCCTCGTTGGTGCCGATTTGGGTGTGATGGAACAGGACACACTGAGGATGCGCGGGGATCGGCCCTGGTGTTTTACCAACCTTCGGACGGGAGAAGGACTCGATCGCGTGGAAGCCTTTGTGTTACGACAGATACAAGAATGAAGCGTATTTAGGCGCTTAATAGCCAAATTGTTTTTATTGATACAGGAACCTGTGGCTCTTGATCTGTACCTTTCGTGCTCCGACGTTTAAGCGTCGATTCACTTGTTTTTGGTACTCATGAGTTCATCATTGTCCAAGCGTCTCTTTGCCGGCATGGCCGCAGCGTCGCTGGGTCTGGCCGTCACCGCTTGTGGTGGTGGCAGTGACAGCGCCAGCGGTGATTTTGACGGTGAAATCAAGGTCGGAATCCTTCACTCCCTGAGTGGAACGATGGCAATCTCCGAGACCACTCTGAAGGAAACCGAAGAGATGGCCATCAAAGAGATCAACGCGGCTGGTGGCGTCAAAATCGATGACAAGAGCTACAAAATCACATATGTATCAGAAGATGGTGCCTCTGATTGGCCAACCTTTGCTGAAAAGTCTCAAAAGCTAATTGACGCAGACAAAGTAGCTGTTGTCTTTGGCGGTTGGACCTCTGCAAGCCGTAAGGCAATGCTTCCTGTTTACGAAGCGAAGGATCATTTCCTCTTCTATCCTATTCAGTACGAAGGTCAGGAATGCTCCAAAAACATTTTCTACACTGGAGCTGTTCCTAACCAGCAAGCAGAGCCAGCAGTTGATTGGCTCTTCGACAAGTTCTCTGGAAAATATGGGAAGAAAGTCTATCTTGTTGGTTCTGATTACGTTTATCCGCGTACTGCCAATACCATTATCAAGGAACAAGTTAAGAGCCTTGGTGGTGTAACGGTTGGCGAAGATTACATTCCTCTTGGAAATACAGAAGTTGCTCCAATTATTGCCAAGATCAAGAAAGAGTTTCCTGATGGTGGAATCATCATCAATACTCTGAATGGTGATTCTAATGTTGCTTTGTTCAAGCAGTTCAAGGCTGCAGGTATCTCACCTGACAAATATCCAATCATGTCTTTCTCCATCGCAGAGGAAGAAATCCGTCAAATTGGTCCTGAGTTTGTTGGTGGTACTTATGCCGCTTGGAATTACTTCATGAGTCTTGGAACCGAGGCCGCGAATAACTTTAATGAGGCATTCCTGGCTGAATATGGCGATGATCGTGTAACCAACGATCCGATGGAATCTGCCTACAACATGGTCTACTTGTGGAAGGCTGCTGTTGAGAAGGCTGGTACTTACGAGGATCTAGAAGCAGTGCGTAGTTCTTTGATTGGCATCAGTTTAGATGCTCCTCAAGGGCCTATTAAGATGTATCCCAATCATCACATCTCTCAAACTGTTCGTATTGGTGAAGCCAAAGACGATGGCCAATTTGAGATTCTCTGGGATAGCAAAACGCCTGTAGCTCCAATCACTTGGAACCAATATGTTCCTGAGACCAAGGGTTATGCATGTGATTGGACTTTGGATCGCCCTGATGCAGGTAAGTACAAAATGTAATTCTGTGATCATTCACGCAGAAACTTGACCCTTTGTGGATCAAAGTTAATTTGATCCACTTTTTTTTATCCAATGGAGCTATGGAGCTAATTTTTTCACAGCTGCTTGATGGCTTGAGTATTGGGGCTGTCCTATTACTTGCAGCTACAGGCTTAGCGATTGTTTTTGGCCTCATGGGCGTCATCAATCTTGCTCACGGTGAATTCATGATGATTGGTGCTTATGTCACCTTCGTTGTGCAAAATATCTTCAGACCATTGGGTGGCTTTGCCTTTGAGGCTTATTACATTATTGCCTTAGTTGCAGCATTCGTTGTCACGGCTATGTTCGGTGTTGTTCTTGAAAGAACATTAATTCGTCGCCTTTATGGGAGGCCTTTAGAAACATTGCTGGCAACCTGGGGAGTCAGTTTGATTCTCATTCAATTTGTTCGTAGTGTTTCTCTGGCAATGGTGATTGGCATTGCAGTCACTGCTCTTCTTGGTTGGGCTTTACAGAAATTCTTACCCTTGTCCTTAAAACAAGCTTCCTTTGCTTCCTATTTAAAAGGTGCTCTTTGGGTTGTTGCCGGTATTGTTGGTTTTATTGCGATTAATGCGAGTTCATCTGCAGGTAGATTTTTCTCCAGTCCTTGGTTTGGCCCTAGGAATCTTGATGTAACTCCACCAAAATGGCTGCAAGGAACTTGGGGTTCGATCGGTGGAATTGAATTGCCAGGTATACGCATCTTTATCATCATCCTATCTGCACTTTTACTTGCTGCAGTTGTATGGTTCCTTACAAAGAGTGTGTGGGGTGTTCGAATCAGAGCTGTTACTCAAAATCGTGAAATGAGTAATTGCCTTGGCATACCTACAGATAGTGTCGACAGTATCACATTCGGGATTGGCTCTGGATTAGCCGGCGTGGCAGGTTGTGCGATTACATTGCTTGGTTCTGTTGGCCCAAACCTTGGAGGTTCGTACATCGTTTCTTGTTTCATGGTAATTGTACTTGGAGGGGTTGGGAATTTGGTAGGAACAATTATTGCATCGATGATGTTGGGAATCATTCAATCCATCATTGGTTCAGGATCTTTATTGATCGCTTTCCCGGATATGCCGAATTCGATTAGAACGGTTGTCGAATTCTTTGCAACAACGAGTATGTCTTATGTGCTCGTATTTATCTTTATTATTGCCTTCCTTCAATTCAAACCAACTGGAATGTTCCCTCAGAAAGGGCGTTCTGTAGAAGCTTAACAACCCTTTCTATCTATTCATCTATGAAACTCTTTAAACGACTAGTTCCCTGGATTTTACTCGCCTTCGCATTTTTCATCCTTCCTGCGATGGCCAATTCAGAATTATTTGGCTTTTCCCAATTTCGTCTGAATTTATTTGGGCGCTACTTTTCACTCGCATTTGTTGCTCTTGGAGTAGATCTGATATGGGGATATACTGGTCTACTTAGTTTAGGCCAAGGAATATTTTTCTCGTTGGGTGGGTATGCGATTGCTATGCACCTTTTACTAGTCACTAAAAATGACTTTACGACGGGCGCTAATGGACTTCCCAAGTTTTTTGAAAACTACGGAGTTGATAACTTGCCATTCTTTTGGGAGCCATTCTGGTCTTTCCCTATATCTGTAATAGCTGTATTTTTGATCCCGTCTGTGATCGCAGGGTTTGTTGGATATCTTATTTTTAGGAATCGAATCAAGGGAGTTTACTTCTCAATTATTACGCAAGCTGCCTTGATGGTCTTTTATCATTTCTTTAATGGCCAACAGAAGCTTGTTAATGGTACTAATGGGTTAAAAACAAGTACGACTGAGATTTTTGGGCTAGTTGCAGGATCTGATGAAGCACAAATTCTATTCTTTAGAATCACTCTTATACTTTTGCCCTTTGCATTTTTGCTATGTAAGTATTTAACGTCTGGTAGATTCGGGGATTCGTTGGTGGCAATTCGTGATGATGAGCCGCGACTTCGCTTTTCAGGATTTAACCCAACTCCATTTAAAGTAATAGTTTTTGTCGTAGCTGGAGGACTGGCAGGTATTTCAGGTGCTTTATACACAGTTCAGTCAGGAATTGTTTCTCCGCAATTCATGTCTATCTCCATGTCGATTGAAATGGTGATCTGGGTTGCTGTTGGCGGACGTGGAACCTTGGTTGGTCCAATTATCGGTGCTGTGTTGGTGAACTACTTGCGTAGTTTGGTGAGTGAAGCGCTTCCAGAGGCTTGGCTTTTTGTACAAGGAGCTCTGTTCGTCTTTGTTGTAGTTCTAATGCCGGATGGCATTTACGGTTGGTTTACGAAGGGTGGTTTCACATCCATGCTTGCAGCTTTTGGAATTGCTAAAAAAACCTCCACCTATCCCAAATTAGATATAGATGAATCTGTTCGAGAAGAGTCTTTTAAAGTCTGAACCATCTTTTTTAATGAATCTCCGACCCTACATCACCCATGCAGAACTCTATTCTTGATTTAGACCAGGTAAGCGTAAGCTTTGATGGCTTCTATGCTTTAACTGATCTTGATTTTAAGTTGTACCCAGGTGAGCTCAGATCCATTATTGGTCCAAATGGTGCCGGTAAAACTACCTTTTTAGATGTTATAACAGGGAAGGTTAAGCCTACCAAGGGCAGCGTTAAGTTGCGTGGTAAAAGTATTATCGGATTGTCAGAACAAAAAATATCGAGAATGGGCGTTGGCCGTAAATTTCAAACACCAAGAGTCTTTGAAAATCTTACAGTTCAACGAAATCTTGAATTGACGGCATCTCCTACTAAGACTCCCTGGGCGCTGCTAACCAAATCTCTTAGTTCTGCTGTAAGAGACGAGGTTTTTAAAATTATGGAATATGTAGGCTTAGCTCCCTATGCAAAGCTTCAGGCAGGCTCGCTGTCTCATGGACAAAAACAATGGCTTGCTATTTCAATGTTGGTAGCTCAGTCTCCTGATATTATTCTTTTGGATGAGCCTGTTGCTGGCTTGACTGATGATGAAACGTCCAAAACTGCTGATCTCATTAAATCTCTTGCTGGAGAACATACGGTTGTTGTCATTGAGCATGATATGGAATTTATTCGAGATCTAGGTGCCCCGGTGACGGTGTTGCATCAAGGTCAAAAACTGACTGAAGGTAGTTTAGAAGAGGTCAAACGGGACCCTCGTGTTATTGAGGTCTATCTTGGTCAAACCGACGAGCACTAAAAATGATTGATCGTATCCCCTCTATTTTACTTGAGTTTTAATTATGTCTTCTACCGTCATGCAGTCCCAAGCATCGCATCCTTCAGCCACTGAATTTGTTCTTCGAGCTTCTGGTGTTAATGTTTATTATGGTGAAAGTCATATCTTGAGGAATGTAGACCTTCAAATTCCTAAAGGGGAGATGGTTTGTTTGATTGGTAGGAATGGTGTTGGAAAAACTACCTTTCTCAAAACATTAATTGGACTGCTTCAGCAACGTTCTGGTTCTATATCTTATGAATCTAATGAGCTCTTGTCTCAACCTCCATACCAAAGAGCACGTCATGGAATCGGTTATGTGACTCAAGGTAGGGATATAATCCCTTTCCTGACTGTGCGTGAGAATCTTCTTTTGGGAATGGAAGCATTACCAGGAGGGATGGGAAAAAATCGGCATATAGATCCCTTTGTCTATGAACTATTCCCGATTCTGGAGCAGTTTTTGAATCGCAAGGGTGGTGATTTAAGTGGTGGTCAGCAGCAGCAATTAGCGATCGCTCGTGCCTTACTTGGTAAACCCAAGCTTTTGTTATTAGATGAACCTACTGAGGGAATCCAGCCTTCGATTATCCTTGATATTGAACGAGCGGTCCAGAGAATTATCAAGGAGACTGGAATCAGCGTACTTCTTGTTGAGCAACACCTTCACTTTGTGAAGCAATCAAGCTTTTATTACGCTATGCAGCGTGGCGGCATTGTTTCTAGTGGGCCGACTTCATCCTTATCTGATGCTGTCATCCAGGAGTTTTTGACTGTTTGATTCAATGAAATCATCAGTCATTAAAAATCGCGGGTAAAACCGCGATTTTTGGTATTTAAGATGAGGACTTTTGCCAACCTATCGTTAGCATCCCCGGTTCAGCATCCATGGACGTGCTGAGGTACTTTCTTTAAGCCTTTTCTTCTGCCCCTCAGACTGGCTTTGTCGTGTCACCAATTCCGGTTCCTTTCTTTCTTCTTTCAGTCGTATCCCCCCTGTCAGCATCATAGGAGGATTAAAGAGTCTCGTTCCTTCGTCTCCACATGAAGGACAACTGGTGTTTGTATCTCTCTCTTCGATTGTTCGCCACACTTCGTAGGTAGGGCAAATGTTTGTTTTGCAAGAGAACTCGTAGACAGGCATAGTTTTTTGTAGTGTCGAAAATTAAAGGAGAGGGGAGCGGTCCCAATCGGCCCGCTCCTAACCTCTTAGATATGAACTGATTGAGCTATTTTAGCAGGGCAATATATCTTGATCGAATATTGACGTAGGAATTGCCAATGTACAGCATGCATTGGGAATATCAACAATGCCACTGATTCGACCTTCCACGGGTGCACAGCTAAGTAATAAGTAAGCTTGTTCTCCGGTATAGCCAAACTTCTTTAGATATTCAATTGCATTTAGGCATGCACGCCTGTATGCAATATGCACATCCATGTAATGCTGCTTGCCTTCAAATTCGTCAACTGAGATTCCTTCGAAGACTAGGTAGTCGTTATAGTGCGGTTCAACAGGGCTAGTTTTAAACATGGGATTAACCATGCCGTACTTCGCCATTCCTCCTTTGATGATGTCTACATGAAGGTCGAGATATCCTGACATCTCAATTGCACCACAGAATGAGATTTCACCGTCACCTTGTGAGAAGTGAATGTCACCCATTGAGAGTTTGCCACCTTCAACGTATACAGGAAAATAAATCCGTGTTCCTTTCGTAAGGTTTTTGATGTCGCAGTTACCGCCATGTTCACGGGGGGGGACGGTGCGTGCTGCTTCGTTTGCGATTTTCGCAAAGTCCGATGATGCAACATTTCCTAGGATTGCACTATTCGGGTTTGGGAGAGCGGCTAAAACCGGTTCGCTGCCAGAAAGTCCAGCTCCATAGGTTCGGCGATCTGGGGCTGTGTTCACCAACTCTGTTTCACGTCGGTTCCATTCCGTAAGTAACTCCATTGATGGAGCGCATCCGATTAGACCGGGATGCGTGATCCCTGCAAATCGAACACCTGGAATATGTCGTGATGATGTGTAAATCCCTTCAAGATCCCAGATTGCTTTTGCAGCTTTTGGGTAATGATCGGTAAGAAATCCACCACCATTCTCCTTTGCAAAGATACCAGTGAACCCCCATTCATCTCCTTGAAGTGCGCCTACTTCAAGTATGTCAACAACAAGAATGTCTCCAGGTTGTGCTCCGTTAACCCAAATAGGTCCACTTAATACGTGAACCATTTCCAGGTTGACGTCTTCAATGTCTTTCGGATTGTCGTTATCTTTGATTTGGCCATCTGTCCAGTCTTTGCATTCAATACGAAAAACATCACCTGGATTGACTGATGCCACTGCTGGGATATCTGGATGCCAGCGATTGTGACCTGGCATCTCTTGTTGATCCATTGGTTTTGTGAGATCAACTTTAAAAAGAGTTTCAGGCATGAGGTGTTATATGGACCATTGCCATTCAATCCATATCGAATGATATCAAAAGTATTGCTTGATACTATTTATTTAGTGTGTACGTTGTGATTCAGGCATTATGTCTTTAAATTGACTGTTTCGTTATTCGATTTTTGGTAAGGGATAGATCTGTTTATCTAATAAAGCCCTTTGCGCTGCTAATCTATAGTTTCTGCATATGGTTTATGGCTGTCAATTGTCCACAGTGGATGTCCTGTTAAGCCTTTACTATTCTTTTGGTAATGGTCCCAGCTTGACGCCGTCTGGATAGTATTTCCATCCGTCGCGTATCCTTATTTTTTCATCCCAAGGCAGTTTGTACTCACCATTGGCTAGATCTTTGACCCAGGTTAAATAGTTTTCTTTTTCGCCGCCTGGCTTGCCAACGTATGCACGGCATCCAAGGTTGAATATATTGTTTTCTAAGGCCCAATGCTCTCTTGCCTTGTCGACGAGGCGTGGGAATAACTCGGCAGTTACGATTTCCCAGGGATTCCTATGTCCTTGCTGGATAACATTTCCATCATAATTGCATACTGTGCCCTCGCCAAAGTAGTAGAAGGTTCCATCGTAGCCTGCTAAATTGACTGATATTGTGTACATTAAATTCTGCCAGGCATTGGTTCTGTTGGTCCAAATCCACTGGTCATTGACCTGTGTTGAATAGCCAGAAATGCGGATGTAGACATTGGCTCCTTTGTATGCGGCTTCACGGGCTAATTCTGGGAACATGCCGTCATGGCAAATGCAGACAGCTAATTTCGACCCCTTGGGGCCATCGCATACCGGCATTCCATAGTTTCCAGGCGACCATGGCTCAATGGGTACCCAAGGCTGAAGTTTGCGGTAGTGAAGTGCAATCTCACCATCGGAATTGATAATGATGGCAGTGTTGAAGGGAGGGAGACTTGGATCATCATTCTGCTCCATCAATGAAAAAACGCCCCACACGTCGTTTTGCTTGCAGACGTCGCGGAATCGATCAATCTCTGGAGAGTCGATGCGAAGAAGCATCTCGTCGTAGGTCCAGATTGCTGTATTTAGCCCTTGCGTTGAGTACTCAGGCATGACAATAAGGTCAGCTTCTGGATAGCCTGCTTTTGTCGAGGCGACTGCCTTGCAGATCTGATCAACCTGGGTCTGTATATCTGAAGGTCCTTTGATAATAGGAACAGGATATTGAATCATTGCTACAAGCAGTGATTCTTCCCAGGAGCTCACGCTGCCAGTACTTGCCATGTCTCAAGAACGATAATCGTTTTCATTTTTATCGCTGCATGGACTGCCTGATGTGTCGGTTGTCACCGATTTCTAGTCATCGTCATCCAATCCCCCGCGTTCTGCATGGATCCAGTATCTGTTTATACATTTGAGTGGTCTTGAAAATCTCCTTTCCTGCAAAGATTTTGTGCAAGGCGTCTTGCCCAATGAGGAGAAGTCTCTTGGCCTTTGTTTACGTTTTTGCCGTCGAAATAGCTTAGTAGTTGCCAATCAGTATCTCCTCCTTTTTCTCCAGGTTGTTCGCCGTCTTCCAGCCAGCGTCCGTAAATGTTGTCGTATTCCGGCCAATTAGGAAGGTCTGGCATGCTGCATACAACATTCACTTCGGCTAAGCGAGTTGGCTTTCCTTTGCTGTCGACCTTAATTCCACCATCAAATAGTCCATTAGGTTGTCCTGGCTTAAAGGGGCTATCAAGAATCACTGATGCGTCGCCAACGATCGCAAGAGTGTCCCCAGGTTGCGCATGAGATATTTTTGTTTCCTTTTTGGTAGAGCAGCTTGTGACGCTTAGGCACGCAACGATCATGCCTGCAAGCATCTTTCCAGTTCGGTTGCTTCGGTTCATGATTGAGCCCTGGTTGAGACGTTTTCGAACCTCGCCTGTCACGGCTCTTTGTGTAGACATATGACTTTTTTGGGTTTTGGTATCCACGTGAGCGTCGGATCTTTCGATCTGTAGTCAGGATTGCAATGTAACACTTGTTACTTCGTTTATACGTTCACCCTGAATGATCAGGGCGCACCGTCTTCAGGACCAAGGAACGGGGGTCCGATTTCAAGGAGTGCAACTGATGTCTCGCTATGTTTTTAGGGGCCATTCGTACGAGAAATTGGCGAGATCTACTGACGTCTCAACAACTTCACGTGAGCTGATCTATAAAAAAAAGTCTCTCACGGATCGGCAAAATCATATTATTCGTTCCAAAGAAACAGCGGCGCTTCTCGACCTGGACATCAGTCCATTAACTGAAAGTCGGCTTGTTTATCGTGGTTGCCCTGTTTCGCCACAGGCGCCTTCGCTTCGTTCAAGAAGGACAATTCAGCCCGGTGGCTTTATTCGCTCCAGAATGACTGCTGAGTTAATAGGAGTGGAACCCGCTCCATCTCTTTCTCCCTCTGTTCGTCCAGGTGGCTTTTTGCGCTGTCGTCCTCTTGCCATTCTGTTGGGTGTTGAGCCTCTACTAGTTACGAGTAAAAAGATTTATCGGGGAGTTCAGTATTGATGAATTAAATATTTCGATTGCGTGTGTCTTGTCAATTATTTTCTGTAAGGGCTGTTTTGGTAAGCGTGATAACCGTGTAATCAGTGGCGAGATGTTCTTGTGGAGTCGTCTTATTGTTGTTTGATAGGTACATTGCTCCTGCC
>OJFG01000423.1_pt1 | contig 14337 bp, 15 predicted proteins | sample 1594071 | NCBI WGS metagenome assembly OJFG01 (sample SAMN05416818, study PRJEB24817) | seawater metagenome | isolation source: Sea water | place: Canada:Atlantic | collected 2013-07 | reverse complement strand
TACCGGAACCCATCGATCTCTGGCTGGAGGCTTCAACCGTGGGAAAACTCGAACCGATCTAACGGCAGCGTCGTTGCGAAGACGCCGCAGTGATCGCCCAAACCAGTCCAGCAACCTGGAGCGGCAGCATGCAAGCCGCAATCACCAAAGGATGAAAGCCGTCATGCGCGTGTGTGGATAAGGCTGTTCCACTGGCGCAGGCTGCGAGCGCAAGCAGCAAGGTGGTGGCGGATGGCCAGGCACGGAGCATTGCCATCAGAACCACTCCTTTTGTTGATCGAGATACATCTCACAGAATTCATCGGTGGATTTCGTGAGGTAGATGATGCCTTCAATCAGACCAATCACTGACATCACCCCGGTCGCGACTCCACAGGTCACCACACCGCCGGCCAGGCTCACCACCAACATGATGATGCCGGCATTTTTGTAGCCCAACACAAACTTGTGGACTCCAAAGGATCCAAAGAAAACACCCAGCAAACCTGCTGCCAGCTTTTTGTTGCTGATTTCAGTTTCCGACAGCACGGTCACAACTTCAGCCCCTAAAACTTTATTCTCGCGACTCCAACCAGCGCTGCCAACGCCCCCGTTCCCACTTTCCTGTTGATGAGGGTTCAAGGACGGCGCACGGATGCCATGCGATGGGTTGTTCAGCCGGCAACCAGTTTGATGTAAGCAAACGCATGGATCTTTGCACCGAAGCCCAGCCCTCAGACTCGATCCAGCCATCACGGCAACGCACCAACCCAACCAAACGCTGACCCCATTCCTCACTGGCCATCGGCAGCAGAAGCACCGCTTCCAACTCCAGATCCGCCTCCTGGGCTTGCTGCAGGAGGCGTTGGCTGAGCTGCTCAGGGAACACCGTTTCACCACCGCAATGGATGGCACCATCAATCCGGCCTTGGATCTGCACAGATAGAGCCCCATCACCTGAGGTCGTCAGAGAGGCCGCATCTCCGGAGCACCACCAGCCATCTGCATCGACAAGAGGGGCCAAGCGTCCATCACGCCAGCGAGCCAGCGCCAAGCGCTGGGCCCGCACCCTCAACACACCATCCCGATCCAGGTGCAGCTCCACATCATCGAGGGGCGAACCACATCCCAACTCCCCCTGAAGGAAGCGATCGGGCGCCTGCGCCACCACCATCGCCGCTGTTTCAGTGGCGCCATAACAAGGCGCGAGGCGAACGCCCAACTTGCGAGCACGCTCCGCCAGGGGTGCAGGCAAGCCGGCTCCTCCCACCCAAACCAGCGCTAAATGCTGCAACCAAGCCATCCCCTCAGGGTGATCAAGCAGCCGTTTGAGCTGTGTTGGGACCAAAGACACCACTGCCGGTTTCTTGCCCCAACCAGGTAGGTCCAAACAGGTCGCCAGCAAGGACGGCGGATCCTTCATCAATAGGGGCGGGAGCGGCACGTACTGCGCGCCCCAAAGGCGCGCGCGCCACCAGGGCATCAAGCCACTGATGTGATGAAGCGGCAGCGGATTGAGGAGGATTACCCCCTCGGGGCTGAGGCCAATTCCCTCCAGCCAGCGTCCGCACGCTGCGGCAGAACGATCCAAATGGGTCCATGGCTGTAGGCACAGGCTCCGCCCCCCCTGGCTGCCACCACTGGCCAACACCACACCACCCGCGAGCGGCCAATCAAAGGCTGGGCTTAAAAGGTCCCTAGCGGCTGGACTTCCACCAGCCTGCACAGCTTGTAAGTGCAACCAATCCCCCGCCTCCACCGCTTGCTGCAGGGCAGAGAAGGTCTCCAGGCCTCCCCCGGGCTGCACCACCAAGCGCACCAGGGCCGGGACGTCAGCGCTCACCCGCTCACCTCAGCCGCGGCCCACACCTCTGCCGGATCGGAACTAAATAATGGGCTAGCCGGACACCACCCTGGAGCCAGCCCAGGCGCCGCCGGTGTTTCCCCCTGTGCCTGCAGGGCCGCTAGGTGCGCCAGCCAGCGGCCACCGATCCCGGTTTCAAACGTGGTGCTCAGCATCAGGCGAGGCTTGCCCCGAAGCAAATCCCGCAGAAGAGGCCTTGGGTCTCCTTCCAGCAACGGTCGACGCACCTGCCAGCCCTCCCACTGATCGCGCCAGGTGGGATGCGCCTGCAAGGACTCATCCAAAGCGACAGGCACCACAGCAGCGATCGCCTCAAGGCCCTCCCAATCATCAGCGGCAAGCGGTTGCTCGAACCACTCCAGCCGTGAATCCCCGCGCAGCTGCTCCACCCATCGCCAAGCCTGCAGCCTGTCCCAGCCGCCATTGGCATCAAGCCGCAATCGCGCTGAAACCGGAAGCTTGTCGAGCAGACCCTGCAGCAAGCCCAACTCCTCCTCGTGGTCGCAGACCGCCACCTTCCACTTCAGCGTGAACGGCAGGTTGGGATCCACTGAGGTCAGCAGGCAATCCAGTGCATCCCGCATCGCGACTCCTGCCGGCAACAAGAACGCCGAGGTTGGCGCTTGTAGCCAACCAGCAGAAGAGGCACTCCCCAGCTGGCCATCCAGCTCAGCCAGGGCAGCCCCAAGGGCGAAAGCCAACGCCGCTGGAACAGATGCGAGCAAGTGTTCAAGGCTGCTGACAGTCCAGACCACCCCAAGATCCATCATCCGAACCAAGGCGGACTGGCAATCCTCATGCTGTTCAGCCTCCAAGGGCGACACCTCTCCCCATCCAAGACGGCCAGCCGAGTCCTCCAAGCGCAACAACCAACCTCGACGCTGCTGCAACACCCCGGCAGCGGTGTGCAAAGGCCGGTTGAGCTGGAACCCATAGGGCTTGATCTGCAACCGAAGCTCCATCCCTTTCAACTCAGTAGGGGTCCCAGCGCTAATCCCGCACTGAGGCCAAGACCGTTGAGAGCCTGAAAACGGAGCGCCAAAAATTTGCTGCCAGCGATTCGATCGGGTTCGGCATGGTGATCACGCAGCAAACGAATCAGCGCTGCTGCAGCTGGTAGGCCAATCGCGCCAAACAGGGCCGTGAGCGGCCAATCACCGTGAAGAACTGGCACCCATTCGAGCGCAAGAGTTCCGGCAACAAACCAAGGCACCAAACTCGCAGCTTTGGCCGTACCCAAGCGCACCACTGGGGAGCGTTTGCCATGGGCTGCGTCCTCATCCACCTGATGAAAATGGGAGCAAAACAACACCAGAGACGTGGCCAACGCAGGTCCTGAGCCAAGCATCAGCGCAAGCTGCCAAGGCACTGCTGCTTGATCAGAAGGAGCCAGCACCAGCAGTGCAGCCGCCGTCGCAAACGGGCCAAAAGCCAACCAACAAATCGGCTCCCCCCATCCCCGATAGGCCAAGCGAAAGGGTGGACCCTGATACAGGTATCCGAGTCCACAGCTCACCAGCACAAGGGGGAGCACCACGAACGAGCTGCGCAGGGCGAGGATCAGCATCAGGCCTAAGCCCAGCATCAACGCCAAACAGGCCCAACGACGGACACACCTTCGCTGCCCTACCAGCGCCACGATCGAATGGGGCTTGCCAACAACATCCACCCCGGTATCGGCGTCAAACAGATCATTGCTGAGGTTTTCCCAAAGAAGCAGCAGCACCGCCGCGAGCAAAAAGCCTGAGAACTGGGACCAACGCACCGACTCCTGGGCCCCCAGGCGCCAACCTGCCGCCAACAGCACGGGCATCACAGCAACCGAGTACATCCGCCACTTGATGGCGGCCTTCCACAGACGTCGGCGATCGGACATGGAGTAACGGGTTGCAACAGCCTGGGGACCTGGCATGGGCAGGATCCAGACACACTGCGATGTGGCTCATACATTTGAGCAGGACGCTGCACTGATTCGCCGGGCCATGACAGCCGCACTTCAACAACCAACGGCTGCTCAGCGTTTCGGCACGCTGCTCGACACCGCTCAGCGCGCTTGGAATCAGCGCCAAGTGGAGGAGGGCACATTCAGCATCGCCGTGCAGGTTCCCGCTCAGGATCCGCTCAAGCAATTGCCATGCCTGGCTGGAGAAAGCGCTTTCCGGTTCCTATGGGACAGCGCCCCAGGCCTCTGCCTCGCTGCGGCCGGTCAATGCCAAAACCTTGAGCTAGCAGGTCCGCGGCGATTTGAGCTGGCCCAACGTTTCAGCGACACCACCCTGCAACGCCTGATCGATGCCAGCCCTGAGGCGCCGTGCCAGGCCCGCTCCCGGGTTTTGCTCGCCTTCAGTTTTTTCGAGCAGAACCGGGAACAGCAGGGCAGTCTGGACACAGTCCCCTGCCTGCAAGCGCTGCTCCCCCGCTGGCAACTCAGCAGACATGGTCAACAAAGCTGGTTGCGGATGCATGGCCACGCATCCGATGCATCCGATGTGCGTGTCCTCGTGGAAGCGCTGTGGCAGATGGCCGAAGCGCTCAACACAACGTCGCCTCAAGAGGAACCAGACGATCCAACAATCCTGGGTACCCCCGTGGGCTGCTGGCAAGAGCGCTATCAACCAGCACTCGAGCAAGGATTGGCGTTGGTGAATGAGGGAGCCCTACACAAGCTGGTGCTGGCCGTGCGTCAGTCGATTGAACTCACCACTCCTCTCTCCCCCTTACCCCTATTGGAGAGGCTGAGGCATCAGCAAACCGGGAGCTGCCGCTTCCTCTGGCAACGAGGACTCAATGATGCTTTTTTTGGAGCCTCGCCAGAGCGGCTGCTCAGCCTGCGCAACGGACGGTTGCGGAGCGATGCCCTAGCCGGCACTGCTGGTCGAGGTGAAGGCGGCGACACCCTGATGCAATCGGGCAAGGACCGCCACGAACATGAGCTCGTCGTGAAGGCAATCAGCGAGAGCCTCCGCGAGGAAGGACTGCAACCGCAAAGCCCTCGGCGGCCCCAATTGTCGCGCCATGGCCAGCTGATCCATTTACACACCCCGATCAGTGCCGATGCTGCAGGACATCAGGCCCTTGCCTTAGCGGCTGCGCTTCATCCAACCCCAGCGGTAGCAGGCCTACCAAGGAGAGAGGCCATGCATTGGCTGCAAACACTTGAGCCATTCGAGCGGGGTGGTTATGCAGCGCCCATCGGTTGGATCGACAAAGCCGGTGATGCGGAATTGCGCGTTGCCATCCGCTGCGGACACCTGCGCGGCAACCAACTTGACCTCACCGCAGGAGCTGGCCTTGTGCGCGGATCGATTGCGGAGCGGGAACTACAAGAGGTCAGCCAAAAGCTGGCCGTCCTCGCCGACCAGCTTGATCTTCACTCAGGGAGCCTGGAGCGAACGCAGACGCCACTCCATCGATGACTGCTTGAGCGCATCACCAAAGGGTTCAGCGCGACCTCCAACGTGTTGTTGAAGGAAAGCCTCCACCAGAGCGATCATCGCGAGGCTGTTGCGTGGGTTCGCCAATCCATGCCCCTCATCGGGGAACACCACAAAGTCGATCGGAAGGCCACGAGCCTCCATCGCCGCCGCAATCGTTTCGCTCTCTTGAAGTTTGACGCGCGGATCATTGGCCCCATGACCAAGAAGAAGTGGGCGCTTGATCTGGTCCACGTGGTTGATCGGTGAGATCGCATCGAGATCCACCGTTTTCACACCAATCATCCTTTCCGTAATGGCGCGCGCCGATTCCCAATAAGGAGGGAAAGACGCCAACAGCGTGCGCAGATTGGAAGGCCCCACCTCTGAGATTGCAGCCGCGAACAACTCGGGATCCCGTGTGAGACCAGCCAAGGCTGCATAGCCGCCGTAAGAGGCACCCATGATCACCAGTCGATCAGGGTCGGCGATGCCTTCTGCCACTGCCCAGTTCACCGCATCGACCAAGTCGTCTTGCATTCGGCCGTACCACTCGCCTTCTCCGGCAAGCAAATGAGCTTTACCAAACCCGGTAGAGCCGCGGTAGTTCACGCTCATCGCGTGATAGCCCCTATTGGCCAGCAGCTGATGCATCCCATTGAAGCCCCAATAATCCCGAAGTTGGGGGCCGCCATGCACCAAGAGCACGAGTGGCTTGGGTGCATCTCCAGCATTAGGAGTGCGGGTCAGATAGGCCGGAAGTCTGCGCCCATCACGAGCCAGGAGATCCAAGCTCTCCATTGGAGCCAGGTCGTAGTCATTAAGCCGCGGTTGAACTGAGAACAACTTTTTCTGTTGTCTTCGATCCCGGTCCCAGAGCCAATATTCAGCTCCCTGTTGATCCGATCCAATCGCCACCAACCAGAGCCGATCATTTAAATCACCATCAACAATGCTGAAGTCATTGGAACCTGCAAGCTTGTTCAGAGCATTCAGATCGGGTTGCACGGAAGGGTCGAGAACCACACGCCGGCTGCGCAAATCCACCTCCAACAACACCGTGGGCTCACCAGTGTTGATGTCACTGAGTGACACCCCCAGAGCACCCGTCGACGACCGGTGCACCAGCTCAGGCTGACAAGTGGTGCCACAGGTTCGAAGCTGTTCACGGCTCCAGCGCACCAAACGTGGGAGATCCTCGCCAGTGCTGAGTGAGCCGTACAGCCATTGGCCATCACGGGTGAAACCGCCCACCCCGGACCCGCTAATCGTGTCTTCAAATCCAAAGGTGAGGAAAGGCCGCCAGTCCTTGTCTCCGGGCAGACGAAGCTCATAGGTACTGCCTCCATCGGCCAACACCTGACTGCGCAACACCGGCTGCCAAGCACCGTCCACCCAATCCACATCCACCATCCGGCCGTCATCGGTATTGCGATAGAGCAGGCGACGGTTACTGCTATCGACTTCGATCACATAAAGATCGTGATAGCGGGGATCTCGATCGTTGAGAGCCACCACGATTTGATTGGGGACATCGCGATCGGCAGCCACCCATCCGGCCTTCACGCCCTCGGCTGGGGTGAGGTCCTTGCTGTCTCCTGTTTTGGGGTCGATGCGAACCAAAACAGTGTTTTCATCACCCTGCGTATCACGGCTGGAAATCAAATAAAGCCCATCGGCGGTCCAGGACGCTCCCCGTTGGGGGCGGCTGCGCTGTTGCGTTAAGACCCGCGGAGGGACGTCGCCGTCGAGATCTCGCACCCAAAGGTTCTGGACCCCTTGATCAGGCGCCAGGTAGGCGATGCGCCGTCCATCAGGGCTAAGCGAAACGCCAATAATTTCCGGATTTCCAAACAGCACCTCACGGGGAATCAGCGGTGGCTTCTCAGCCGCTCGACCGAGGAGAGGGGCCACTGGGGAGAGAGCACCGAGACCTGCGAGCAGCAAACCTCCGAACAAGCGTTTTCTGAAGAGGGCCCGCATGGAATCAGCCTGAAGCGATCGCACGAGTCTGACCTGACTCCCTAAGACACGGCCGTAAGGCGAGCAATCACCATGTCGGCCAAGGGCACGTTCATCAAACGCTCCACCTCGCGAATACCGGTTGGACTGGTGACATTGATTTCACTCAGCATTCCGCCGATCACATCAATCCCCACAAAAAACAAACCCTCCGAACGCAAGGCCGGAGCCAAGGCCTCACAAATCAAGCGTTCACGCTCCGTGAGCTCCGTGGCCTCAGGAAATCCCCCCACAGCCAGGTTGCTCCGAAACTCCCCCTCTTTGGGCTTGCGGTTCACAGCTCCCAGTGGTTCTCCATCCACGAGCAGGATCCGTTTATCTCCATCGGTGACGGCAGGCAGAAAGCGTTGAGCCATCACCGGAAGCGAGCCCTGTTCCGTCACCAGTTCAAGCAATGCACCGAGTCCGGGTGCTGACGCTGAAACGCGCACAACACCTAAACCAGCCCGGCCACCGAGGGGCTTCAAAACCACTTCCTCTTGTTCGCGCGCAAAGGCCGATAGCTCCGAAATTCGGCCCGACACCAACGTTGGGGCCATCCAGCGGCTGAAGCGCAGAGCACCAAGCTTTTCGTTCCAACTGCGCAGCGATGCCGGACGGTTCAGCACCAGGGCACCCGCTCGCTCGGCCACATCGAGCAGATGGGTGGCATAGAGATAGGCCTCATCAACGGGAGGATCCTTCCGCATCCAGATCGCTCCAAAGCGATTGAGAGGACAGCGTTCTGGTTCGCCGATCTCAATCCAGGGATCGGGCTGCACTGGCACCGCAACCGCTAAGGGCTCATCACCCAATGCAATCAAATCAGCAGGCGTGGACGCCCAGACCTCATGGCCAGCACGCTGGGCCGCCTGCATCAAGGCGGCTGTGGAATCTTTTGCAGGGTTGATCCGATCCAGCGGATCCAACACGAAGAGGTGGCGCATGGCTGACACCGATTCAGGCCTGACCGGCGAGCAGGGCATCCAGTTTCCCCGCACGCTCGAGGCCATGAAGTTCGTCGCAGCCCCCTACGTGTTGGTCATCGATAAAAATCTGAGGAACACTGCGTTTGCCGTTGCCTCGGGCCGCCATCGCATCACGTCCAGGCTCATCCCCATCCACCGAGACTTCGCTGTAGGCCACACCCTTTCGATCGAGCAGACCCTTTGCGCGCACACAAAACGGACAGGTGCTCCAGGTGTAGATCTCAACCTTGGCCATCGAACTGCCGCATGGGAAGGCTGAATCTTATGCAGGACGACCGCGCTGATAGCGTCAAGTTCCGAAGACTCCCTTGCTCCATTGCTGGACCTCACAGACTTCAAACGCGATCTTTCCGAGCTCACTGACCGCCTGGGCCATGCCCAGGACTGTCTTTGACGTCCCTGCACTGAACGCCAGGCAGCAAGATCTCGAGCAACTCGCCGCTCAACCCGAGTTTTGGAACGACCAGCAAAACGCCCAGAAGCAGATGCGGCGCCTGGACGAAGTCAAGGCACAGCTGCAGCAACTGGTGGATTGGCGTGGTGCGATCGACGATGGGCAAGCCACCCTTGAGCTCTATGACTTAGAGCCTGACGAAGACCTCCTCGGTGAAGCTCAGCAGGGACTCGATCAGCTGCGACACGCTTTGGATCGCTGGGAGCTGGAGCGCCTGCTCAGCGGTGAATACGACAAAGAAGGTGCTGTTCTAAGCATCAACGCCGGTGCCGGGGGCACTGACGCCCAGGACTGGGCCCAAATGCTGCTGCGCATGTACACCCGCTGGGCCGAAGACCAAGGGATGAGCGTGCGCGTCAATGAGTTGTCGGAGGGTGAGGAAGCAGGCATCAAAAGCACCACGATTGAGATCGAAGGTCGTTACGCCTACGGCTATTTACGCAACGAGAAGGGCACCCATCGACTGGTGCGGATCTCGCCCTTCAATGCCAATGACAAGCGGCAAACGAGCTTCGCGGGTGTGGAAGTGATGCCCAAGCTGGATGAAGAGGTAGAGCTCGATATTCCTGAAAAAGATCTCGAGGTCACCACCTCCCGCTCCGGCGGGGCCGGTGGGCAGAACGTCAACAAAGTGGAAACGGCCGTTCGCATCCTTCACGTACCCACCGGTCTGGCGGTGCGCTGCACCCAAGAGCGCTCCCAGCTTCAGAACAAGGAGAAGGCCATGGCCCTGCTCAAGGCGAAGTTGCTGGTGATTGCCCAGGAGCAGCGTGCAGCGGAAATTGCCGACATTCGCGGCGACATTGTGGAAGCCGCCTGGGGAAATCAGATCCGCAATTACGTGTTTCACCCGTACCAAATGGTGAAAGACCTGCGCACCCAAGAAGAGACCACAGATGTGCAAGGCGTGATGGATGGAGATCTCAACCCCTTCATCCAGGCGTTATTGCGCCAAGGTGTGGATCGCCCAGGCAGCGACGACGACACATGACTCAGGCTCCCAACAACGACAGCACCCCTTCCACAGCGCAAAGCGACGACAAGGGAGCGCCACCGCCGAGCTTCGTGAAATTGGCGATGCGCAACATGGTGCGCAAAGGGGGGCAGAGCCTGTTTCATTTCGGCCTGACCGCTGCAGGCTTCATTGGTTTCATTCTTGTGGTGGCCTGGTTGGGGCGACCAACACTCCCGCAATGATCAGCCTCGATCTGGCCTTCAGCCCCGCAGCCGCTGACCTCATTGATGCAGCGGATGACGAAAGCACGCGCTCGAGGCTGCTACAAGCCAGCGACTGGGAGGGTGAATTAAGCGCCTGGATCGAAGCCCTTCGTCAGGACCTCGACAACCACTGTCCCGATGCCGTGAGGACCTGCGACTCGGTTAGTTTGGGAGTCTCGCTGCTCGATGACGCCAGCATCGCCGAACTCAATCTGCGCTGGCGCCAGAAAGCCACTCCAACGGATGTGCTCTCCTTTGCTGCTCTGGAGAGTGAAATGCCGATGGGTGCAGGCCAAGAGCTTGAACTAGGTGACATCGTCGTGTCGGTGCCCACCGCCCGTCGTCAAGCTCTGGAGCAGGAGCATGGCCTGGAACGGGAACTGCGCTGGTTGGTCAGTCACGGGCTTCTGCACTTGCTGAGCTGGGATCATCCCGATGAAGACTCCCTCGCTGCAATGCTGCAAAAACAGGAGCACCTGCTTGGTATGGGCGGTAACGTTCGGTCTTGAGGTGAGATCAACTGTGAATCAGCAGATGAAGTCACTGCTGAACCCTGAAGACGGAGCACCGGTGTCGGAGGAGATCAGCCAGCGCAGTACCCAGCGAGCACATCGTGCAGCCAAACGGGGTGCCTGGCGGATCGCAGGGGATCTCCCCTCCAGCTTCCGCTACGCGGCCCAAGGCCTGGGCTACGGCTTCGTAAGCCAGAGGAACTTCCGGATCCATGTTTGTACGGGAGCTGTGGTCTTAGGGATGGGGATTTGGCTCCAGCTTCCCTCCATCCAGCTGGCGGTGTTGGTGCTCACGGTGGCTGTTGTGTTGGTGTTGGAGCTGCTCAATACGGCCATCGAAGCGGCGGTGGACTTGGCGATCGGCCGCCGGTTTCATCCCCTCGCCAGAGTTGCCAAAGATTGTGCCGCTGCCGCTGTTCTCGTCTCTGCGATCAGCTCCATGCTGATCGCGCTCCTGCTTCTCCTTCCACCCCTGATCCTGCGCCTGGGCCTCTGATCATGCTCCTGGTTATCGATAACTACGACAGTTTCACCTTCAACCTGGTGCAATACCTGGGGGAGCTCGCCAGCCAGTTCCCGGTGGCCACCGACTGTCGCGTCGAGCGAAACGACGCCCTCAGCCTTGAGGAGATTCGCGACCTGAATCCATCCGCGATTTTGCTTTCACCTGGCCCAGGCGATCCGGATCAAGCCGGTGTTTGCCTCGAGGTCTTAAGCCAACTCTCACCCACCATTCCAACCCTTGGCGTCTGCCTCGGGCATCAGTCCTTAGCGCAGGCGTACGGCGGACGCGTTGTGAGAGCCCGCGAACTGATGCATGGGAAAACATCTCCTGTTCAGCATCGCGGTGAAGGCGTCTTCGCGGGGCTCCCCCAACCCCTTACTGCGACCCGGTATCACAGCCTGATTGCTGAACGAGACTCGCTTCCTGAGTGCCTTGAAGTCACCGCCTGGCTCGAGGATGGAACGATCATGGGGCTGCGCCATCGCCACTACCCCCATCTGCAGGGGGTGCAATTCCATCCGGAGAGCGTGCTCACAGAAGCAGGGCACCAGCTGCTGGCCAACTTCCTGCGTCAAGCAGAACCCCAGTGACATCACTGCTAGCTTCCTGAGCACAAAGACGAGCAGCAATGTCGGTCCACGAACGGGTTCAGAGTCTTTTCAGCATTGTTGTGCGTGGATCTGCTCTGCTGGCGATCGGCACGATTGCTCCAGTTCGGGCCGCGGGCGTCAGCGTGACCAATTACGGCCATAGCGCCTTGCTGATCCGCGGAGGCGGCCAATCCGTGATGGTGAATCCATTTCGGGCCGTGGGCTGCGCCAAAGGACTCGCTGAACCACGCGTGAACGCAACGGTGACTCTTGCCAGTTCGGAATTACCCGATGAGGGGGCCCGCATCGGTGGAGGCACCTATCTGGTCAAACCCGGTTCCTATCGTGTGGGCGGTCTCAAGATCGAAGGGTTCGCCGCTCCCCACGACCGCGTGGGTGGCCGTCGTTTTGGCCAAGCCACGGTGTGGCGCTGGCAACAGGCAGGCCTCAGCTTTGCCCATCTCGGAGGCACCGCCGCCACACTCAGCGGTGAGGACAAGGTGCTTCTCGGTCGCCCCGACGTCTTAATCATCGGCGTCGGCGGCGGCGGCAAGGTCTACAACGCAGAGGAGGCGGCGAAGGTTGTGCGGGAACTCAATCCCCGCAGGGTGATCCCCGTTCAATACGTGAATGGGGAGGCACCGTCCGGCTGTGACCTCGGCGGAGTCCAGCCTTTTTTGGATGCGATGTCCGGTACAAAGGTGCGCAAGGTGGGGCCAAACCTCAACCTGCCGGGAACCCTCGGTGACACGACCGTGATCGATGTCATGCGTTGATCGCGACCGACGCCAACAGCGCTGACAGCTCGGCTCGCTCCATCCCAGCGATCAAGGCCAAAAGGAGCAGAATTCTTGCCTTCTGAGGGCTGAGGGTTCCCGCCGGCAACAAACCAAATTCGTCCTGCAGCGCACAGGGATGAACAGGCCCGCTACCGCAACGATTCGCGCGCAGCATCAGGGGCAACACACCTGGCCAGGCTTTGATCGCCTGACGTTCTCCCGCAGACAACTGACCGGCCCCGGTGCCGGTCCAGACCAGCCCCTTCACCCCTGCATGGGAAAGGGCCGACACCATGGCCAATGGGGGATCCACGCAGCCATAAAGAATGGCCACTTCGGGCCACTGAGGCGGCAAGGCCAGCGTCGCGAAGGGAACGGAACGGGACCCCGACGCCACCGGCACATGCACCCCGCTGTCATCCACCCAGCCCAGGGGGCCCACATCTGGGCTTTGAAAGGCACCCACACCCTGGGTGGCCACCTTGGTGACAGCCCTAGCTCCATGGATCTGGCCATCCATCACCACAAGCACCCCGTGGCCACAGGCCTGAGGGCTACAGGCCACTTGCACCGCCTGAAACAGATTCAGCGGACCATCGGCACTGAGCGCTGTAGCCGGACGCATCGCTCCCACCAACACCACGGGCCGCGGATCATCAATGAGTAACTCCAACAACCAGGCGGTTTCTTCCAAGGTGTTGGTGCCGTGGGTGATCACCACTCCCACCAGCTCGGGAGACGCAGCAAACGCCTCACGGATGCGCTTCACCAGTTGGATCCAATGCTGAAACTGCAGATCCGCACTATCCAGATTGGTGAGTTGCTCCACCTGAATCTGAGCCAGCTCCTGCAGCTGCGGCAGCTCCTGGAGCAGTTCCGATCCCGCCATCGCCCCCGCGGTGTAGGCGTTGAGGGAGGTGCTTTTGTCAGCGCGGCCAGCGATCGTGCCGCCCGTGGCAAGCAGGAGCAACTGCGGGGATGATGCGGACTGATCGACCATCAAGGCTCTGAATCGATCGCTTGATAAGCCTGCCAAAAGCGCTGCATCTGCTCAGTGGTGCCAATGCTGATGCGCAGCGAACCATCAATCTGAGGCTTCCCCGCCATCGATCTCACCAAAATCCCTGCCGCCCGCAGCTCCGCTTCAACCGTTTCAGAGGAACGATGGGGCCAAAGCAACAGATAATTGCCGCCAGCGGCATGATGAATAGCACGCTGACGCGTTAGCTGAGTAACGATCCAGTTACGGGCTCGTAACACTTCGGCAACATAGGCATCGGTGTAGGGCTGATCGGCCAAGGCCGCCATCGCCGCCGTCACGGCCAAACTATTGACGTCATAGGGACCCGTGACCCTTCCCACCCGGTCCACGACATCCGGATGGCCAAGGGCAAACCCGATTCGCAAGCCAGCAAGCCCAGCGGTTTTCGCCAAGGACCGGAGCACGAGCAGATTGGGAACGACGCGAAAATCAACGGACGGCAAGACGCTGTCTCCCGTGAACGCCTCATACAACTCATCCACCACCACGAGCGTTTCAGGCGCCGCAGCCGCTAGTTCCAACACTTGAGCCGCCGGCAAACGGGTTCCCGTGGGGTTGTTGGGATTGCAGAGCATCAAGATGCGCGGCTTGCGCAACAAGGCGGCGCGAATCGCCTCCATCGGGAACACGAACCCGGGCAGCTCATGGGGCACGGCCTCAATCACCATTCCCTGCATCCCCGCACAGGGGGCGTAATACCCAAAGGTGGGACTGGTGGTCAGCAGCGTGTCACCGGCCGCGCCATAGGCATGAATCACGGCATGGATCGCTGCATCGACCCCGTTGAACATCCCAACATGCGCAGTCGTCAGCGCACAGGCCAGGCCCGCTGGAGATGACTCAAGATTGGCAATCAGGGCTTCGCGAAGGCCGTCGTACTCGGGATAAATCGCGATCTGATCGGCCGGGAAAGCGCGAATCGCCTCCGTGACCCTGGGACTGGGACCCATCGTGTTTTCGTTGAAGTCGAGCCGCAACGAGTCGCGTCGTC